>OQVT01002542.1_pt1 | contig 11739 bp, 15 predicted proteins | sample 1691561 | NCBI WGS metagenome assembly OQVT01 (sample SAMN03418260, study PRJEB22391) | human gut metagenome | biome: human-gut; feature: organic feature; material: feces | host: Homo sapiens | place: Tanzania | collected 2013-01
AGTGCCGTTTCCTGTTTCGGTTCAATCTCCCCATACCGGTTCGTAGCATCGAATACATGACGCTCATGAATATGCGGAGTCGCTTCGTCCATGTGCAGTGACCAGTCAATGATATGCACATTAGAACCAAACCGCTCATCGAACTCTTTCTTGAATTCATCAAAAACCAAAACCAGCGTTTCCACAGAAGCGTGTTCATCTATCGTCCCAAGCTGATAGATACTTTCTTCCGGACAGGTCTTTTTATTTTTCAGAACATCTTCCACCCCTTTACATCTGTCGGGGTGTCTTGCTTTCTCATGACGTTTATTCTGGTTAATCACATAATCGCTGTAATGATCCACATAGTATGCCATCTCAATCTGGTTAAAAGAAAAATTATCCTCTTTTCCCCGGTCTGCCATTGTGGTATATCCCTGATAGCAGTCCCAGTAAATATTCTGACGGACACGTTCATTGTCAATATGCTCACTGTGTTCCGGGTCAAATCTCCGGTCATTGTGAAGCGGATTGTAAACACCGTCTTTCCCAGATCTGCCGTTATGCCTTGTGCCTTTCAATTCACATCTCTCCTTTTTTCAAGTTGTTTCCCCGGAGGGGATTGCAGCGAAGCTTCCAAAAGTCTCTGTCCCCGTTACAGACAGTACCCAGTACCATATGGCGAAACGCCATATCACTGGGCAATGGCTGCCGCCCTTAACCTGCTAAGGGCTTTGCCCCTTAACCCCAGCAAGGTGTTGCCACCCTTTGCATTCCTGACACAAAGGACTTCCAGCCCTCTGTACTCCCGGCAGACAAAACGAAACTCCTGTCGCTGTCCCTTCGACAAAATTTCCGTTCCGTCTGTTTTTCAAAAATCCTCTGAATCGGATTTTGTGAAAATAAAAAAGCCGACGCAATTTCAACTTTTACAAAAGTTCAAAATACATCGGCTCAATCCTTTGACCTGATCGGTCATTATTCATTTTTTCTGACTGGCTCATACAGTCCATTTTTAATAATGAACAAAACAAAAGGCACTAACTTTTTTACGGTTAATGCCCTTTGGGTTAATCATTATTGAAATAAACTTTTTTTCACAGTTTCACTTACAACATCTATCAAAAGTTGTCTCATCGAATTTTTTAATATATCCCCTGCACACTTTATGCCCTTCTTATATTTTGCAATAGCTATTGGTGTCGCCGGAGTTTCGGTGATAAGATCTGGAATAGCAGTTTTTATTAACTCTTTCATCGACTCATCCAATTCATCTTCTAACGAAACTAACATTACTGCATTATCCAAAATAATTTTTGTCCAAGGATATGGTGCTCCGCAATTATAGCAATAGTCCGGTCTGTTATAACTCCCTGACAAATCAACAATCCCATCTACTTCGTATTTTCCATGAATCGGAGAATTACACTCAGGACATTTCGAATATGTTTCTTTTCCACATTTGGAACAAAATTTTTGATAATTTGCTTGATATTTACTAACAACATGACCATTTAAACAAATCGTAGCATTATTATAGTGTCCCATTTTTATTCCTCCACTTCAACAAAATCTTCTTCCATTTTCAAATCAAAAATAGTTTCTTCTATAACTTGTACACACTCATCAGTATTCTTCAAAATGTCTTTTCCCCAAAATCTTATAACAGTCCAACCTTCAAACAATAACTGTTTTTCAATTTCTATATCCCGTTCTTTGTTTCTTGATATTTTCTTTATCCAATAGTCACTGTTTTTTGCTTTTTGCAATCTCGGTTTGAGTACTTTCCAATCTTTTCCGTGAAAAAATTCGCTGTCACAGAATATTACAATTTTATACTTAGTTAAAACGATATCTGGCTTTCCCGGTAGCTTTTGATAATTTTTTCTATATCTGTAGCCTTTACTCCATAATGCTTTTCTCAACGCAAGTTCTATTTTTGTATCCTTGCTTTTTATGTTCTGCATATTTTTCTTTCTTTGTTCAGCTGTCAGATTATCTGCCATTCTATCAACCTTCTGTATTTTTACTTAATTGCTTCTAAAATACTTTCAGCAATTCGATTTATGACTGGCACGCAAACTGAATTACCTGCCTGCTTGTATAGACGAGCATCACTTTGTTTTTTCGGAAGTTTATAATCTTTTGGAAATCCCTGCGTATTAAAGCATTCTCTCGGTGTCATTTTTCGTAATCCATATTTGGTTTTCACAATACATACATTATGACCACCTTCCCCTTGATTAGCAGTGAGCGTAGGGACTACTCCACTTTTATTCTGTCGTACATATTTTCTTCTCCACTGATAAATAGCTGGGTGATTTATGTCTTCATCCTTTGTCGCTTCAACCAACAATTTATAAATATCCCCTTTATATTTTCCTTCTGTATAATAATATTTATCATCTACTTTTCCGTCAAAGTCAATAATATCTTTAACAGTTGTTGTTAATGGAATTGACAGCGGCCAATGAAATTTATTAAGATCTTCTTCATCTTTAAAGGCAACAATATAAATACGTTCCCTGTTCTGAGCCATATTTCCATAATTCATCGCATTCAACACTTGATAGGTATAATGATATCCCAATAAATCCAGCTGTTCACATATTACCCTAAATGTGTTTCCATTATCATGTCCAACTAAGTTTTTAACATTTTCAAATAATGCAACTCTTGGTTTGTTTGCTTCGACCATACGCATAAGCTCAAAGAAAAGTTCTCCTCTTCCCTTCTTATCCTCAAATCCTTGTCTATATCCTGCAATGGAAAATGCCTGACAAGGAAAACCACCAATAATAACATCTGTTTTGGGAACGTCTTCAACAGGAACTAAGTGAATATCTCTTTGATCGACTTTAACAGTCGGATAATTCATTTCAAATGTTTCACTGGCATATGAATCAAACTCATTTGCATATACGGTCTTAAATTCTCCTGTTTCTTCAAATCCTAAATCTATTCCACCCACACCTGCAAAAAATGAAGCTACACTAAACATTATCTTTCTCCTTGCTCTTTCGTAATGTGTACATATTATCATATATTGCGGCGCGCCGCAATATTCTATTTTGAAAAGGCAGAGATAAAACACTCTGCCTTTCGTATTATTTACCGATTAATCTTTGGTAGTATTCTGATAGTCTGTCATAAGCCTTACATCTTCGAATATCAAAAATAATGTCTGGCTCTAAATTGTTTGCATCCACAAATAATGTTTTAAGACTTACATGTGGTCGTCTTCCCTGATTTTTTTGTTCTTGTATTGTCTGAGTTTTATTTGCTGGATATTTTCCAAATTCTTCCGAATTTATATTCAAGTCATAAATGTATAGCAAATTATCATCTAGCTTAAATCTCAGGAACACCAAATCATCAAATACACATTTTGGTCCAAATGAAGACAAATCTCCTTCAAATCGGGAAGTTGCTTTAAATTCAATTTTTCTTCCTGTATTTGGATCAGTAGCATCGCCCACTTCATCACCACGATTCCACAAATATCCCATACAATAACAACCCATTGGTTCGCTTATTGCATCAGGCATGTTTATACCTCTATGACTGTTATTAGAAATATATGTGTTCAAATCTTTCCATTTAAAATAGGCATTGCAAGTTTCATCAATTCTGGCATCATCTATTGTGATATAGCCAAATTCATTATATATTGCCATATTACCTGTGTTAGAGTGTTCTATCTCTGCACATAAGAATTATAGCATATATAAATCATTTTTTCCTTAATTACTTGATTACGATAATGACTGCCACTGTCTTTACTCCCGCTATTGAATCATTCCTTTCACACTTATCACACCGTCAATGCATCCAGCATGACTTGAATTACTTCTTTCAACATCAATCCATCTCTTAATCCCATACGGTAATAGAATTCATTCAGATCACTGCATTTATTTGATGTTTCAGTCATGTAATCAAATAAAATTGTTCTCTGTTTATCTGAAAGTTTCTGAAATATCTTTTGCAATTTCATTTCCAATTTTTCATTAAATGGATCATATTGCTGTCCGTCTTTTTCTTGATAGACCTGCTCCATTCTTTCTCCGATAAGATCATTTATAAATTCTTCCATTTTTCCTGTTAATTCCATCTTTTTAATCTCCTATCAATCTGATTTTTATTGCTTCCAGCCACACAACGAACCAACTTGCAATGATAGGCAACACGTACAGTACGAACCCCACCACAAGCATTCTAATCGTCTCTGTGCCTGTTTCCTGCCCGAATCCATACCCTAATATAGCTGTAATACAAATAATCCCAGACAAGATATGAAATACAGTTGCGGACAGCCATGTAATGAACATGACCATCAACTGTACGATTGTCAGGCTTATACGCACTGGCAATAACAGGATCCTTATAATGAGTTTTACAATTACCATGACTGTCCACCCCTTTCACTGTTTCAGATAACTGCGATAGCTGTCTATCACAGAATCTGTAACACCGTTTTTGTACACTTTTCGGATATCAACAATTTCTTCATCTTTCAGTGCTTTCAGCCAATCCAACAAATCTTTTCTGCTGTTTGCAAAATTACAGCGTCTTCCGTCTGCATATTCAATCCGATATCTCATAAGCCCCTCCTACACATAGACCAATTCATTTAAAATGATTTCATCTACCCGGTTTCTCACATTGTTTGCCCGGCGAACCCATTCCATCTGATCTCTGCTTTTCAATTCCTCTGTAATACCTTCCTGTTTCATAATCTGATTCATGAGAAAATCTCTGTATTCTACGCACTGCTCATTTAAGTCTGCAAGGTAAGTCCAGAGTTTCCCAGTCAATGTCAGATAGGAATATAATCCACCTTTGTAGTCTTTCAGATAGTTTTTGTGAAGGCTTCCATAAAAACCAATATCACGCTTTTCTTCCGACACAGCGATCAGTGGCAGATAGATTTCCCCGACAAGGATATAATCCAGACCATTGCTGTCATCGTGAACGATTCTTTCTAATTTACTCATGCTGATGCAACTCCTTTCTTCGGTTCTGCAAGTGGAAGCAGTGATACCGGAACGAACACACCCTTTGCAATATCTTCCTGACGGATTTCCTCTTTTTTTGCATCCATCTCAGCTTTCTTTTTTGCCTTTGTCCGTTCATAGTATTCTTGCTGCTTGCCATTTGCTTTTCTTTTCAAGTAATTCTGATGAAGCCTGTCCTTTCTGGCTTCCCGCTTCTTCATTTCTTCAATTTCCTCCTGTGTCATTTCCACCTCACCGAAATGTGGAGGTAAATATTTCCCAATGAAGTTAAAATAGATTTCCACTTCCTGAGTTGTCTCAATGCTTCCTTTTCGGTCACGCTCATGAACCACAATCTTTTCAACAAATTCGTTCAGCATGTAAGTGGTCAATTCATCAAAGTTTTGGTATTTATCAACCAGAGCAATAAACTTCTCCGCTGATCTGCGACCTTCTTCATAGCCTGATAATTCAGCTTCCATATCTGCAATTTCTGTCGACAAATCTTTCTGTTCTTTAGAATACTGTCCGTCAAGAATCGCATATCGTTCATCTGGCAGTTTGCCAAGAATATTGTCCTCATAGATTCTGCAAATCAGTTTTTCCAGTTCCTGCACACGCTTTTTTGCTTCTGCTAATCTGTTTTTCAATCTTGTGATCTCACTGGACTGCTGTGAAGTCTGTGCCTTTTTTACTGTCTCCAAAAATTCTTCACGATTTAACTGTGAATACTCCGCAACAGCCTTTAAGAGTTCCTTAATCAGCTCCATAACCACATCAGCATTAATTCTGTGCTGTGTCTGGCAAAGTGTTCCAACCGGAACTTTAGAATATGCAGAACAGGTATATTGTGGCACTCGCTTGCCATTATTTACCCGGTGAACATACATTTTGGAACCGCAGTCTGCACAATACATCAGACCTGTCAGTGGGTGGGCTTCTCCCCATCCATCTGGATATCTTCTCACATTGCTTCGGATTCTCTGCACATTGTCAAAAGTTTCCTGATCTATGATTGCTTCCTGCGTGTTCTCAAACACTGTCCAGTTATCCTCAGATACATAATGACTTTTCTTATCTTTGAAATGCTTTCTGGTCTTGAAGTTCACTGTATGACCAAGATACTCTCTTTTCTTCAGAATACCTGCAACAGTAGAAGAGCCCCAGCCATAAGGATCTTTGATTTCTTCTACTCTGCCTTTCCATAATCCGGCATCTTTCTTTGCCATATGAACCGCTGGTATCTCAACCTTATCCTCTTTCAGTGCCTTGGCAATCTGATAGGGTCCGTACCCGTCCATTGTCATGTGAAAGATTCTCCGTACAATTACAGCTGCTTCTTCATCAACAATCCATACATTCGGATCATCCTTGTCTTTCAGATACCCATACGGTGTTGTACTTGCCACATGCTTTCCGGATTTCCCTTTCGCCTTGAAAGTGGATTTTATCTTTTTACTGGTATCCCTTGCATACCATTCATTCATGATATTTCGGAATGGAGTAAAATCATCGTCCTCCCGGAAACTGTCTACATTCTCGTTGACTGCAATCAGGCGGACATTCTTCTGTCGCAGCAACTCCATATATTGTCCGACTTTCAGATAATCTCTTCCCATTCGGCTCATATCTTTAATCAGGATCGTTCCGACTTTCCCTGACTCCACTTCTTTCATCATGGCAAGGAAACCTGGACGATCAAATCTTGTGCCGGAGATACCATCATCAGTAAAATGAACAAGATTGGTAAATCCATGTTCTTTTGCATATTGTTCCAGCAGTTTCTTCTGGTTTGAAATACTGTTGGATTCTCCGTTTAATTCATCATCACGACTAAGACGTTCATACAACGCTGTCATGAATCCCTGTTTCTCTGTCATAGTCAGATGTCCTCCTTTGTTTTTTAATTTCCTGTTCTCATCCCATATCCGTTCCTATACCGGGTTCTGATGTTTCCGGGACGTATTAACCAGAAAAGATACGCTGAATGCCTATTCAGTTCTGGTATCACTATGGACAGGCTGTTTCGTTTTCAAGGTTCGTGTAAGAAGTAAAAAAGTTCTTTACACTAAACGAAATGCTCAGAGGTCTTTTTACAGCCCCCTTACTGCATTTTTTTTGATTTCGTGTCATCTTTTTAAAGTTCCTTACACAATCTCTGTACTGACGAAACAAAATACGGACATGTTTTGAAATTGTTTTTTACAAAATACAATTTTGTTCTTTAAGGTAAAAAAATAAGCCTCAAGAGACTTTTTAATCATTTTGGAGCTCCAACTCTTTAAAATTGATTGATTAAGAAGTCTCTTCAAACTTACTACACCGGCAGCCAGCTTGTATTTTTTATACTGACGGACTGCAAAGTGATTCGGCTTTTTCTTTTCCAGAGCTTCAAACATCAGATCCACCGGGTTCTGGAACTCCTCATCATCTTCCCGCACCTCCATTGCGTTCAGGAACTCAATCAGGGTGGAGAAATTCTGTTCCTCAACCGGAGCTTCATAGTGGATATATCCGATCAAGGCACAGTAAAGCAGCGTTTCCGCCTTCGTCCAGAACTCGTCACCGGCTTTTCCATCGCCCTTTGTGTTGGCAATCAGCGTTGTAACCAGTTTCAGAATGTCTTTTTCTGAATGGATATAGGCGAAAGGGTTATAGTGCATCGACTTCCGAAAGTTGATCGTGTTGAAAATCTTGATGTTGTAGCCATGCTTCAAAAGGGCGTTGCCGCACTCAATCACGATGCTGCCTTTGGGGTCAGTGACCACATAGGAGCTGTGCATCTGGAGAAGGTTTGGCTTCAACCAAAAGCGAGTTTTACCGGAACCTGAACCACCGATAATCAGAACATTCTTATTTCTGGCATTGGCAGGATTCTTCGGACGATTGCTCATCATCAGCCGCTCCGTTTTCGTCAGGATCACATTGTCCTCGAACTTTGGTGCAATAAACGGCTCAATATCTTTTGCCGTTCCCCAACGAGCAGAACCGTACTCAACATTGTGTCGGTACTTCTTTGCGTTTTTGCCTTTTAGATAGACAGCCAGCCGAAGTCCTGCGCCGCAGAGAATACCAATCAGCAAATCCAACGGGTGAAAGCTGGGCAGCGGATTGTTCAGGACTATCGGAAGGGCATTAAAAAAGCTGAGGATTTTCGCAGATGAATCTGCACCCTCAGCCAATCTCCATGCTTCTCCTAAATTCGTAGCAAACAATCCTACCAGAAAATACGGTAAATTCAGAATCAGGAGCTTTTTCATTTTTCTCTTATCCATCACAGATCACGCTCCTGTTTCTTCTCTCGAACCTTCTTCGGAATCGCTGCGACAATTTCCTTGAACTTCTTCAGCTGTGCCAGAACGCTCGGCTTTTCATTCTTGGTTAATGCCCTTGCCTGATGTTCCTTGCAGATTGCATCCAAAGCATCTGCATCTTTAGAACGGACAAAAACAAGAAACCGGGGAGGATCAACGGACTTATCTTTTCTTACGGCAAAGTCCACGCCGTACTTCTTGGCGAGCTTTTCAAAATCACGGATACTCTCTTTGTCGATCTCAACATTCGTAGCACCCTGATTCTGTCCCAAAAGCTGTTTCACGGATTGCTTTCCATGAACGGCAGGATCTCGTGCCTTTTTCATCTTCACTTTTTCCCGGTGCTGCAAATACTTGCGGATACCGGCAATGATAGTGCGCCCCGTCAGCTTGGTTGTGCTGATCGCCAGGTTTACTGTTCTGTTTTCAACTTCTTCCTGCATGATTCATCACCTCCTGCAAGCAGTAGAGTGAACAGTTTATCTTGCCATATCTCTGTGGTCGTAATACAGATTGCCCTTGGCAACTGCGGCATGGCTGATAATCTTGATATTGCCAGCTCTCTGGTTATCCAGAGCCTTCTGATAACCCACATCGCTCAAATACAGGCGATTTCTTTCGCCTTTCCAACCGACAGGCGATTCATTGGTCAGCACATCGAAAATAATCATGTGCTTGGTGGCGTCATCAAATCGTGCCAAGTCCATATAGGTATGTCCCTGGTACTCCTTGGCACCATCCTGAATCCGCTTTCGCTCCATCAGCTCTCCAATCGTCGAATTTCTTTGCATAAGAACCTCCTTACAGAACATCTCGGTCAGGGTTACTTTTGTGGGGAACCGAATCAGCTTTGACAGGTGCATCTTCTTTCTTCACCATGTCATCCGGCAGGGGAAGCGCCATAATGCTGCGCCCCATGCGTACAAAAGTCTCCGGCTGATGAAAGTGTTCCTCAAACTGCTTCATCAGTTCCGGGGACAGAGAACAAAAATCATCCTCGCCCAATCCCACAACCAGAAAATCTCCGGCTACAATGTCATAAATATCACCGTCATCATCACGCAGCGCACGGTTCAGTTCTTTGCCTACGAGTTTACCTTCGTCGTGCATGACCAGTGCAACCGGCTCATTGAACGGATAAGTCGCCTCAATATCGCCACCTACGGCTTTCTGCAAATCTTCCAGCTCACAGCCGATCTGCACAGCCTGCGGATACATAAACGGCTTTACCAGCAACACATTCATGGTATCTGCCTGTTCTTTCTGAACTTCCCGTTCCTCGGTTGTGCCGAACGCAACACCGGTAAAGTTTTCAGAGTCCAGAATGTTGTTGAACGTCACTTTAAATGTAAATTGATTCTTCAAATTATTTGAATCATATTCTCCCACCATAATTAAATTCTTCACTCTATTTGATATACAATCTTCACTTTATATGTAAAGAACGCATCCGGCCTAATTAAAGCCGGATGCGTTTTAAAAATCTATATCATCTATCTGATCATCTGATTCCTCTGAAGAAGATTCAAGAACCATCCTCATATCCATTATTATTTCTTCCATTCTCTGAAGTGAAGTGTAGATATCCTCAAGCACTTCATTATCCTCAAGATATTCTATGATTCCAGATTCATCAACCTTTAATGTATATACTCTGCCCATCCTATATGACCTCCGTTTCATCAGTCGCATCCATCACCACATCTATATCAATCATATTCTTGTTCTGATTGTTTCCTATAAGCAGGCATTGATTGCACAGCTGGTTTATTCTTCTAGGAACTCCGTTGCATGCATTAACTACCGCTTCTAGAGCCTGTTCCTCGAATACCGTCTGATGGCATCCTGCACCTTTAAGTTTTCTTAATATATAGTTTTTGGATTCATCCTTAGTAAGACTGTCCAGCTGATAGTTCATGACTATCCTCTGTTTTAGAGGCTCATGCACATTGAGATTGAGTGTTCTATTAAGATTCGGTAGCCCCATAAGCAGCACAACAGCTCTGTCCTGTGAGTCCATATCAAAGTTGAAGAGAAGCTTAAGGTCATTAAGTGTTTCACTCTTAAGGTAGTTGGCTTCATCAAGTATGATTATGAGCGTGACTCTTTTCTCTTTCTCATATCTTGTGACCATCTCCTGTATAGCCCTGAAATTATCAACCTTCTTATGATATGGTTCTATTCCAAGCGAGCTTGCAAGCTGTCTATAGAACTCTAAAACTGTGAGTGTAGAGAGTGGAATATATACAACCTTATACGCTGCCTTATTAAGTGTTTCACACCATTTTCTTATTGATGTTGTCTTACCCAGTCCTGGATTTCCTGTTACCAGACCAAAGCCCTTGATCTGCAGAAGATAGTTGAGCCTGAATACAAGCTCCTTGTATTCATCAGTCTCGATTAGTATGTCTTTTGTATTCTTTATGAACGGATTGAATTCAAGTCCGTATCTTGAAGTATAATTGATTCCCATTATTCATTACCTGCCATTCTTACTTTTCTCTTTACCTTTGCGTTGCTGTGCTTGTCGAGCAGATGCATCTTTTCATACTCTCCCGTATCCTTGTCATATATATAGACCTCTTCAAGATCACTGGAATATCTGATTGTCAGTCTGCGGTTGGCATATCTTGCATCCACTTCATAAGGTGTGTTGTCAATCTTTACAACGCTGTCTGCACTTACTTTTCGCTCTATCTCCAGCAGGAACGCCTTCTCTATCTGCTGCTCCGTCAATCTGGTAATCTGTGATGATTCACTGAAGAATCTGTCCATAGGGGACATATCATCAAGCGCACTGTGGACGGTGGTGTTATATTCCTGTACATACTCCATGAACGATTCCCTCAGTTCATCAAGTGATTTGAATTCATCATAATGGAGTCCAGCCATCCATCTATCCTTGAGTGTCCTAAACCATCTTTCAATCTTTGCCTTGGATGTCGGGGTTCTTGGTGCACAGTAGTTTATTGTAGTACCTATTCTAGCGGCAAGAAGCTTCATCTGAGATGACTTGTAGTTTGAGCCGTTATCAAAGTTGAATACCTTGGGTCTGCCGTATTTGGAGACTGCAGATTTGATCACCTTCATGAGGTTGATGAAGTTATCGTTGTAGAATACATCCGCCCCTACAATGAATCTTGAAGCATCATCAATAAACGCTATTATCCATACTCGTCTCTTTACTCCGTTCTCCTTTATATATGGCCCTGCAGATGAATCACCGCACCACACCTCATTGATGTGCTCTCTCTCATATCTCCTCATCTCTTTATTCTTGGTAGATTTCACCTTTTCAAAATGTCTGTTGATGAAGCGATTGATTGTGCTAAGAGAAAGATCATCACCTGATATAGTTCCATTCTCAATAAGCTTCTCTCTTATTAGTGTTGCAGGTAGCCTTGGATGTTGCTCCTTCATATAGACTATCTGGTCAGCGATGTCGTTAT
>OQVT01002543.1_pt1 | contig 11739 bp, 10 predicted proteins | sample 1691561 | NCBI WGS metagenome assembly OQVT01 (sample SAMN03418260, study PRJEB22391) | human gut metagenome | biome: human-gut; feature: organic feature; material: feces | host: Homo sapiens | place: Tanzania | collected 2013-01
GAAAATTTATCATCTTTCGCACACGGATTTAGACGGCTATGCTTGTCAGTTTGTGAGCAAACGGAAGCCCAATGGAGATAGAATAATTGTACCTTTGGTAGGAACAGCGCGAGAAAAAGTGTGCAGATTATTGTGCATATTTGGTATGTATATCCATTGGGAGAATCAGAATACGTTGCACATGTCAGATTTTATATGTACCTTTGTACGCTGTTTTGGAAAGTTAGTATGCGTAAGCAAACATACATATTTGTCGGATTGGTCGTTTTGTTGATCATTCTGTTGGTAGTAGATTTGTGTTGCGGCTCCATAAGGCTTAACCCGCTGCTATGCTTGAATGGATTCGATGGTACTCTCTCCATCGAGCAGCAAATTTTGTTTAATATCCGCTTTCCAAAAGCCCTAACGGCCATTATGGCGGGTGCGGCATTGTCTGTGTCCGGACTGATGATGCAGACACTTTTTCGCAATCCGTTGGCTGGTCCTTACACCCTCGGTGTTTCCTCCGGTGCGAGTCTGGGCGTGGCACTTGCCACCCTCTGTGCCACGTTTGCCGGAGTGAGCGCAGCAGGGCGATTTTCTACAGTATTGGCCGCTATAGTGGGCAGTACGGTGGTTTTGCTGCTTGTGATGCTGGTTGCCCGGCGGGTAAAAAGCAATGTCAGTCTGCTCATTGTAGGTATGATGTTCGGTTCAATAGCGGGTGCGTTGGTCAATCTTTTGCAAAATTTTGCCAATCCCGATGCACTCAAACTATTTATCGTTTGGACCCTTGGCAGTTTAAGCAGTGTCGGTTGGGAAGATATGGTATGGCTTATGCCTGTTTGGTTGGTCGGTATGGCGCTGTGTCTTGCCCTGATGAAACCGCTTAACGGGCTGTTGATGGGCGAAGATTATGCCCGCGGATTGGGCATACACATTGAGCAAACACGCATGCTGATTGTCCTTTCGACAGGGTTGCTGGCTGGTGGTATCACGGCATTCTGTGGACCTGTAGCCTTCATCGGTGTCGCAGTACCACATATTGCACGAGGTATTTTCCGCACCTCGAACCATCGCACCACGTTGCCCGCTTCCGCTCTCATCGGAGCCGATATGCTCCTTGTGTGCGACTTGCTTTGCTCGCTCTTTACCTACCCGTTGCCTATCTCTACCGTCAGTGCCCTCTTTGGAGCACCGATTATTATTTGGATAATTATTAAAGGTAATAAATAATATGCAAGAAGTATTTGAATTTTTGAAAGCCTGTGGCACATATTATCTTGCCACTATGGATGGGGAGCAGCCCCGTGTGCGTCCGTTTGGTTCGTATGCTGTATATGATGGCAAACTCTACATCGAAACGGCTCATTATAAACCCGTTAGCCATCAGATAGACGCTCACCCGCAGGTGGAGATTTGTGCCTTTGACAACGAAAGCTGTTGGGTGCGTGTTGCCTGCCGATTAGTAGCCGACGAGTCCTACGAAGCCAAACACGCTTTCCTTGAGCAAATGCCCGAACTGCGAGATATGGGGTACGACGAGACCGGTGATAAGATGGCTATCTACTATATGGCAGATGCCGAAGCCACATTTTCTTCTTACACAGAAGCCTCACGTATTGTACATTTTGGATAACCCATGAAATGGCGTTTTTTATCTCTGTGTGTAGCATTGTGTTTCTGCGCAGGCGTATGGGCATACACCAACCCCATTCTGCCTTACGACTACTCCGACCCCGATGTGTGCCGTGCAGGCAATGGCTACTATATGACCTCGTCATCGTTCAACTGTATACCAGGTTTGCAGATACTTCATTCTGCGGACCTAATCCATTGGAATCTCATAGATGCGGCGCTGCCCGACTATGTGCCGGGTACGGAAGATGAGATTACCCCGCAATATGGTGGTGGTGTGTGGGCTCCGAGTATCCGCTACCACAACGGGCGTTTCTATATCTATTATGGTGACCCCGACCGTGGAATCTATTGCGTCCGCTCGGAGGAAACCGCCACATTACCTTGTCGTTGGGAACAAGCCGTCTTGGTTAAGCATGGCAAAGGTTTGATAGACCCTTGTCCTCTGTGGGACAATGATGGGCGTGTCTATCTCGTTCATGCTTTTGCGGGAAGCCGTGCCGGTTTCAAGAGTGCGCTGGCGGTTTGCGAATTGTCGTCTGATGGGCTTTCTGTGCTTACGGAGAGCCGCCTCGTCTTTGACGGACACCCCGACAACCCAACTTGCGAAGGACCGAAATTCTACAAGCGCAACAATTATTACTATATTTTTTGCCCTGCAGGAGGCGTCTCCACGGGATGGCAATTAGTAATGCGCAGTCGATCACCGTATGGTCCCTATGAAGCCAAACGGGTATTGGAGCAAGGTCTAACCGACATAAACGCACCGCATCAGGGCGCATGGGTTACCTCAGAACCGATACCTACTGATCTCGGTACATTCACCGACTGGTTCTTCCATTTTCAGGATGTGGGCGTTGCCGGGCGTATCGTTCATTTGCAACCTATGTGTTGGGTAAACGACTGGCCTGTAATGGGTAATAATGGTGAACCCGTACGCGAATGTAATCTGTTGAAGGAAAAGCAAACGTCTGTGCAAACCGAGTCGGGTATTGCTCCGGTTTGGCGTGATGATTTTGACAGCAATACGTTTTCACTTAGTTGGCAATGGTCGGGCAATTATCGTCCGCAGTATGCGTTTTGCAATGCTTCGCAGTCGCTCTTGCGTCTGTTCTCCTATCCTGCGGACAGTATATCCGTTGCGCCGAATCTGTTCCTGCAGAAGATACCTGCCGAGCGTACATTTACGGCTACTGCCAAAGTGCGTTTTACGCCCAATAAAAAGACGGCACAATATGAGCGTGCGGGATTGATAGTAGCAGGGCGCAAGTGCTTTATGCTTGATGCGCCCGCTGACAGCAACTGGGTATGGCTTCGCGTAGAGATGACTGCAAAACAAGAGGGGCGTTTTTATCTGTCGCGCGACGGAAAGACGTATATGCCGGTCGGTATGCCCTTCCAAGCCGTGGAAGGCGAATGGATAGGGGCTAAAATAGGTCTCTATTGTTCCCGTCGCCCCGTCAAAATCAACGACTCGGGTTACCTCGATGTAGATTACTTTGAAATCCGTTAATCACTAATAATGCAAAAAAGTCTGTTTTTGTGGGCGATTGCTTGTCTTGCCCTTGTCTTTACCGCCTGCCATACTACAAAAACGGCAGTAGTCTCCGCGCCTGCTCCTCAAGCACCGGAGGTGCAGCAGGCGGACACCGCCGCCTTGCCGCCGTTTCCCGCAGAGGCATTGTATATTATCGGCAGAGAGTGGGAGTGTATTCACGATTCCGCTTCTGCAAAATATCTTACTCCTCGTGCAATGCAGGTGCGTGCGGAAGGAATGAGTATGCAGGATTATATTGAACAGCGTCTCATTGAACTCTACCCCGAGCGTGCATATCCCGGTTATGTCGGAAAAGTGGAGCGAATGGCGGAAATGTTGATCTATGCTAATGCACAAACCACCTCTATCTCCAATTTGATGGGCAGCGAACTGCCTACGCCGGCGCAACTCAATGCCCGCTATAGTGCCGACCAATCGGCGGCTTTCCTTGCCGACAGTCTGGCACAGGAGATTGCCTTTCTCGAACTGACGGGCGATGAACTGCTGCGTTTCCAAACTCTCAACCGCTTTGCCGAACAGAGTCATTGGGTAGGGCGTGCCACATTGGATTCGCTGACACTTACTTCCATAGAAGAGGAAAATATAGGCATTACTATCCTTTTGTGGCAGGGACCTCGAATGTTCTATCGCGTGTATCAAAGCAAAGAGCGCGCAACCAATATGGCGGAGTACTACTATCCGGGGGCCACTGCAGGCGGTCAGATTGGCGATGCCTATCGCCATACCCTTGTCAATGCGCTTTTACGCACGTATGTGGGATTACCGATGACATACGTAATTATGGATCTGTTTTGGGAAAAAGCACACCCCAATGCACCCTGCGACACGTATATGGACTTGCATAACAATGTAGTCGGCCGTCGTACACATTATGCCGATTTTGTCTATTCCGAACCGTCTGACCAACCATCATGGTTGCAATGGGCGGAGCATGTGCATACCTATATTGCAGACTCCACCAATGCAACTGTTTGCGATTGGAATACGGAAACTCCATCAATGATTGTTATTCCCCAAGCCAATGCTGTGGATAGTCGCTCTTACATTATATGGGGCAAATGACGCTCCGAATATATACGAAAGGCACTTTTTTGATTGAAAAGGTGTTAGAAACTTGCACATATCCGGTTTAAGTTGTACCTTTGTGGACTTTTAGATGAGTACGTACATCGGTGGTGTGCGGGTATTGTAAAAGACGATTATTAACCTTATATAAATAATGCAATGAATCGTAGAATACTTTCTTCGTTTATTTTTCTATTGTTGGCAGGGTGGGCATTTGCTGTGTCCGTTACTCCTGCCGGGAATCTTCCGGAATATTATGCGGCAGTGAACAACCAATCGGGCAAGAACTTGTTCGATAAAGTGCATACGGTGGCTAAGGTGGGTTACCACTCATTAGGCTATGACGGCTTGTGGAGTGCGTATAAACAAACTGACGTGCGTCCGGATGGTACTATTTGGGACATGTATAGTAACTGCCACTTCAAGTTAGGTAGTAAACAATGTGGTAATTATAAAAATGAATGTGATTGCTACAATCGCGAGCACTCCATCCCTAAATCGTGGTTTGGAAAAACTACATCAGGTCCGGGGTGCGACATCTTCCATTTGGTACCTACCGACGGAAAGGTAAATGGTATGCGCAGCAACTATGCCTTTGGGGAGGTCTCATCTGCGTCTGATACATCCGGCAACGGCAGTAAGTTGGGGAGTTCGAAGACAATCTCCGTAAACGGCAAAACGGTGGCAGGCGACAATATCTCCGCTACTTGTTCGGGCAGGGTATTTGAACCTGTCGATGAATACAAAGGAGACTTTGCGCGTGGCTATTTTGGTACAATGATACGTTGGGCAGGTGATCATCAGGCGTTTACATCGGGTAATGGTGGCTCTATCTTTAGCGGAAACTATACTGCTACGGGTAACTTCGGTTTGACAAAATATGGTGTGGCGTTGCTGCTCAAGTGGCATAGAGAAGACCCTGTTTCTGAGAAAGAGATAGACCGCAACAACGGTATTCAGTCCACCCAAGGCAACCGCAATCCGTTTATTGACTATCCCTATTTGGTGGAATATATTTGGGGAGAGAAATCGGGAGAGAAAGTGAATCTCAGTAACCTTATCAGTTCGTCTGACTCTCGTTTTATCGCCGGCGAGAGCAATGGTTGGATAGGTGATGCAACAGATGTTGAGGAGGTTACGTTTGAGCCGATTGTGCCGACTGCGGTAAAAGTTCTGCGCGATGGGCAACTCCTTATTATACAGGGTGAGAAAGTGTATAATGCACAAGGGTGCTTGATTAACAACTGATAATGTGCAGTGCGGTTTTAGTTTAATCCGTTGATACATAATCCGTTGCGCGAGCAATAAATAGTAACGAACAAATAACAAAACAACATAAATCAATTTTATCATGGCAGAACAAGAATTGAATTTGTTGGCAGATTTTCAACCCGTGTCAGGAAAGGCATGGAAAGAGAAAATCATTGCTGACTTGAAAGGCGCCGATTTCGACAAGAAACTCGTTTGGCGCACACCGGAAGGCTTTAATGTACAGCCTTTCTATCGTCGTGAAGACCTCAAAGGTCTGAAAACTACTACTTCCGCACCGGGGCAATTCCCTTATGTGCGTGGTACGAGAACAAACAACGAATGGGCTATTCGTCAGAACATCTGCGCTTGCCAAAATGCGCGTAAGGCGAATGCGAAAGCGTTGGAAGTGCTCAACAAAGGTATCACTTCCTTAGGATTTTGCTTAGACAAAGAGAAACTGAACTACCGTTTCATCAAGGTATTGCTCAACGACATCAAAGCCGATGCCATCACTGTCAATTTCTCGATTTGCCCGTGCGCTGCACCCGACTTGGCAAATATCCTGGTACGCTACTACGGACGTATGGGATATGATGTGAAGAAGATGAAAGGTAGCATCAACGTGGACCCTATCAAGCAAATGCTTACCAAGGGTAAACTGCTCAGCCGCGAACAAGTAACCGAGAAACTGACGGCTACCGTAAAGGCTGCCAAATCCTTGCCCGGCTACCGCGTTGTAGGTGTCAATTCTGTGATTCTCAACAACTCCGGCGCATATTGCGCACAAGAATTGGCGTATGCTCTGGCTTGGGGTGCTGAATATATGACTATGATGACCGAGGCAGGCGTGCCCAACTACAAGGCAGCCAACGCCATTCGTTTCAATATGGGTATCGGTGGCAACTATTTTATGGAGATTGCCAAGTTCCGTGCCGGTCGTATGTTGTGGGCGAAGATTGTAGAGGCATACAAAGCACCTCTCTTCACCGCTGCTCTCAAAGACGCTGCCAAGATGAATGTCAGCGCAGAGACAAGCCGTTTCAACATGACCGTCTTCGACGCATACGTAAACCTGCTCCGCTCGCAAACCGAGACCATGTCGGCAGCCCTTGCCGGTGTGGACGAGATTGTGGTTACGCCGTTTGATGTTACCTACGAGAAACCGACCGACTTCGCAGAGCGTATCGCACGCAACCAACAATTGCTGCTCAAAGAGGAGTCGCATTTCGATAAAGTGGTTGACCCCGCTGCCGGTTCGTTCTATATCGAAAACCTGACACACGCTATCGCGGCTGAGGCTTGGAAACAATTCCTCGCTATTCAAGAGCAAGGCGGTATGTATCAGATGGTTGCAGAGGGCAAAGTTCAAGCCGCTATCCAGGAGAACCTCACCAAACGTTTGTCTGACGTGGCAAAACGCAAAGAGGTATTGCTCGGCTCGAACCAATTCCCGAACTTCACGGAGACGGCTGCTAAGAAAATCAAGAAGACCGATTGCGGCTGTGGTTGCTGCGCTACCAACCATGGTGAGATTCCCGCTCTGCCTGTGGCACGTGCTGCCGAAGAGTTCGAGGCATTGCGCTTGGAGACAGAAGGTGCTAAGAAACAACCGGTTGCTTTCATGCTCACTATCGGTAACCTGGCTATGCGTATTGCGCGTGCACAGTTCTCGTGCAACTTCCTCGCGTGCGCAGGATATAAGGTAATCGACAACAACGGTTTCAAAACTGTGGCAGAGGGTATCAAGGCTGCACGCAAGGCAAAAGCCGACATCATCGTGCTTTGCTCAAGCGACGACGAGTATGCAACATTGGCACCCGAGGCTTGGAAGACACTCAAAGATGCGAAAGAAATCTTCATCGTAGCCGGCGCACCTGCTTGCTCCGAAGACCTGAAAGCACAGGGTATCACCAACTTCATCAATGTCCGCAGCAACGTCCTCGAAACATTGAAATCCTATAATGCGCAACTCTTAAAATAAAGAACAAGGAGTAAAGAGCAAAGAGCAAAGACAAAATGCATAACTTCCGCAAATTGGATATATGGATTGATAGTGTAGAATTGGCAGATATTGTCTATACTGTTACTGCCAATTTCCCTCGCCAAGAAATCTATGGATTGGCATCGCAAATGCAGCGTGCCGCTGTCTCCATTTCATCTAATATCGCTGAAGGGTCGGCTAAAAGTAGTGACAAGGAGTTTTCGCGTTTCTTATCGATTTCCTTAGGATCTCTGTATGAATTGGAAACTCAAGTTGTGATCGCTTCAAGACGCGGTTATGTAGAAACACCACAAACTTACGAGTTAATCACAAAGATAGAGAGTTTGCAAAAGCGTGTGTACTCGTTTCGCCATACTTTGTGTCCGGACGAATGTATTTAGTCTTTTATCCATTGTCCTTATTCCATTATCCATATAGATTATGAAACCTAATTTTAGTGAAATAGATATCAACAAGGTTCCTGTTTCTCATGTAGAAGGAGCCAATGAAGCCAATTGGCAAACGCCGGAATTGATTGACGTTAAGCCAATCTATACCAAAGAGGACTTGGAAGGTATGGAGCATCTGGACTATGTGTCGGGTATTCCTCCTTTCTTGCGTGGTCCGTATAGTGCGATGTATCCTTTGCGTCCTTGGACGATCCGTCAGTACGCAGGTTTCTCCACCGCACAAGAATCCAACGCGTTCTATCGTCGTAACCTCGCCAGCGGTCAGAAAGGTCTGTCTGTAGCCTTCGACCTGCCGACACACCGTGGCTATAACGCTGATAATATGCGTGTTGTGGGCGATGTGGGAAAAGCAGGTGTAAGTATCTGCTCGCTTGAGGATATGAAGGTGCTCTTCGCCGGTATTCCTCTGAATAAGATGTCCGTTTCTATGACGATGAACGGTGCCGTATTGCCTATTCTGGCGTTCTATATCAACGCCGGTCTGGAGCAGGGGGCCAAACTCGAAGAGATGGCAGGTACTATCCAGAACGATATCCTCAAAGAGTTCATGGTGCGTAATACCTATATCTATCCGCCTAAGTTCTCGATGAAGATTATCGCCGACATCTTCGAATATACTTCGCAGAAGATGCCTAAGTTCAACTCCATCTCTATCTCCGGTTACCACATGCAAGAGGCAGGTGCTACCGCCGACATCGAGTTGGCATATACCCTCGCCGATGGTATGGAATACCTCCGCGCAGGTATCAACGCAGGTATGGATGTGGATACTTTTGCTCCGCGTCTTAGTTTCTTCTGGGCTATTGGTATGAACCACTTTATGGAGATTGCCAAGATGCGTGCCGGTCGTATGTTGTGGGCAAAGATTGTGAAGTCGTTTGGTGCTAAGAACCCGAAATCTATGGCTCTGCGTACTCACTGCCAGACTTCGGGTTGGTCGCTCACCGAGCAAGACCCGTTCAACAACGTAGGTCGTACTTGTATCGAGGCTATGGGTGCTGCACTCGGGCATACCCAGTCGCTCCACACCAATGCGCTTGACGAGGCTATCGCACTGCCTACCGACTTCTCCGCACGTATCGCACGTAACACGCAGATTTACATCCAAGAAGAGACCAAAGTCTGCAAGGAGATTGACCCATGGGGTGGCTCATACTATGTAGAGTCGCTGACCAAGGAAATCATGGACAAGGCATGGGAGCATATCCAAGAGATTGAGAAACTGGGTGGTATGGCTGCCGCTATCGAGACCGGTATTCCTAAGATGCGTATCGAAGAGGCTGCTGCCCGTACTCAGGCACGTATCGACTCAGGCACGCAGAAGATTATCGGCGTGAACGAGTATCGCCTTGACCACGAGGACCCGATTGATATTCTGGAAATTGACAACACGGCAGTACGCGAAGAGCAGGTGGCTCGCTTGAAAGAGTTGCGTGCTAATCGCGATGAGAAAGCCGTTCAGGAGGCACTCGCAGAAATCACTGCTACCGTTCAGGAATGGGCTGATGGCAAGAAGTGCTCGCACAACTTGCTCGACTTGGCAGTGAAAGCAGCAGGTCTTCGCGCAAGTCTGGGTGAGATTTCCGATGCTTGCGAGAAAGTAGTAGGACGATATAAAGCAACCATTAGAACTATTTCAGGCGTGTACGCAGCAGGAACAAAGAATGACAGTGATTTTGTCAAGGCACAAGAACTCACTGCAGCCTTCGCAAAGAAAGAAGGTCGTCAACCTCGTATTATGATTGCCAAGATGGGTCAGGACGGACACGATCGTGGTGCAAAAGTTGTTGCTACCGGTTATGCCGACTGCGGTTTCGACGTGGATATGGGACCTTTGTTCCAAACTCCAGCAGAGGCAGCCAAGCAAGCCGTTGAAAACGACGTGCATGTATTGGGTGTTTCCTCGTTGGCTGCAGGACACAAGACCCTTGTGCCGCAAGTGATTGAGGAACTGAAGAAACTCGGTCGTCCCGACATTATGGTTATCGCCGGTGGTGTTATCCCTGCTCAGGACTACGATTTCCTCTACAAGGCAGGTGTTGCAGCCATCTTCGGCCCCGGTTCTCCGGTTGCCAAATCGGCTTGCACCATCATGGAACTCTTGATGGCTGAATAATACAGTCGATAAAAATAACAGCAAGAGCCGTCTGACCAATGTTCAGGCGGCTCTTGCTGTATCCATATAGTGCCAGTGCCTTACGAAAGGCAAAACCGGCATTCTTTATTCTTTATTCTTTATTCCTTTCTCCTTATTCCTTAACGCCATACACACACACCTTCCCTCCAAACAGCAAGGGATAAGCAAGGGATAAGCAAGGGATAGCCAACCGTAATAGGGGACACATACCCCGATTTATCATTCTCCGTGAACATTCTTGGCAAACGTATTCAAATCGAAAAATCAAATAACGGTTGCAAGTAACAACAAACGCAGAAACTATAACACATATTTTCCGCTACTGCATAGGGTATCCCTATAGTCGGGCTGGCAGAATCACCCGATAACGACCTGTTGTATATTCAAATTGTTGTTTGGAACTTTGCAAAAGATTTAACAAATAACCCGTTGTTGCTATATGGATGATAAGGTGAGAGAATGGAGAACGAATTGCAGTACAATAATGGCTACGGAATTTTTTGTGGAAAGCGAGTCGGTGCTTGCCATATTTAATTTTTATTTGTAACTTTGCAGCGTGAAATATGACCTTACAATTTAATGGTAAAGAGCAGAAACATATTGACGGTGTTATTATGTTGTATAATAGGCGTACAACAAATACGAGGTATGGATTTTTTGTTTCCAGCAGAATCAGACACCCTATACATAATGCAAACATTACCTTTTGAAGAGGGAGAAAAAGGCGATAAGTGTGTCTGGGATTTTTCCAATATAAAAGATAGTGTATTATGTCCGATCATAATAGAGCGGACAGATACAACATCTGTAAATATACATACCAAGGGATTTAATGTAGCGTACAGCAGGCGAAGAGACACCCTCTATATAAGCGACTACGAGACATCGCAAATACGTGTGCAGTACGGTATGTTACATAAAGCCGGTTTGAGAAATTGGAAATATAGAGATAGTGTAGGCGGAACTTATACAGGGCACGGAGAGTATGGGCATACCTTTCCGCTCAGCATCATAGGAAATAATTATGTATGTGCGGACGGAATAGGACGACTATTGCTGCCTCAGTTGCAAATTGACAGCGTGGTGCGTATTCATTTGCATAGTGATTCGTGGGAAGAGAATACAACAAATATACATTCTATTGCGGATACGTACCGGTGGATAGTACCCTATTATCCGTACGTATTATGTGAAACCCGATATATCCGATATGCTACAGCGACCGATACCATATATAATCATACCTCCTATTATGCCCAAACGGATAGTACAGAGATAACATCACATAACCTTGCACCCTCTCACCAATCGGAGGAAATAGCCAATAATATATCGGAAACAGATAAAATTCTTACGGCGGCGTCTTTTTTACCCAATCCTGTAAGCGACCGGTTATGCATATCCTATTGTATTTCCCAAACGGCACAAGTGCATTTTTCTTTGCATAGCAATAGTGGTATTTCATATATACAAACACCTTTGAAAACACAAGAAGCAGGTGAATATCAGTTATATATGGATGTAAGTCCGTTCCCAACGGGTACGTATGTGCTGTATATATATGTGAATGATTACGTATTGGCGGAGACCATTATCAAGATATAGATTTATGAGGAAAAACGAATTGAAGTAGAATTTAACTTTGCAGACCAGCACCAGC
>OQVT01002544.1_pt1 | contig 11738 bp, 8 predicted proteins | sample 1691561 | NCBI WGS metagenome assembly OQVT01 (sample SAMN03418260, study PRJEB22391) | human gut metagenome | biome: human-gut; feature: organic feature; material: feces | host: Homo sapiens | place: Tanzania | collected 2013-01
GAGGCTTATGTGGTGAACGACAGCAACTACTACGTGCAGACGCTCATCATGAAGACTGACGGGGCAGCATGGAGCGCGGTGTTCAATGCTGTGGTGGAGCCCAACAGCAAACTCTTTGTGGCCGACATCGAACGCAGCCAGCTGGCTTCGCTGGAGCGCCTGTGCGTACAGACTCTGGCGTGGAAGCAGGACAAGACCTTCATGCTGAAGCCCGCTCTCTCTACCGAACTGAGGCTCGACTGTACCAAGTTCTACAAGCTGCACACCTTCCAGCCCGACGATTTCTTCCGCGAGCCTTGCTGGACGGTAAGCGTTGTGCGCGACGACCGACCCGTGCGTAGTGTCTTTGCCGATGCCGAACAGATGCGCGAGGCACTGCTTGGGGCGGCTCCCACCAAGGAGCAGAAACCGTCGGAGCAGAAGCCCCGTCAGTCGAAGCCAAGCGGCCAGCCCGGCGAACTTGTCATCGACCTGCATGCCGAGGAACTGCTCGATGACACCAGCGGACTGAGCAGCGGCGACATCCTGATGGCGCAGATGAAGGAGTTCAGGCGTGTGATGGACGAGAACGCAAAGAAGAAAGGACAGCGCATCGTCTTCATCCACGGCAAGGGCGAAGGCGTCCTGCGCAAGAACATTCTGCAGGAACTCAAGTACCGCTACAAGCAGTGCACCGTGCAGGATGCCTCTTTCCGCGAATACGGATACGGTGCCACCCTGGTGCGCATCAACTGACAATGGGGCAGGGGAGAGGCTTTCCGCCGATTGGCCGTCGAGCCGTCTCCCCCCCCTGCCTATACATTATATATATAAGGACAACTAACTAAATACACAGAAACAAAATGATTCACATTGCAAGGAAAATCTCTGTAGGCCTGCTTTGTCTGAGCAGCCTTGTGGGAAGCACCGCGCTGGCCGACTCGTTGGCAGGGCGCTTCGAACGCATTCCCGATGACCAGCGGGTGGCTGTCTATTGGTATTGGATGAGTGACAATATCTCGGTGGAGGGCGTGCAACACGACCTGGAGGCGATGAAGAAGGCGGGTATCACACGTGCCTATATAGGCAACATCTGGCAGGATGAAGTGAAGCCCGGCAAGATAAAGGTGCTCACGCCCGAATGGTGGGAGGTGACCCATGCGGCACTCAAGCGCGCAGGCGAACTGGGTATCGAGATTGGCATCTTCAACTGTCCCGGCTGGTCGCAGAGCGGAGGCCCGTGGATAAAGCCCGGGCAGAGCATGCGCTATCTCAAGGAAGTGCGCACCGATGTGCAGGGTGACGGCCGTGAGCAGGTCATCAAGCTTCCTGCCTTGGGTCCCGAAACCACCGACGTGAAGGTGCTGGCCATGCCTTGTCACACCGCCCGGCTGGATACCCTGGTCACTATAGACAAGCAGACGGGCAAGGACCAGGTGACTGACATCCACTTCGATGCCGTGAAGACCTTGCGCAACATCACCCTCACCACCTCCCGCTATCTGCTTGTGGATATGAAGATACAGGCCAAGAAGGGCGACCGCTACGAGGATGTGAAGACGGCTCACCTTGAGCGCGTCAACGATAATCGCAATGTGGGTTTCATGCCATGGGCGCCCATCAGCATCAGTCTGCCCGATGTGCAGACTCAGGATTTGCGCCTCATCTTCACCGGCGGCCCGCAGGACTGCCACTTCCAGGCCCGTGTGACCGATCTCCCACAGGTGGAGCGGTATGCCGAGAAGTCGTTGGCCAAGATGTTCCAGTCACCTCTGCCCATGTGGGGAGAGTATATGTGGAGCACGCAGCAGGAGTCTCAGGGGGTGGCTGTCACGCAGCCTTCTGAGGTGATAGACCTCACAGACCACATGCGTCAGGATGGTACGTTGGTGTGGAAAGCGCCCAAGGGACGTTGGACCATACTGCGCACGGGAATGGCTCCTACGGGTGTGACCAATGCACCTGCCAGCAAGGAAGCCACTGGATACGAGGTGGACAAGATGAGCCGACAGCATGTGGCTACCCATTTCGATGCCTTCCTGGGCGAAATCCTGCGGCGCATTCCTGCCGAGGACCGCACTACCTTCAAGATAGTAGTGGAGGACAGTTACGAGACCGGCGGACTCAACTGGACCGATGATATGGCCGAGGCGTTCCGCACACGCTATGGCTACGACCCCATCCCCTACCTTCCCACGCTCTACGGAACGATCATCGGTTCGCAGGACCAGAGCGAGCGTTTCCTGTGGGATCTGCGTAGGCTCATTGCCGACCGCGTTGCCTATGACTATGTGGGCGGACTGCGCGAGGTGAGCAACCGCTACGGACTCACCACCTGGCTCGAGTGCTATGGCCATTGGGGCTTCCCCAGTGAGTTCCTGATGTATGGTGGGCAGAGCGATGAAGTGGCTGGTGAGTTCTGGAGCGAGGGCTCTCTGGGCGACATTGAGAACCGTGCGGCCAGTTCGTGTGCACACATCTACGGCAAGCGCAAGGTGTGGGCAGAGTCGTGCACAGCCGGTGGTCCCAACTTCAGTCGCTATCCTGCCGTGATGAAGCAGCGCACTGACCGCTTCTTCTGTGAGGGCATCAATGCCACTCTCTTGCACCTCTTCATCCAGCAGCCCGATGATGTGACGCTGCCCGGAGTGAGTGCTCCCTTCGGTAACGACTTCCAGCGCAAGAACACGTGGTTCTCTCAGATGGACCTCTTTACCGACTATCTGCGCCGCTGCAACATGATGCTCCAGCAAGGCAGCTACGTTGCCGATGTGGCTTACTTCATAGGGGAGGACGCTCCGAAGATGACTGGCGAATGCGTGCCGGCGCTCCCACGGGGCTACAGCTTCGACTATGTCAATGCCGAGGTGCTGCATTCGGCATGGGTGAGTGACGGCCGTCTCTGCCTGGCAGGCGGAATGACCTACCGCACGCTGGTGCTTCCCAACCAGCAGACTATGCGCCCAGAGGTGTTGGCCGATATAGCCCGCCTCACCCGCGAGGGACTTACCATCGTTGGTCCCAAGCCCACAGCCTCGCCCAGCATGCAGGATTTTCCGCAGGCCGACAAGCAGGTGCAGACTCTGGCTGGTCAGATGTGGAGCACGGGTCAGTGGGGCAAGGGACGCATCTTCCCCGCCAGCACAGAACTTCAGACGGTTCTCGATGGCATGGGCATCAAGCCCGATTGCTTCGTGGAGCCTGCCAAGCCCTTTGCCTTTATCCACCGCCGCCTGCCTGGCAAGGAGATCTATTTCGTGAGCAACCAGAGTGACCAGCCGCAGGATGTGCAGCCGCAGTTCAGGGTGACAGGCATGAAGGCAGAGATATGGAACCCCGTGACGGCCGAGCGTATGCGCCTCGACGTGCAGGACAACGGTTCTCTCTCCACAGCCAACCTGCATCTGGAGGGCAACGAGAGCGCTTTCGTAGTCTTCAGCAATGAGGCGGATGAGGCTCTCGCAACCTATGCTCCTGCCCAGTTGCAGACCTTGCTCACCATCAGCACCCCTTGGCAGGTGACCTTCCAGGAGGGTATGAGAGGTCCTGCAGAGCCCTGCACCATGGACAGCCTGCTGGCATGGAACCAGAGTGAGGACGACCGGATACGTTACTTCTCGGGTACTGCCACCTATACCAATACATTCAAGCTGAAGAAGGAACCTGCAGCCCCCGTATGGATTGACCTGGGAAAGGTGATGGTGATGGCGCGTGTGTATGTCAATGATACCTATGCCGGCGGCGTGTGGACAGCGCCCTATCGCCTCAACATAGGCCGTCTGCTCCGCAAGGGAACCAACACCCTGCGCGTGGAAGTGGTGAACAACTGGCAGAACCGCCTCATTGGCGACCAGAAGTTGCCCGAGCAGGAGCGTCCCACATGGACCAGTGTCAATCCCTGGAGCGCCGATTCTCCTCTCCAGGAGTCAGGCCTCATTGGCCCTGTCAGACTCCTTCAGTAAGCTGGAAAAGCATGCAGCCTTCGCATCTGGAGGCTGCTTTTCTGCATAAAATTGCCTTTGTTTAGCTACGAGGCATAGTTTTGGTGCACCTGTAGCTAAATAAAGGCGATTTTGTACATGAACAATAAGGGGATTTGTTGTACCTTTGTGAAGTAAATAAGGATTGGGCTTATGTGTGAGATAATAGGAAGAAAGAATGAGATAGCAGAACTCAAACGCTGCTATAATAGCGGCAGAGCCGAGTTCGTGGCTGTCTATGGAAGATGACGTGTGGGCAAGACATTTCTTGTCAACGAGCTGTTCCATGATGATATGGTCTTTCATCACACGGGCTTGTCATCGTATGACCGTCAGCGCAGAGTATCTACTAAGGACCAGTTGCAAAACTTTTACTTCTCGCTCATCCGCCACGGCATGGAAGGCATCAGCCAACCCAAATCGTGGCTGGAAGCTTTCTTCTTGCTGGAGAAGTTCCTTGACATCAACGAGAATGGCAGCCGTCAAGTAGTCTTCATCGATGAGTTGCCCTGGATGGACACTGCCCGCTCGGGCTTTCTCACCGCACTGGAGGCTTTCTGGAATGGTTGGGGCAACACCAGACACAACCTTATGCTCATCGTGTGCGGGTCGGCTACCTCCTGGATGCTGGACAATCTCATCAACAACAAGGGAGGGTTGTATGGCCGCCTGACAGACGAGATAAGGCTCTCGCCTTTTACACTCAAGGAGTGCGAGGACTTCTTCCATAGCCGCCACATTAGAATGAGTCGTTACAATGTGGTGCAAGCCTACATGGCTCTTGGCGGCATCCCTTTCTATATGAATTTCTTCAATCCCTCATTGAGCCTCGCACAAAACATTGATGCGCTGTTCTTTGCACGCAATGCCAAATTGGGTGATGAGTTCAACCGCCTTTTCGATTCTGTCTTCGACCACGCTGAAGAGAGCTTGCAGATTGTTCGGGTGCTTGGAGGCCGCCATGCAGGATATAGCCGCCAGGAAATTGCGGAAAAGACCGGCATCAACCCCAATGGTGAGTTTACCAAGATGCTCAAGGCGCTCATAGGAAGTGACTTCGTGTGTAAATTTGTGCCTTTCGGTGCCTTGTCAAAGGAAGAGCGTTACAAGTTGACCGACCCCTTCTGTTGGTTCTGGCTCCACTTTAAGGAAAGCAAGCGCGTCAGTCAGGAGGACTACTGGCAACACCACCTGCGGGAATCAGAGGTTGCTGCCTGGAGAGGTGTTGCCTTTGAGGAGGTATGCTTGCGGCATGTCAAGCAAATCAAGCAAGCTCTCCAAATCGGAGCTGTATCCTCAACAGAGTCTGCATATGTCACCAAGGGAGATGAAAAGACTGAAGGCATGCAGATAGACCTTGTCATTGACAGGAACGATGATGTGGTAAATCTGTGTGAAATAAAGTTTTCCAGGAGTCCGTATGTCATATCCCAGGCATACGCCAGCCGTCTGGCTGCTCGTCAGGAGACTTTGGAAAAGAGTGTCAGGAACAAGACATTTATGCTTACCTACATAGGGAACTCGCCTCTTGCCGAGAATGAATATGCCGACATATTTCCCTGCCAGCTTACATCAGAGGACTTGTTTGCGTAATCCTGGTCGTGCCTTTGCGCCATAAAACGGCAATAACAGAAAAACGCAACGAGTGTGTCCGTGTGCCTGCTTGTGGCAGTGACTTGGCAGTGGCACAGAGTGGCAAGATTGTGTGCGGGCGTAAATCCTTGCTGTGATGGCCAATGGTGCCGGCAAGCGGAAAGAATAATGTCCACAGGGAAGAGGCAGTGGCTTCATCCCTGTGGACATTTTCAGTTGTGGTCAGAAGGGGACTGTGGTCAGTCTATCAGTCCGCGTCCTTTCTTGAAAGCCGTGTCATCGGGTTTGCGGCCGGCAAACTGCTCAAAGAGTATCATCGGCTCCTCGGAACCTCCCTTCTCAAGGAATGTCTGCTTGAACTTCGTTGCCAAGGGGATGTTCCACACGTTGCCCGTCTGCTCGAAGAGGGAGAAGGCATCCTTGTCGAGCACTTCTGCCCACAGGTAACCGTAGTAGCCTGCACTGTAGCCGCTGGAGAAGATGTGGTTGAAGTAAGTGGTGCGGTAGCGGGGACCTATCTCGGGGATGAGGCCCATATCCTGACACACCTTGTGTTCAAACTGGTTGATATCCACTCCCTCCACGCTCTCCAGTTCGTGCCATTTCATATCGAGGATAGAGGCAGCGCACAGTTCGGTGGTCATGAAGCCTTGGTTGAACTTCAATGAGTTGTTGATCTTATCTACAAGTTCGGCTGGAATCACCTCGCCCTTGTCGTTCTTGGCATACTCGGACAGCAGTTCAGGCTGGAATGCCCAGTTCTCATTGAACTGTGAGAACATCTCCACGAAGTCGCGCGTCACATTGGTACCGCTCACGCTGGGGTAGGTACATTGTGTAAGCAGTCCGTGCAAGGCATGTCCGAACTCATGGAACACCGTCTGCACCTCGTCTATGGTCAGATACTCCTGCAGGTTGCCCACGTTGACGATGATAGGACGTACCATCTCGCCCTTGGCATCCACATATTGCTCACGCACATTGTTCATCCACGCACCACCACGCTTGCTGTCACGGGGCAGCCAGTCAGTGGTGAAGATGCCCAGCAGTTGTCCGTCGTTGTCGGTCACCTTGAAGGTCTTCACCAGCTGGGTGTTGTATGAGGGTACACCCTCCAGTTCCTCCATGTTCACTCCATAGAGCTTCTTGGCGGCCAGGAATGCTCCGCGCACCACATTGTCCAGTTTGAAGTAAGGCTTTGTCTGCTCCTCGTCGAGGTCATACTTTGCCTTGCGCACCTTCTCGGCATAGTACCACCAGTCCCAAGGCTCTATCTTGCTGCCAGCAGGCAACAGACCGGCCTTGATATCCTCGTTCATCACGGCTTGCATGTCGGCCACTTCCTCCCGGGCTTTCTTTACGGCATCCGTCATGATTCCCTGCAGGAAAGCATCCACTGTGGCAGGGTCGTGCGCCATCTTCGGCTCCAGGATATAGGCGGCAGGACAGTTGTAGCCCATCAGCTTGGCCTTCTCGATGCGCAGGCGCATCACATCCTGGATGAGCTGCTTGTTGTCGGCCTTGTTGCCATTGTTGCCACGGTTGGTATAAGCCTCCAGCATCTCCTTGCGCTTGGCCCGGTCGGTGGTGGAAGTCATGGCATTGGGGTAGTCTGATACGCTGATGCCGAACTTCTGCTTGAAAGCGTTGCTCTCCTCCAGAATGTTGTTGCCTATCTTCTGTGTCTTCGAAGCTATCTCGGAGTTTATCTCCTTCAGCCGTGCCTGTTTCTCTTCGCTCAGTCCCACGCCGTTGCGTTCAAACTCCTCATAGTGCTTCTTGAGTACCATCTGCTGCTCGCGTGTGAGACCGGACTGGTCACCCTTATAGAGTTGTGCGATGCGCTCGTAGAGTCCCTTGTTGAAGGAGAGGTTGTCGCTGTGCTCTGTCATCATGGGTATGGCCAGTTCCATCACGCTGTCCAGTGCGGGTGTTCGGTCGGTCTCACTCACGTTGTAGAGCACTCCCGACACCTTGCGCAGGATTTCTCCCGAGAGTTCCAGCGGCAGGATAGTGTTGTCGAAGGTGGGAGCATCCTGGTTGTTGACGATGTCCTCTATCTCCTTCTTCTGCTGTTCTATGCCCGCCTGTATGGCAGGGATGTAGTTGTCAACCTGAATCTCCTGGAATGGCGGGATGCCATAAGGTGTGTTCCAATCCGTGAGGAACGGATTCTCGCGGTTGGTGCAGGCCGAGAGGCATGCTGCTGCAATCATAGTGGTGAATAGTTTTCTCATTATATAATTAGTTATTGGGTTGTTCGGTTGGTAAAGTTAATGCTTTTTCTTCAAGTAGCTGCCCAAAATGCCGCGCTATTGTATTTCGCTCAGTCCATGAGCAGCATTTCCTTGCCCGAAAAGGGAATAGGACTGGCTTGTAGAACCCAAGGAACGATTCTGTAGCCATCGCCTAAAGGCATCATGCGTCACCAATGGCTACCTGTTGGACTTCTATTGGAAGTTGGGACGAGACATTGAAGCCAAGCAATATACCAACACTTACGGCTCTGGATTTTACAAAAATCTCAGTCAGGATTTGAAGAACGAAATGCCAGGGGTGAAGGGATTCTCACCAACTAATTTGAAGTACATGAGCTACTTTTATAAGCTCTATGCACCATTACAGGCAAATTGTCCGCAGCTTGCGGACAATTTTATAGAGGACTTGTATATTGCAGATATTCAGCGAGTTGTAGCACAAAGTAAAAATCGTCCGCAAACTGCGGACGATTTCAAATTGCTTTTTCTTATTCCTTGGGACCACCATCGTCGTATCATAGATAAGTGCAAGGGCAATATGGATAAGGCTTTGTTCTTTGTAAGAAAGACTTGGGAGAACAATTGGGGGCGTGACGTTCTGCTCAACTGGCTTGACACAGACCTTTATGAGCGTGACGGCAAGGCCATCACCAATTTCCAGGCTACTCTTCCTGCTGTACAAAGCGACTTGGCGCAACAGATAACCAAAGACCCTTATCAGTTGGACTTCCTTAACTTAAGGGAGAAATATGACGAGCATGACATTGAGGAAGAATTGGTGAACAATGTAACACGTTTTCTTTTGGAACTCGGAAAAGGCTTTTCGTATATGGGCAGACAATTCCGCTTGGAGGTAGGACAACAGGAGTTCTTCCCAGACTTGTTGTTTTACAATGCCCACCTCCATGCCTATGTGGTCATAGAACTAAAAGCCCAGTCGTTCCATCCATCGTTCTTAGGACAATTGAGCTTCTATGTATCTGCCATCAACCACCAATTCAAGACCGATATAGACAATCCTACCATTGGCTTGCTTATCTGTAAGGACAAAGACAACGTAGTGGCTAAATATGCCTTGGAGTCATACAAGGAACCAATGGGTATATCGGAATATCAGCTCTCCAAACTCTTCCCGAAAGACTTCAAATCATCTATGCCGACTATCGAGGAATTGGAAAAGGGGTTGAAAGATAACTAAAAGTAACGGAACTGTTTTTGCATGAACAAAGAAGAAATAAAACAAGAACCTAATGATGGGCTGATAGCTCGCATATTAGGAGGAACACCCACTATTTTACAGAAGGTGTTCTTTATACTTATGGCATTTTCGCTGATATTATGGCCCTTGGGATGCTATGTTTCTATATTCTTCTTTGATGCCCCTGTTCGCTCTGATGTAGACAAAATATGTCGTTATGGTATGCTTATAACCATCTACTTGTATCCTATCTACTTGTTCCCTTTGTTGAGATTTATGTTTCAACTTTCAAAGAACTTAAGAGCAACTTGGCTTTATTATCTATGTCCGATAGTACCAATATTAATTCTTAGGTTGTTATTTTCAATTAGTACAATCAGTGCTCCGAAAATAGACAATACCGAATTTTGCACTAATGAGGATTTGGTTGGTCATTGGACTTTGAATGGTGGAGAAAGACAGATCAATTATCCTGAGATTGAATTTTTCAATGATAGTACGGTGGAATTATACTCACAAGCTGATACCCTATACAGATATACCTATTGTTTGCAAAATGATTCCTTATATCTCAATGACATAAATGGAAGACAATACGTAAATAAAATCAATAAAGTCGATGACGAAACCATTATGTTTGAGGGTATCGCAGATGTTAAAGGCATACAGATTTATCATAAATAAAATGTTCTTGAAATGAGAATCTATGAACGAAAAAATATACTTGAAAGAAATATAAATTATAGCAATGCGTATGGTAGAAATCTTCTACAAGAAGCTATTGTATCTTGTGAAAATGCAATTGCTATTGATTTAGTGAATAAAGGCATTGATATTGATCATCAAGATAAAATGGGATGGACTCCTTTACATTTCTGTGCGCAATACAACAATATAACCATTGCAGAATTGTTATTACAAGAGGGAGCAAATGTAAATATTATTGATTGCTATGGCAATAATCCTCTATGGTATGCTGTATTCAATGCTAATGATGATTATTGTTTAGTCAAATTGCTTGTAAAATACGGAGCAGATGCATTAAGTAAAAATAATGCTATGCGCTCTCCTTTAGATTTCGCAAAGCAAATTGAAGATACAGAAATGATTAATATTCTTGCAAATAAAAATCTAATTTCAAAATACCAAAGTAAAAAGTAATATGAGGCATTTCTTATTGACAATCGTTATAGTCTTGGTCATAGCAATGGGGCTGTCCTCTTGTCTATGTCAACCAAGGTCTGTAAGTTTTTCGCATCTTGTAGAAAAAATAGATAGCATAAATACTCATTTCTACACTTTACAACAAGCTCCACCAGATAGCGGTGTCCTACTAAAAGAAACTTTAGTAAAAGAACTTCTCGGAGATATTTTCTATCACCGTAAAGAGGTACAAAACAGAGAAGTTAGGCTCGTCGGTGTCAGTCAACCATATACACAAGTCCTTGCCTGTGCCTTTAACATAAAGAGCATTGGTTTTGAATGGAAAACAAATGAAACATTTCTTGTTACTTATGGATATGAAGGAAAAATTGCAGATGTGTTGTATTTAGGTATGAACGAAATTAAACCTGCATTTGTAAAGTTCAGTTTCAACAGCAAACGGCATATTCCTATGGAGGATATCCAAAGAAGCAAATGGGTATATTACGAGCAAAGTAAACTTCTAAAATTAGAGGTGTTTGAAGAAAATTCATGGCTTGACAAAGACCAAAATCCATGTTTGGACAACTACTATCATACTTTCTTCTATCGAATAGACGAACAAGGGCGTATTGTCCGCTTAAGAAAAGGGGAAATTGTACCTTATAAATATAACCATTCTGACCATGCCTACGACTCATATCTTAAAGCAGCACATAAACGCTTTGCATTACAATTCACTCCCTATTCAGAAAGGCACATGAAATAGTTAGAAGAAACTGAAAAAGAGCCCCCAAAAATCGTTATATTTAGGGGATAGCAAAAAAAACAAAAATTATAATGGATTTATAGAATAATCCAAATTTTATTAGTAGTTTTGCAAACGATAAGAGTTGTTTGACAAGCAATCCTATGCACATTGCAGAAAATAGCACTGTTGCCAAATCATTACCTCCATTGAGGTGAAACACTCATAAATCGCTCATTTTAAGCTATTCGGCAGATTTTAGCGTGATTTTCACAAAAAAGCTTTATCTTTGCGAAAAGATTGCATCACAATTGCATAAACTAATCACACTAATCTAAAACGCAATACAATATGAAAAAATCTATAATGATAATGGTTCTAATGGCTTTTGCAAATATAGCTATTGCAAAAACTTTGGTAACACTTCAACAATTACAAGGAATATGGCAACTGGAACAAACTGAATTATGACGATGGGATAAAAGCCGCTTTCGGCCACAACTATGTAGCCGGCGAGTGCACCCGCTGCGGTGAAAAAGATCCCAGCGCAGCAGCGCCGAGCTTCGTTGACGTTCCAAGTACCTCATATTGCTATGATGCAGTCCAGTGGGCGGTTGCAAACGGCGTTACGGCAGGAACAGATTCCACGCACTTCTCGCCGAATGCAGGCTGCACCCGCGCGCAGGTCGTGACATTCCTCTGGCGTGCGGCGGGCAAGCCCATAGTGAACACATATGTGAACTTTGTTGACGTGAAATCGGGCGCGTACTATTATGAGGCTGTCAAATGGGCAGTTGCAAACGGAATAACCGCCGGTACGGATGCAGCGCATTTCTCGC
>OQVT01002547.1_pt1 | contig 11734 bp, 9 predicted proteins | sample 1691561 | NCBI WGS metagenome assembly OQVT01 (sample SAMN03418260, study PRJEB22391) | human gut metagenome | biome: human-gut; feature: organic feature; material: feces | host: Homo sapiens | place: Tanzania | collected 2013-01
GCCAAAAGAATCGTCAAAAAGGCAAAGCTGATCCCAGAAAAAAGAAAAAGGAACTTTTAATTCAATTTGGCAAAAATACGGAACAATGGGAATCTTGGTATTGCTGCTGTTAATTCTTGCAATAATGAGACCCAAAACCTTCTTCTCAACGGCAACTCTCACGCAGATCCTTTCGCAAAGTTCGGTTAATATCCTCATCGCAATGGGCGAATTCTTCGCAATATTGATAGCCGGCATTGACCTTTCGGTAGGCTCGGTAGTGGCTCTGACAGGTATGCTTTCGGCACAAATGATGGTGGCAGGCATCAACCCCTTGCTTGCGGTTGTTTTAGGTGTGCTGTTCGGCGGTGTACTTGGATTTATAAACGGAGCACTTGTAAATGTTACCGGACTTCATCCTTTTATCATAACTCTCGGCACACAGTCCATATTCAGAGGCGTAACGCTTATTATTTCAAATTCAAGCGCAGTTTTCGGATTCCCCGCATCATTCACAAAGGTTATTTCTTACAGAATATTTGATATTCTGCCGATAGTTGCAATCATCGCAATAGCCGTGGCACTTGTTCTCTCTTTCCTCACCAAAAAGACAAAGCTCGGCAGAAACATTTACGCACTCGGCGGCAATAAAGAGTCCGCTTGGTACTCGGGTATCAATGTTAAAATGCATACGCTTATCGTATTCATAATCTCCGGCATATGCGCAGGTATAGCGGGTATCGTTCTTCTCGGCCGCGTAGGCTCTGCCGAACCGGCAGCCGCAACAGGCTTTGACACCTACGCAATCGCAGCGTCAATCATCGGCGGCACAAGCTTCTTCGGTGGCAAAGGTAAGATATTCGGCGTTGTAATGGGCGGTTTCATCATCGGCGTTATCAACTATGGCCTCAACATTCTTGCAGTACCGAGCGTATGGCAGCAGGTTGTTATGGGCTTGCTCATAATCGGCTCCGTTGCACTTGACCGCTTCGTAGCACGCAAAAAATAATTGATTTTGGAGTGATACTTTATGAAACCAATGTTTAACCCGTCGCTCATGTGCATGGATTTGCTCGACATTAAAAATCAGACAGAAATTTTAAATGAGAGATGCGACCTGTATCATGTGGATATTATGGACGGTCACTTCGTAAAAAACATCACCTTATCTCCGGATTTTGTAAAGGCGTTTTCAACCATCGCCAAAAAGCCGATTGACTGTCACCTGATGGTCACCGACCCGGATGATTATATTGAAATTCTTGCAAAATCGGGGGCAGGCTATATTTGCCCCCATGCAGAGACCATTGTAAACGATGCTTTTCGCATAATGAACAAAATAGAGTCGTTGGGCTGCAAAAAAGGCGTTGTGCTAAGTCCCTCAACTCCGCTTTCGGCAATAAAGCACTATATCGGCAGAATTGATAAGCTCACATTGATGTCTGTTGACCCGGGCTTTGCAGGTCAGCCGTTTATAGAAGAAATGCTCGATAAAATCCGCGAAGCAAAACAGATTCGCGAAGAAAACGGCTATCATTATATTATAGAGGTTGACGGCTCGTGCAATCAAAAAACGTTATGAAAGCCTGCGGCAAGAATTTGGCAATATTGTAGGCTTGGTGCATGGCAAAATGAAAGAAAGCGAAAAAAACGCGATTATGGAACAGTTTAAGAGTGGTAAGTTAAAGCTTTTGGTTTCCACTACCGTGATAGAAGTCGGCGTAAATGTGCCAAACGCCACTGTTATGATTATTGAACACGCCCAACGCTTTGGATTGGCGCAACTGCACCAACTGCGCGGACGCATCAAGCGCGGTTTTGAGGCCTCGAGCTGTATTTTGATGTACGGTTATCCGCTCAGCGATGTTTCTCGCTCACGCCTGAACATCATGAAACAGACCGAAGATGGCTTTTTAATCGCCGAAGAAGACTTGAAACTGCGCGGCGGCGGTGAAGTTTTGGGTACGCGGCAATCAGGTTTCAGCAGCTTTAAGGTGGCGGATTTAAGCGTGCACGGTGATTTGCTTTTGACCGCCTCAAAAGACGCGGCTCTTATTCTAAATCAGGATAAAAACCTATCAACTCCGCGCGGTGCTGCTCTGCGCACACTAATGTATCTATTTGAACGCGACGAAGCCATTAAGACATATCTGGCATGATAGCTCCAAATCTAATGACAGCACGTGAAATACGTCTAGATATTTCTATTGCAAAAATTACCATTAATACAATTAGTTATATTTTCAAATTTAAGTAATTTATCAACTATTTTTACAACTTCTTCAGCCGTATAATTACGATAGCAAAAGTCCATACGGAAATAATCCGGCTGCAAATCTTTAGCCTCAGCCGCAATACAATACGGAGCTGCATCAAACATCATTATCTGACAATCACGAGATAACGCTTTGTATTTATGTCCTTTTTGTTCCATATCAAACCATTTTTCGCCATGCGCGCAACTGCGGCAGTCATTATCCCTGATACAGCCAACGCTTGTAAATAAAGGAACATCTTGATAAATTATCAAACTTGTTTTTAAAGATGATTTTTCTATTATTTTACAAATATTTGCTTTAGTATCTTCAAGCGATAATGTAATCATGGACGCACCTATTTTTTGAGCCATGGCTATTGCCTGTGTGTTCAGCATATATAAAGATGAATCAAAGCTAATATCCAACTGATTCAGCGGCAAAACCTCCAAAGCCCAGTAGTTGGCTACCTCCCATTTTTTATAGCCGCCGGCAAGCAATTTAGCAATAATATCGGCATACAGCTGCGGATGACGGCAAACCGCCGGCAAAGCTATCCTAAGCTTATTTTTCGGCAATCTGCTTAAACCGTTCAAATCGCTATTTGGGCTAATTAAATAAATGATTTCACTTATACTATTTAAATCCAAATTTTTCAGATAGTTAAGATTATCAACTTTTACCGCAAATTTAGGCTGCCAAGCGTCTTTTATCCGCACTTCTGTTTTCGGCAAAGTCACAATCGGTTGTTCAAACTTAATTTGACCATATAACTCACGGCGCAGTTCATTCAGCAGCGAAGCCGGAGTAAATAAATTATTTGGATTTTCAACATGTAATTCCGCCAAGTTAAAGTTAGTATCACCAATTTTGGCAAACGCTGCTTTTATCGCATCCAAGCTTTTTTGCGGATTATTAGCCGGCGCGAACTTACCTTTAACCTCCGCCATATAAACTCCAGATTTAGCAATTATGCAATCATTTGAAACTTTAACTTCAACAGATATATCATTATTATTACGATATAATCCAGCTTTAGGTTTTTCATAATGATAAGCGCCTTTCACTTCGCTGGCCGAGGCTAAATAAACAGTCCAACCTTTAGATAGCTGCGGGCATTGGCGCGGCAATTCAATTTCTACCACCGCACCAGATTTGGCCTCAAACACATTCTGTTTATTGACACGCATTTTCTGCACCGCAAAACCAAACGGCTTTTCCATACTCGGAATATCTATCTGCAAACCGTCATGACGTGCGATTTTATGCGTTGTCTTAAAACGCAGCCAGCCGTGTCCGCTTTGTTCTACTTCACCAACCGGCAAGCCTCTGTGCCCCACAAAATTACGGTCTATAATGTCTTTGTTTTTGCCCTCAAAATGGAATTGACACCACGGACGGGAGAAAATTTGCTTAATCCGCTCTTCACGCTCGGCATCTGCACCTTTTCCATCCAAAATCCGCCGATAATAATCAGTTACCGCCGCCACATACAGCGCGGATTTTTTACGCCCCTCAATTTTGAGCGAAGTTACCGGCATTTGCAGCACTTTTTCTTGCAAAGCCATATCTTTCATAGAAAAATAGTGCGCTTCTTTTCCGCCGTTTTTGAAGCAGGCTCGGCACGGATACAAACATTTGCCGCGATTGGCGCTACGACCGTATTCCATAGCCGAAAACTGGCACAATCCGCTGTAAGAATAGCACAATGCACCGTGAATAAAAGCTTCGGTTTCCAAGTTTGGAATAGCGGCGATTTCCTTAATTTCAGCCAAAGTCAGCTCACGCGCCAAAACCACGCGCTTAAATCCCATTTTTTGCAAAAACAACGCGCCTTCTTTATTATGCACCGCCATTTGCGTACTGGCATGCCGTTCAATCTGCGGATATTTTTCTTGCATTACCCGAGCCACACCCAAGTCTTGCAAAATCACACCGTCAATCCGGCAGCACACACACATATCCAGCATTTGCAATAAATCCGGCAGTTCATCTTCCTGCAAAACCGTGTTAATTGCCGCATAAACCTTACGTTTCAGGTGGTGTGCATAGGCCGTAAACTCATTTAAGGCCGGCTCATCAAAGTTTGTTGCGGTCGCCCGCGCTGAAAACTTTGGTAACCCCAAATAAACTGCGTCTGCACCGTAATAAAGCGCCGCATAACCGGCTTCTATATCTCCGGCCGGAGCCAATAACTCTTGCTTTGTCATCAAAAAAATGTCCTCAAATTAAAAACTTGAGGACAAAATACGGCAATCAGCTTAGCTTGTCAAGTCTCATTAAAACAAACCATCGCGGCAAAGTTTGGCAAACACAGGTTTATTCAAGCCAAAACGTCCAATCAAAATCGATGGACGGCTTTCTACCGCCAGCAACCGTTCAGCAAATTTATCGCCTTTGCGAGTTTTCAAAACCGCGCTCGGCAACTCCGAACGGCCGATACATGCCGAAAGATATACCCACGCCTCGTCATTGTCTTGCAGATTTTCCACCGCCAAACGACGCGCATATAAATTCAGTGTCAAATCGGCTTTACTGGCGTCTTTAGTCCATGGCGAGCCACCGCCAATCGGGCTTGAAGTTTCATAAAAATCACATGCCAGTTTCCGCCCTGTAACGCCGCAATCCGCCACGCTTGAATGACAAGTATAGCAACCGGTACCGTTTACAATCAGCTTTTCCGGCTCTTGTCCCAAAATTTCCGCCACAAACGGACGCAATTCCTCTTGCTGTTTCATTGGAATTGCCACAACTGCAGTTTTTATTTTGCTACCGTCCATAGTAACCTGAGTTTTAATATCCAAACCCAAGTTATCGCTCAAACGCGCTTTTTCATACAAAGCTTTACACAAACGCCGCGCCAGATATAATTCCGCTGGAATATTGCCTTCGCCTTGGCAGGCATAGCCCACAAACACTCCTTGGTCGCCCCAGCCGTCACGATTCACGCCTTGTGCAATTTCGGCTGACTGACAGCTGATTAAATCCAACACACGCAGTTTATCGGCGTTTATAGCCTCATCGCCCCAAATTTTGGCATAACGAGCATCATACCCAATCTCCCGCACAGCTTGCCGCACGTGTTCTTCCATAAACTCAAACGAAATTTTACCGCTGATTTCTCCGCCCAAAACTACAGTCTGGTTTTTCACCATAACTTCAACGCCATAGCGCACAGACGGGTCTTGCTCTAAACATCTGTCTAAAATATAACTCGAAATATAATCTGCTGTTTTATCAGGGTGTCCCAAAGACACAGCTTCTGCTGTCTTTAACATAAATTTTCTCCTTTTTAGTCCATTTGACTGCTGGACAAGTTGGTATAAATCCACATTGTGGTTGTCATTCCCACGCCACATATATTAAGCCCAAGACTTGTGCATTGTCAAGTTTTTATGTTGCTAATTCTGCCACCGCCTGTTATTTTAAACAAAAAAAAGGAGCGTATAACATGAAAAAAATCGGCGTTATTTTTGCCATGAATAAAGAACTGGAACTTTTTGCGGCAGCTGTATCAAATTTCACTAAAGAAAAAGGCAAAAATCATACTTTTTATCATGGATTTTTAGAAAATTGTGAGCTTTTTGCCGTTGTTTCCGGTATTGGCAAAGTCAACGCCGCTCTTTGCACCGCCGATTTGATTGAAACCTGCGCCCCAGACTTTATATTGAATATCGGTATTTCCGGCGGTCTCAGCGACAAGCTGAATATCGGCGAATACATCGTCGGCTCAGACATAGTTTATCATGATGTGTGGTGCGGTGAACCAAACGCTTATGGGCAAATACAAGAGCTTCCGGCTCAATATCACTCAGCTGTAGAGCTATGCTGCAAGCTTGCTGATTATCGACAAGGGCTTATTTGCTGTGGCGATAAATTCATCACTCAGGCCGACGAATTAGCCGCCATCTGCAAGCGTTTTCCAACTGCTTTGGCTGTGGATATGGAAAGCGCCGCCATTGCCCAAACCTGCTATATCTATAACACACCCCTGCTCTGCCTGCGTCAAATCAGCGACATTCCAGGACATCCGTTTTCTGAACAGCAATATTCCGATTTTTGGCAAAACACCGCCGGTCAAACCGTTAATTCACTATCTAATCTGTTAAAAAATCTGTGCGAATGAACAATTTTTTCACTAAAATAAGCAACAACTTTGCTAACCGCTTATATTTGTGGACTTTTAGTCTCGTTGCACTACACATTTGCTGCAACTTTTTTTACCTATTTGCAGCCAAAAAACAAAAAAGCGATTGTCAGGAATTTTGATTTATCCGGCGCATTAATTCTGCTGTACGCAAAACTTTGTCTGTGTTTTGTTCTTGCTGCTCGCGACGCTTTTCTTGCGACATTTCAGCCATAGTACGCTCTTTATTCAGCAAAATAGCCCGCAGCTTATCTTCGGTATTATCTGATTTTACTTGTTCTTTAATACCGTTTTCTTGCACAGGTTTCCATTTATTTGCTTGCTGCACCATAACTTCTCTCAGCTGTGTATCTTGTTTCAATCTGGTTTGCATTTGCAGCTCATCTTTTTTACGCGCCTCACGCTCCGGAAACTTTGGATAAATATTTCTAAAATTATGATGCCATTGAAAATACACCAAAAACACCGCCGGAAAAGCCGAAATCAACTCCTGAGCCATTGTGCGCGGCTTGGTAAGTTCATAAGCTCGAGCCGCCATAATTCGCCGCGTATCTTCAATAAACTGCTCCATTTTTTCTTTGGCCTTATCTGGACGTCCCAAACGATACTCACAGCCTTCTATCAAACGATTAAACACCGGATTATTATTTTCCAACGCCAGTTTACGCAAAATTTTTAGCATACTCTGCATGCTGGAGCTTTTGTTCCAAAAAGAACGCATTGTTTTAGCCTCAATGCTATCAAAGCCAAAGAAATGCACCCCCTCAAACCCAGCTTCTTTAATAGCGTTAAAAGTATAAACATACAAAGCGTTCCAGTTAATTTTGCCCTCATCGGTCAAAAAATCTTCATACATACCGGATTTAAGTTTTTCTAACACATATTTTGTTTTGTATGTTGTTGTCATAATAGAGTTTTCGTGAATACGGTAGTGATAAAATCTTCTCATATCCATATAAATTTTATCAACCATTAAAAAATAGGATTTAGAAAAACTTATATCTTCATAGCATAGATTTTGAGGGAATCTCAGTTTGTATTTTTGAATGATATCGTTTCTAAACATTTTGTTCCATAAATAAACATTTAGTGTATCTCTAACTTCGCCAGTTAAAGTTAATAGTCCACTAAATTTTAGTAATGCATATTTTTCTGCACGTTTAAATAGTCTTGATGAAGTATCTCCAACAACTTCGGTATTAAAACATATTAACCCTGCTTGTGTTTCATCAAGTTTCTTTATGCATTCTTCTATTAAATTTGGTTCAATATAGTCATCGCTATCTAAGAAATAAATATATTCACCTTGGGCAATTTCTAATGCTTTATTTCTTGCTACACTTTGACCTAAATTTTTTTGAGTAAGTAATGTGATACGTTTTTCTTTTATATTGTATCTATTTAAAATATTAAAAGATTTATCTGTCGAACCATCATCAATACAAATAATTTCAATATCTTTAAAAGTTTGATTTAAAACACTATCTAAACATTCTGAAATATATTTTTCTGAATTATAAACTGGGATTATTACTGAAACTTTTGGCATAATTCTTATTTCTGAGCAGAGGCTCCTGATACAATTTCAATAAGTTCTTGAGTAATAGCACTTTGTCTTGCTTTGTTATATGAAACAGTCAAATTGTTAATCATTTCTTCTGCATTTTTAGATGCTGCAGACATTGCTGTCATTCTTGATGCTAGTTCACTTGCAGATGCTTCTAATAATGCTTGAAATATTGAATTGGTAATAAACATTGGAACTAATTTTTGCAAGATAGAATTTGTATCTGGGATAAATTCCATCAATGCTTTTGCTTCAACAACATTGTTTTCTTCTTTTTCTATTTTTATTGGTAAAACAGTCCAATCTTGAACAGAATATGACATCATATTATTAAATCTAGTTGTTATGATTTCAATCTTATCAATTTTACCAGATACATAATCTTCTGTAATATCTTCTGCTATCATATTGGCTGCTGCTGATGATGGCTTGTCAGCCACAGCAATATATTTCTTTTCTATGTTTACATGTTGTTTGTGTTGAAGTGCAGAAATGCCTTTTTGTCCAACAATATATAAAAGAGTTTCTACATTGTTTTGGCTATTTTCTTCGATTTTTTTTAGTACGGTTCTAACAATGTTTGCATTATATGCACCTGCCAAACCTTTGTTCGACGTTACAACAACTAACCCTTCTGTTTTTATAGTATCACGTTTTGATAATAATTCAGGATAGTTATCAAGAGGTTTATCAAAAGTTTTACCGTTAGAATCTAGTTCGCCAGTCGTTGCAAGCATTCTTCTAAACATTTCTAGCAGTTGTTGTGAAAATGGACGTGATGCTTTTACAGAACTTTCAGCCCTTTTTACTTTTGCAGCCGCTACCATTTTCATTGCTTTTGTTATTTTTTGAGTGTTTTGTACACTTTGGATTCTGCTTTTGATGTCTTTTAAGTTTGGCATTGTTGTATCCTTTGTTATTCGTTTTATCGCTTATTGCTATTTTTAGTGTAGCGATAAATTTGTTTTTCTAATAGATTCTGAAACAAATTTAGTATGATATCTGTTTATCATTCCGAACTTGTGTTGTAATCTATTATTTACTGAAATGATTCAGTAAATTTTTGTAGTTCAGTTCTTAATGATTCAGCATCAGCATCTTCAAGGTTTGAACCACTGTTTAGTTTTTGTACAAGTTCTGGTAGGTTTGCCTCTAAGTGTTCAAACCAACCTTTTTTGTATTCAGAAATCTTTTTGTTATCAACTTCATCTAAGAAACCTTCGTTTGCAGCAAACAAGATTGAAACTTGTTGTGCAACACTCAAAGGTTGATATTGAGGTTGTTTCAATACTTCTGTTAATTTTTGACCTCTTAAAAGTTGTTTTTTAGTTGCTTCATCAAGGTCAGATGCAAACTGTGCAAATGCTTCCAATTCTCTGAATTGAGCAAGGTCAAGTCTTAATTTACCTGCAACTTTTTTAATCGCTTTTGTTTGTGCTGCACCACCTACACGTGATACAGAAATACCTGCGTTGATTGCTGGTCTTATACCTGAGTTGAATGCTGCTGATTCTAGGAATATTTGACCGTCTGTAATTGAAATTACGTTTGTAGGAATGTATGCTGATACGTCGCCTGCTTGTGTTTCAATGATAGGTAGTGCTGTAATACTACCACCGCCTAATTCATCAGACAATTTTACGGCTCTTTCAAGTAATCTTGAGTGTAAGTAGAATACATCTCCTGGATATGCTTCACGTCCTGGTGGTCTTCTCAAAAGCAAACTCATCGCACGATAAGCCTGTGCTTGTTTTGTTAAGTCATCATATATAATAAGAACGTGTTTTCCTTGTTCCATAAATTCTTCAGCCATTGCAACACCTGCAAATGGTGCAATATATTGTAATGGTGCAGGTTCATTCGCTGTTGCAGAAACTATGATTGTATAATCCATAGCACCGTGTTTTTCAAGAGTTTTTGCTAAGTGTGCAACTGTTGATGCTTTTTGACCAATTGCTACATAAATACAAATTACATCTTGTCCTTTTTGGTTGATGATTGTATCAATAGCAATGGCTGTTTTACCAGTTTGTCTATCACCAATAATCAATTCACGTTGTCCACGTCCGATAGGTGTTAGGGCATCAATTGCTGTTAAACCTGTTTGTAATGGTTGGTGTACTGATTTACGAGCAACAATACCAGGTGCTACTCTTTCAACTGGTCTTGTTTTTGAATAAACAATGTCACCTTTACCATCAATGGCACGACCAGTTGGACTAACGATTCTACCAATCAAACCGTCACCTACAGGAACAGATGCAATTCTTCCAGTTGTTCTAACTGTCATACCTTCTTTAATATGTGTATATTCACCTAAGATTACAACACCAACATTGTCTTCTTCTAGGTTTAATGTTATGCCTAGTGTGCCTTTGCCATCATCAAATTCAACTAACTCATTTGACATAACATTTCTCAATCCATAGATTCTTGCGATACCGTCACCGATTTCAAGAACACTACCGACATTAGAAATTTCTGTTTTTGACTCATAGTTCTCAATATTTGATTTTATTATTGAACTAATTTCATCAGGATTAATTACTGTCATAGTTTTTCCTCTTATTTCATTATATTTCTACTTAAATCTTGTAATTTGTGGCGAAGACTGTTGTCTATAATGTTATCTCCAACCTCAAAAACTAAACCTGCTATAATATCTGGATTTGTTGCCCATTCAAGTTTTATATTTTTGTTTAAAATATTTGATAACTTATCTTTTATCGCAGATTTTTCATCTTCTGCTAAATCAATCGCAGATCTTACTTCTAAGATTGCAGATTACGAAAATATTCAGAATGCCATTGCTGAATACGAAAAGGCAAAGGGTACTTATTTGACAAGCAAAGATATCGAAGGCTTCTTGAAAGAAGATGCTGTTAAAGATATCGTAGACGCACGCGTAGTTGAAGCTTTGAAGTCTACTACTGGTGCAAGTGAAGCTATTCAGAAATACGTAAACGATGCTATCTCAACTTTCTTCCTTGCTCAGATTAAGGATGTTTATTTGACAGCAGATACTTACAATGCTGACATGGTTGAGTTGAACAAGAAGATTGAAAAGATGGTAAGCTCTGAAAACGAAGACTACCAGAAAATCTTCACTCGCCTGAACAAGTTGGAAGAATACAAACTTTCTGCATGGGAAGAAGTAATCAATAGCTTGGGTGAAAAGAACACTATCGAAAAGGTTGAGAAGTTGACAGCTGCAATGGGTGAAATCACTGACTTGCAGGAAGAATTGAGCGGATACGTTAAAACTGAAACTCTTAACGATTACTTGAAAAAAACTGATTTGGAAGCTGAAATAGAAAAGTATCTGTCTGATAAAACAACTGCGTTCGGTAAAGAACTGGATAGATTGAGCACAGAACTTGCAGCTTCTCAAAAGAAGATTCAGAGCGTTTCATTTGTTCAGACTAACGTAGATAGAACAGTTACTTTTGATACTTGGTATGCTTTGAAAGAAACAGTTTCTGCTAATAATAGATTTAATGCAGAGTCTTGGAAGAATATTAGCGGTGACTCTAAACAGAAAGTTACTTTCCGTGTATCTCCGGCAAGTGCTGCTGCCGATTTTGCTGCAAACTATGATGTAACATTCAGTGCAGATGCTGAAATTATTTCAAGAGCTGCTAAAACAGACGCTTTCGAAGTAGTTGGCGAACCAGTTGTAGAAGAAGACGGCTTTGTTACTTATACTATTAAGTCTAATACAAAAGAGAGCCAAGCTGTATGTATGCACGTTACTACTCAAAAAGATAAAGTTGCTACATTAGGTCA
>OQVT01002551.1_pt1 | contig 11725 bp, 8 predicted proteins | sample 1691561 | NCBI WGS metagenome assembly OQVT01 (sample SAMN03418260, study PRJEB22391) | human gut metagenome | biome: human-gut; feature: organic feature; material: feces | host: Homo sapiens | place: Tanzania | collected 2013-01
AAATTCTGGATGTCGAGTACAAAGGAGCAAATATCTACGATGTCTTGGAAATGACCGTCAACCAAGCCATTGAATTTTTCGGACAAGAAGAGAAAGACATCAATAAGAAAATTGTCAAGAAATTAAAGCCTTTGCAAGATGTCGGTTTGGGCTATATCAAATTGGGGCAATATATGACTCTGTAAAGGTCGAAAAAACAGGCAATGATGAGGATATATTTACCGAAACAGATATAAAGAATTTAGCATCATTAGATGGTGAAAGTGCCTCTATTACAGATGATGACTTAAATATACTTTATAAGAAGATGCAGGAATCTTTACAAAATTCACTATTGTCAACGAATGAAACAAATTCTGACAATCCTGTAATGACACCAGCCGAAGGACTTGATTTACTAAAAGCATTAAAATTGATTAAAATGCAAGAGGCTGAACATAAAAAAGCAAAGTTAAATGATGAAATAAATGAATTAATACAAAATGATAAAAATATTTCAAGTGAATTAAAGGCTAAATATGCTAAAACCAAACAAGAAATAGCAAAGGGCGAGCAAGAACTATCAACTAAACAAAAAGATTATCAATATAATTGTGAAGATATACTATCAATTAAAGAACAAATTTCACGTAAAAAAGGTGAAATTGAAGGCACACAAGATGAAGATAAGAAAAATTCATTACAGAATGAAATTCATGATTTAGCATCGTCTTCTACAAAATATGATACTGATTCACAATCAATTTCAAAAGATATAAATGATTTAAAAACTGTGATTGCAACAAGCAATACTGGTATTAAATCAATTATTAAACAAATAGACATCTCAAGTAGTAAAACTACTCAACAAGTTAAAGCAAAAGAGGCTCAAATAGAGCAAATTGATATAGATTTGCAAAATGAGTTAGATACAATTGATTCGCAAATAGAACTTGTTGAACTACGTCAACTAGAGTCATTAGAAGCAAGTGGCAAACAAAGTGCTATATATGGTGATATTGCAAACGGAACAATTCCAGATGACGGTCACATTGGTAAAAATGCTGCACAAGCACTTTCAAATGCTGCCTCTCAAATTGGCGTAAGAGAACTTACTGGTCATAATGATGGCAAAGATGTTGCTAAATACAGAAATGGGATAAGTAATGGTGCACCTTGGTGTGCAAGTTTCGTATCTTGGTGTTATAAAGGCAATGATGTATTTGGCTATCAACCATCTGTAAGTGGCATTATGATGGCAGCAGACCAAAAAGGACTATATGCTAAAAAAGGTTCATATATTCCAAAAGCCGGTGATATTATGATACAAAAAAATGGGGCTTCGCATAGCGGTATTGTTGAAAGTGTTGATTCTGATGGCACAATACATACAATCGAAGGTAACGCAAGCAATCAAGTAAAACGTTGTACATACAAACCAGGTTCCAGAGGTTATAATACAATCTCTGGTTATGTCAAAATGTCAGCAAATAATAACGCATAAAGTAAAGGGTACTCAATTAGAGTACCCTATTTCTTATTTATTCTTTTATTTTCTTAAATATTATTTCGTCATTTTCAACATCTATTTGAATTTTATCACCTCTAATAAATTTATTAGAAAGAATTTCTTTTGATAATGGATTTTCAACTAATTGCATAATTACACGTTTTAATGGTCTAGCACCATAAATTGGATTAAAACCACGTGTTGCAAGCAATTCTTTTGCATCATCTGTTATGGTTAATTCTAATTCTCTATCTTTTAATAAAGATTTTAAATGTTCCATTTGAATATCAACAATAGCAGATAATTGTTGTAAATTAAGAGCCTTAAAGAATATAGTTTCATCAACCCTATTTAAAAATTCAGGTTTAAAACGTTCTCTCATAATTTGCATAACTTTATCTTTAGTTGATTCAAAATTTCCTTCAGATAATGTAGCATTCAATGAATCTTCAAGAATAATTTCACTACCAATATTACTTGTCATAATGATAACAGTATTTTTGAAATCAACTGTTCTACCTTTAGAATCAGTTAATCTACCGTCATCAAATAACTGTAACATGATGTTGAATACATCAGGGTGAGCCTTTTCAATTTCATCAAATAATACAACAGAATAAGGTTTTCTTCTAACTGCTTCTGTTAATTGTCCACCTTCCTCATATCCAACATATCCTGGAGGAGCACCAACTAATCTGGCGACATTATGTTTTTCCATATATTCACTCATATCTATTCTTATAAGTGAATCTTCATCATTAAACAAGAATTCTGCTAAAGCCTTTGCTAATTCAGTTTTACCAACACCAGTTGGACCCAAGAAAATAAATGTACCAATTGGTCTATTAGGATCTTTTAAACCAGAACGAGCACGTCTAATCGCATCAGAAACAGTTTCAACGGCTTCATCTTGTCCAATTAAACGTTTATGTAAATAATCCTCCATTTTTAGAAGTTTTTCCATTTCACTTTCAACTAACTTACTTACAGGAATACCTGTCCATTTACTTACAATTTCAGCAATATCATCTTCATCAATTTCTTCTTTTAGAAGTTGGTTTTTTGACTTATCTTTACCTTGCATAGAAGTTAATTGTTTTTCTAATTCTAGTAATTTACCATACTTAAGTTCTGCTGCTGTTTGTAAATCAGTGTTTCTTTCTGCTTCTGCTATTTTCGTTTTAACTTGGTTAATTTCATCTTTGATAGCAGCTTCACCAGTAATTGAATTTTTTTCTGCTTCCCATTGAGTTTTTAATTTTGAAACTTGTTCTTCTAGTTTATCAATTTCACTGGTTAATTTATCAATTTTTGCAATTGATTCAGGGTTAGTTTCTTTTTTTAAGGCTTCTCTTTCAATTTCTAATTGAATTTTTTGACGAAGCATTTTATCAATTTCTTCTGGCATAGAATCTATTTCTATTCTTAAAGATGAAGCCGCCTCATCAATTAAATCAATTGCTTTATCTGGCAAGAATCTGTCTGTAATATATCTATCAGACAATTTTGCAGCAGCAATTAAAGCACTATCAAGAATTCTTATACCATGGTGTACTTCATATTTTTCTTTTAAACCACGAAGAATACTAATAGTATCTTCAACACTAGGTTCGTTAAGCATTATTGGTTGAAAACGTCTTTCAAACGCAGGATCTTTTTCAATATATTTTCTATATTCATTTATAGTTGTAGCACCAATTGTTCTTAAAACACCTCTTGCAAGCATTGGTTTTAATAAATTACCAGCGTCCATTGCACCGTCAGTAGCACCTGCACCTATGATTGTATGTATTTCATCAATAAATAATACAATTTGTCCGTTTGAGTCTTCTACTTCCTTTAGAACGGCTTTCAAACGTTCTTCAAATTCACCTCTAAATTTTGCACCAGCAACTAAGCCTCCCATGTCTAATGCACATAGTTTTACATCTTTTAAACTTTCTGGTACATCACCTCTAATTATACGTTGTGCCAAACCTTCAACAACGGCAGTTTTACCAACACCAGGTTCACCAATTAATATTGGATTATTCTTTGTTCTTCTGTTCAAAACTTGTATAATACGACGAATTTCTTCATCTCTACCTACAACAGGATCTAGTTTTCCCTTTTTTGCAAGTTCTGTCAAATCTGTAGAAAATTTAGCAAGAGCCTGCATATTTTCTTCAGCATTTTTATTATCCACTTTTTTATTCCCCCTAATTTTTTTCATAGCATTTAATACTTGCTTATCAGTAACATTATATGCTTTGAGTAATTTTTGGATACTACTATCCATTAAATTTGTCATGGCTAATAGTATTGATTCTATACTTATAAACTCATCTTTAAAATCATTCGATTGTTTTTCTGCTATATCAAGTATTTTTTGAGTGTCATCAGATAAATATATTTGACCATTTGATGGGATATTAGATAATGTCGGATATGATTTTATTTGATATACCACGGCTTTAATAAAATCTTCATTTAACAATTTTAATTCTTGTAAATAATCTTTTGCTATACCATTGTCTTGAATCATTGCTAACATAATATGTTCGGGTTGAATTTGAGCATTTTTATACTTATTCATTAGTGCACCCGATGCAAATAATATCTCTTTTGAATAATTCGTTAAATTTTCAATATCTACCATAAATTACACTCCTATTTATATTATTATTGTAAACTATTTTATAAGAAAGTAACAAAAATTAACGTTTATTTAATATTTTGTCAAATTTTGATATTTATGAGCATTTTTTATGTAGTTAGTAACATGGAATTCATTAATATTGTAATAAAAATTTATTGTGGTAGAATACAATAAGTGATAAGGAAATTTTAATGACTAAATTTTACCTAACAACTGAACATCATCATTCACATAGCAACCCGAAGGGGCTATGGATTTTGATGTAGTCAGTTTCCGCTAAAATAGTTTCTTCGGGAAAATTCATTTGTGGAGAAATTATTTTACTAAGGAGAATCATTAAATGTCACTATTAATAAATACTATTTCGGCTATAGGTAACAATAGCAGTATATATCCGTTACTTGTTCGTGATTGTGGTATAGAAGTTCCTACAAAAATTGTTCAAACATATAATCAAAACAAAAAGGAATCTCCAGTACTTGCAAAACACGCTACTAGAGAACGTACTCTTGATGAATATACAACAACAGCAGCATGGGTTGGTGGCGTACCTTTGGTTGAATATGGTTTTAATAAAGCATTATCTTTAAAAGGTTTAAATGGTGGTATCAATTATAAATTATTAGAAAATGATGAGAAGAAAAAGGGTAATATACAACAAAGTTTAGATATAAATATCAAAAAATTTAAAGATAAAGCCCCTAAAGAAGTTGCTGAACTTGAAAAAATAAAAGCAAATAAAAGATTGTTTAAGAACTTTACAGTTGCAAAATATGCTACTGCACTTGCGGTACCAATTGCATTAATGGGTATTATTATTCCAAAAGCGAATTTCATGTTAACTTCTTATTTAATGGATAGAGATGCTAAAAAAGGTTTGTTGCCTGAAAAATATTTAAAAAATAAAAAGTCATTAAATATTGTTTCTACAGAAAAAGATGTTGAATCTAACTATAACAAACTTTATAAGGCTTCTAACAATCCTCAATTTGCATCATTAAATTCTTTAAAATCAGACAATAAAACTTCATTTACAGGTTTTTCATCATTTATGACTGGTTTATCACACCAACAAAAAATGGCTGCAACAGATGGTGGATATGCAATTGGTAGAGTTGCAACTGCCAGAAAGAAAAATGAAGCAATAGAAAATGGTATTAAAATGTCTGCAATGATGTACTTAAACTTTGTTGCACCAAAACACATTGAAAAAGGCTTAGATTTCGTTACGAACAAACTATTTGGAGTAAATCCATCTTTAGATCCTAAAATAATGGCTAATAAGAGATTTTTGGTTCAAGCACGTTCTAACAAGTTAGAATTACCTAAATCACAAGAAGAAGTATTAGACTTTTTAGATACAAAACCTAAATCACTCTTTGCTAAAATTGTATCAAAAAATGGTGATGTAAAATATTTAAAAAATGGCGTTAGAGATCCAAGATGTTTTGTTGATACCGAAAAAGTGTTTAAATTATCAACACAAATGAATGAATTTGCGACGAATGCCAGAAACTCAGGTGACGTTAAAAAATATGCAAAGAAGGCGTTAAAAGCAAAATCTGCAAATATTGCAACTAACATTGCAATAAGTAGTACCTTACTTGCAGTCGCTTTACCGCAAGCATTATTCGCACTAAGAAAGACATTATTTGGTTCTGATGTTGATCCAGGATTAGTATAAACTTATTCAGGCATCAAAACAGAAATAACTGCATTGTTGATATTTAGATATCTTTTTGCAGCATCTTCAATGTCTGATACTGTAATGTCATTTACTATGTCTAAATAGTCTGTTACTAATGACAAATCATTACATACAGTCATATAATAGCCAATATTTTCACCTATTTCTGAAACCGTTTCAGCATTTGAAGCAAATCTAGATTTGATTTTTTTCTTTGCTTTAATCAATTCATCTTCTGAAATAGTTGTTTTTACAGATTCAATTTCTTCTTTTACAAGTTGAATAGCCTTTTCTTTATATTCAGGTTTAAAGTTACCTTGAATAAAGAAGTTTCCACCATCTCTAAATATGTAATGTTCAGAATCAATCATATTAAATATTTGTTCAGGTTGTTTTTCAATCAAATTCTTATATAAACGGGAACTTGCACCTTCACCTAATATAATTGATAACATATCCAATAAAATACAATTTTTAATATCATTTGCTTGTGCATCAAGGTATCCAAACATTAAAAATGCAGAATTTATGCATGCAGTATTTTCAATATATTTTGTTTCTTGGGTTGGCTTATCAATTTCATATACTCGTTTTGGAGCATTTTTTCTATCGCCAAAATCAAATAGTTTTTCAAGTTTGTTTAATATTTCTACATGATTAAAATCACCAACAACAATAGTCGTCATATTTGCAGGAGAATAGAATGTCTTATAATAATTCATAATTTCTTCCTGTTTCACTTGAGAAATTATTTGTGGAGTACCTATAACATCTCTTTTATAAGGGTGATTTGTGTACATGGCTTTATTTACAGCATTATAAACCTTTGTCCAAGGTTGATCTTCTCTCATTCGTATTTCTTCAATAACAACATGTCTTTCACGTTTTACACCAATATTTTTATCATTCAAATCAAATGGTTCACCAATTTCATGTTTTGGCAATACTGGATCAATCATCATATCAGCATGCAATTCAAGAGCCAAGTTAAAATATTCATTATTTTCGCCTTTTGGCAATGTTACATAGTAGAATGTATAATCTTTCCATGTTGCAGCATTTACAATTGCACCACGTGATTCTAACATTCTATCGAATTCACCAGCAACATGTTTATGTGTACCTTTAAACATTAAATGTTCAAGAAAATGTGAGATACCATTATTCTTATCATCTTCGTTAATTGAACCTGTTTTTACCCATGTGCTAATATTTACAAGTCCACCATCTTTGTGGGCTAAAACAATTTTATGTCCATTATCACGTTCATATATTTCAACATCTTGTGGTAAAAACGGATATTTAACTACTGATTTTTTCATTTAACTTCCCTCTCTTGTACCGTTATATTATACCCCAAAATGTATATTAGGTAAATTGTTTAATATACAAACGGTCAATGATAAATATATTATTTAATTTTATATTTATTTTTAAGGAGAAATTTATGTGCAAAATAAAAAATATACATGCTAGACAAATCCTTGATTCTAGAGGAATACCAACAATAGAAACAGAAATAATGTTGGAAGATGGTATAATATCATCTGCATCTGTTCCATCAGGGAAATCAACAGGACAATTTGAAGCGATTGAATTACGTGATAATTCATCTTCCTATTTTGGTAAAAGTGTTGAAAAAGCAGTTAATAACGTTAATACGATAATTGCAAATAATTTAATAGGGATATCAGTATTAAATCAATATAAAATTGATGAATTATTAAAGAAATTAGATGGTACTCAAAATAAATCAAAACTTGGTGCAAATGCAATACTTAGTGTATCAATTGCATGTTTAAAAAGTGCTAGCAAATATTATAATTTACCTTTATATCAATATTTAGGTGGCATAAATTCCTATACGTTACCTGTTCCTTTAATGAATATAATCAATGGTGGATTACATTCTGATAATAATTTATCTATACAAGAATTTATGATTGCTCCTGTGGGTGCTAACAGTTTTTCTGAGGCATTAGAAATGAGTGTTAGGATATATTACGAGTTAAAAGAATTGCTCAAGAAAAATGGATATTCTACAGCAATTGGTGATGAAGGAGGTTTTGCACCAGAATTAAAGTCAAATGAAGATGCAATTGAATTCATATTAAAATCAATTTCAAAATGTGGTTATATAGATAAAGTATATTTATGCCTTGATGTTGCAGCATCAGAACTATATAACAGAAATAATTACATAATAAATATTAAAGGTAGAAAGAAAATTTTAAATAATCATCAATTAGTTGATTATTATACAACTTTGATTAAAGACTATCCAATTATCTCTATTGAAGACGGTTTAGCAGATAACGACATAGAAGGGTGGAAGTATTTAACCTATAAATTATCTGATAATTGTCAATTAGTCGGAGATGACTTATTTGTAACGAATTCAATTAGATTAAAAAAAGGAATAAATGAAAATATTGCAAATTCAGTTCTTATAAAACCTAATCAAATCGGAACAGTTACAGAAATGATGCAAACAATAAAAATAGCAAATGAGTATAACTATAGTACTATTATGTCACATCGTTCTGGTGAAACAGAAGACAATTATTTGGCAGATTTTGCAGTTGGTTTAAATTGCAAACAAATCAAATGTGGTGCACCCACAAGAGGCGAAAGAATTGCCAAGTATAATCAACTTTTAAAAATTGAACAAATACTTGGCAAAACTTGTATTTATGCAGGCTATAACGCCTTTAATATTAACTTAAATTAGTGGCAAAGTGCTAACAATACACCTGCTGCTACTGCTGAACCGATTACACCAGCAACGTTTGGTCCCATAGCATGCATTAACAAGAAGTTTTGAGGATTGTATTCCAAACCAACTTTGTTTGATACACGTGCTGCCATAGGAACTGCTGATACACCAGCTGAACCAATCAATGGATTGATTTTTTCTTTAGAGAACAAGTTCATAATCTTAGCCATGATAACACCACCTGCAGTTGCGAAACTGAAAGCAAGGATACCTAAGACTAAGATAAATAATGTTTGAACTGTCAAGAATTGTTCTGCTGATAATTTAGAACCAACAGATAATCCTAAGAAAATAGTAACAATATTGATTAAAGCATTTTGCATAGTGTCTGATAATCTATCAACAACACCACATTCTTTACATAAGTTACCGAATGCTAATGCACCAAGAAGTGGACAAGCATCTGGTAAGAATATTACACATAATGATAAACAAACAAGAGGGAAAACGATTTTTTCACGTTTAGAAACTTCTCTTAATTGTTTCATTTGTATTTTTCTTTCTTCGTCAGTTGTTAAAAGTTTCATAATAGGTGGTTGAATAACAGGAACCAATGCCATATATGAATATGCCGCAACTGCGATAGCACCCAATAATTCAGGGGCTAATTTTGATGTAACGAAAATTGATGTTGGACCATCAGCACCACCGATTATACCAATAGCACCAGATTGTGGTAAAGTAAATCCGAATACACAAAGTGCTAATAACAACGCACCAAAGATACCGAATTGAGCAGCACCACCTAAAAGTGCCATTTTAGGGTTAGCAATCAAAGGACCAAAGTCAGTCATAGCACCAACACCCATGAAAATAATCAATGGGAATAAACCTTGGTGAATACCTGCCTCATAAATAATTCCTAAGAAACCATGAGCACCTGCAATATCACATACAGGGATATTAGATAAGAATCCACCAAAAGCAATAGGAACTAACAATAATGGTTCAAATTGTTTTTTAATACCAAGCCACATCAAGAATAAACAAATTACTAGCATAATTGGGTGTCCAAATTGATGCATAAATTGTTCAACTGGAGATGTAATTGATGGATCAGCTGAAAGTATCATATTATAGATACCAGTTGATTGCCATAAATTTTGTAAACCTTCTGATAATATCATCTTATCCCCCTTATCCTAAAGTTACCAATGTTTGACCAGTTTGAACTTTGTCACCTTGAGCAACTAAGATTGATTGAACTGTACCTGCTTCAGGAGCTTTGATTTCAGTTTCCATTTTCATCGCTTCAACAACTAAGATAACATCACCTTCTGCAACAGAATCACCTTCTGATACACAGATTCTTAAAATATTACCTGGTAATGGTGCTTCAACAGGTTTTCCATCACCACTTGCTGCAGGAGCAGCAGAAATTCCTTCAGAAACTGCGATATCATAAGCCTTACCATTAACAGTTGCTTTTTTATCGCCATCAAGTTTAACAGCATAGTTTTTACCGTTAACTTTAACAGTATATTCATTACCACCAGCAACAGTTGAAGCTTCTTTTTTCGCTTCATTCTTACGAACACCGATTACACCGTGACCTTGTAAGAACATAATACCTTTATCTTTACATGCTGCAGAGATGAAAATATTTTCATCATTAACTTCAAGACCAGCATCAACAAGTCTTTTTGTAGCAGCTTCAATACCTTTTGAAGGATCTTTATCATTCAAGTCAACAACTTTTTCAGTTGTAGGTTCAAGACCAAGTTGTTCAGAAGCAATTTTCTTAACTTCTTCATCTGGTTCACAAGGTGTTTTACCGAAGTAACCAAGAACCATTTTACCGTATCCTTCAGCGATTTTTGACCAGTTTCCAAACATAACGTTATTGAATGCTTGTTGGAAATAGAATTGAGAAACTGGAGTTACAGATGTACCATAACCATCGTTCTCACAATTCTCAAACATCGGCAAGCGATTCATCAACTCCCATATTGGGCGAGTCATTACACCATTATCATTCGTCTGGGTGAGGAAATCTATTTGTGCATCCTTATCTTTCAGGATGACAGCGTTGAGCCAATAGTTAGAAACTGTATTTGGGGAATCCACGAAGAACTCAATATCATGGACATTCTTGAAGAACTCCTCATATTCAGCAGCAACCTTACGTTTGCTTGCTACATACTTGTCTATATTCTCCAACTGGGCACATCCCATAGCTGCAATTGATTTACTCATTAAAGAGCACTATCTCTGTAGCGCAATTGGACAAAGATGGGGATTAGATCTTAGTCGTCCTATTGTTCCTGAATATGGAAGAATACTCCATGCAAAGTAAATAACACATATCAGGGAACAGAATAAAGTATGAACGATTTGTAATAAAAATAAATACAATGAAGCAATGTATTAACAATCAGTGTAAACACGATCTTGATGATTATCAAGATCGTTGTCCTTATTGTGGTTGGTCACAAAAGAGTTTTAAAAGAGTTACTCCGCAAAATGTTGGTGAGTTGCAAGACAAAGTCAAGTTAAATGAAGAGCCTCTGAGAAAAAGGCATGGGTGTGTAACAACCTATATTTTTATATCAATATTTGTCGGTATCATAACTAGTGTGATAGCTTTCTTTCCTAAGGAGTTTTGGGGAAGTCGCTTTCCTGATGCTGCTGTTCCGATGTCTATAGTGGTAGGATGTTTAGGTGTTATAGATGTTGTTGCAGTTGCTATGATGCTTGCTTGGAAAAAGATAGGTTTCTTTTTACACTGTGTCATAGGTATAGTTTGTTGTATCATTACCTTGCAAATGGGTAATATACAGTATGCAATCTATGGCTTTGTAGGGATTATCGTATATTACTTGGTTCTTCAAATAAAGAAAGACGGCAAAAGTTGTTGGGAAAATATGGAATAAATAGAGCCCTTAACCATAGTCATATAACCAGCTATAAATTACAACAAATATGAGGCAAAGGAAGAGTTTGGAACTCTATCCTTTAACCATGTGTTACTTCATAAAAAGAACACAAAAATGTACCAAGTTATTTTTTAATCATTACAAAATAGAAGGAAGAAGCGTATGATAACATACAATGTAGATGGCGTGAAAATGCCAAAGATTAAGAAGCGTGACACCAGTGCCTGGATTCGCAAGGTAGCTGCCTCTCATGGCCGCA
>OQVT01002552.1_pt1 | contig 11721 bp, 10 predicted proteins | sample 1691561 | NCBI WGS metagenome assembly OQVT01 (sample SAMN03418260, study PRJEB22391) | human gut metagenome | biome: human-gut; feature: organic feature; material: feces | host: Homo sapiens | place: Tanzania | collected 2013-01
GGCATCAACAGCGGCAGGAGCATGGACGGCTATAATGGCGGAAACTACACCACCTACGGCACGAGAAACGACAGCGCCGGCACTACCCTTGGGCAGGATTTAGAGGACACCTGGGATGACCTGACGGGGCAGGACAGAAAAACAAAGGATAAGGACAGCAAGGGCGGCAGCAAAACAGAAAACAACACCAACAGAGTGGTCGATTAAGGAAGAGAGCGTGGCGGAAAATCTCCGTTTACGCTTTTTTCTTTTTGAAAATATAAAACCATAAACCAAAGGAGGGTAGCAAACAAAGGAGAAATAGAAATTTCTTCGCTTGTATAAATCTAAAAATCAATAAAAAATAAAAGGAGATTAAACTATGAAAAAACTATTAACAAGATGGTGGTTTTGGGTTATTGTTATCATTATAATAATAGCAATTGTCTCAGGCATAAAAGATTCTAAAGAAGAAGCAAAAATTAACGGAAATATTGTTTCATTCACTCTTACAGATTCCACATTTAACACTTATCCCGAAGATAATATCGTAAAAGAAGTAAACATTAAACCCGATACAATCGACTCAAGCAAAGCATATGCAAAAGCAAGATGCAAGTCTGATGCTAATGTAGATATCATTAAAAGTGAAATAAAATTTATTTTTAATGATGATTCCATAGCACAGGTTAATGAAATTACGGTTAAAAAAGACGATTCATCAAGAGAAGCTGAAATAGACTGTACCTTTACTCCTCTTGCCGACGGAAGTACAAAAGGACATTTTGAAAATGCGGACGGCACTATTAAATCGGAGGATATTAGAATCACGGTTTCCAATATGGTCGTAACCAAATTAAAAGAACTTGAAGGAGCTTCTTTAGCAGACGCAATGAGCACCGTTGAGGAAAACGGCTACACTGCTACATATAAGCATGAACAATCAGGTTACGACTTTACTGAAGAAATCAAAGCATTTGACAGTGACCAAATAGCTAAGTATGTTATAACCGAGGTAAACAATATCGACGCAAGTTCAAAGAAAGTTTATTTTACGATAAATACACAAGAAAATATAGACAAAAACAACAAAGCAAAGGAAATGGAAGAAACACTCAGCAGTAAATTAGAATCAAGTTATGCTTGGCAGGCTGCTTCCGATTACGGCAAAAATGAATATCCCTTCGGCTTTAAGCTTCACTATATAAAAGGCAAACTGGCACAAGAAGCAGTTGATGAAAATACTTGGTACTTAAAGGCTACCTGCACTGTAACTAATGGATATAATGCATCAATGGAAATGGAGTGCGAAGCAAAAGTTACAGGAACAAACGACAATCCCGAAGTTATAGAATTTAATGTATATTAAGTTTTTTACAATTATATAAAACAACTAAATAATTGTCGAATTTTGCATGTGAATATAATTCACATTGATGTAAAAGCAAAAGCGTTGCGGACTAAAATCCGCAACGCTTTATTTTTCGTAAAATGTTTTATGTCAACAACTAAAAAATCTGTCGAAAAAAGGATGTGAATATTTTTCACATCCTTTTTCTTATTATCAAATTACAGGTGCAAAACTCTGTCCTTAATTTCCTGCGTTCTGCCCTGATTCCAGAACTGAGTGCCGATATAGCCGCAGGTACGGCGTGCAACATTCATCTTATCCTGATCCTCATTGCCGCAGTTAGGGCATCTCCAGATAAGTTTTCCGTGCTCGTCCTCAACGATTTTTATCTCGCCGTCATAGCCGCAACACTGGCAGTAATCGCTCTTTGTATTAAGTTCTGCGTACATAATATTATCATAAATAAATCGCATTACCTGAAGCACGGCAGGAATATTATCCTGCATATTCGGAACCTCGACATAAGAGATTGCGCCGCCCGGTGAGAGAGCCTGGAATTCACTCTCGAACTTAAGTTTTGTAAATGCGTCAATCTTTTCCGCAACATGAACATGGTATGAATTAGTGATATAATTCTTATCGGTTACGCCCTTGATGATACCGAATCTCTTTTGCAGGCATTTTGCAAACTTATATGTTGTGGATTCAAGCGGTGTGCCATAGATAGAGAAGTCGATATTTGTCTCTTTCTTCCACTTATCGCAAGCCTCATTCATATGCCTCATTACGGAAAGAGCAAATTCTTTTCCGCCGTTTTCGTCGGTATGCGATTTGCCGGTCATATACTTTGTGCACTCGTAAAGTCCGGCATAGCCGAGCGAAATGGTTGAGTATCCGTCATAAAGAAGTCGGTCTATCGGCTCGCCCTTATCGAGTCTTGCAAGCGCTCCGTGCTGCCACAAAATCGGTGCGGCATCGGACAATGTGCCCTTTAATCTGTTATGGCGGCACATCAAAGCACGGTAGCAAAGATTAAGTCTCTCGTCAAAAATCTGCCAGAACTTTGTCATATCGCCGCCGCTTGTGCAAGCGACATCAACAAGATTAATAGTAACAACGCCCTGATTGAATCTGCCGTAATACTTTTTCTTGCCCTCGACATAATTCTTTGCTCTTGCGATATTGCCGACTCCCGCCTCGGTAAATCTGTCGGGAGTAAGGAACGAACGGCAACCCATCGGAGTATACACATCGCCTTTAAGGTCGAGCATAACCTTTTCGCTTACATAATCGGGCACCATTCTCTTTGCGGTGCACTTAGCGGCAAGTTCGGTAAGATAGAAATATTCCGAATCCTCGTCAACATTATCGTTTTCAAGAACATAAATAAGTTTAGGGAATGCAGGAGTAACCCATACTCCGCTCTCATTTTTAACGCCCTGAATTCTCTGCTTAAGGGTCTCCTCGATAATAAGAGCAAGGTCCTTCTTTTCCTGCTCATTCTTTGCCTCGTTAAGGTACATAAACACGGTAACGAACGGAGCCTGACCGTTTGTTGTAAGAAGTGTAACAACCTGATACTGAATGGTCTGAACGCCTCTTGACACCTCGTCACGAAGCCTACGCTCGGTAATCTTATCAATCTTTTCTTCTGTAAGTTCACTGCCGAAATCCACAGCCTCATCGATTACCTGCTTACGAATCTTCTCCCTGCTTATCTGAACAAACGGTGCAAGGTGAGTAAGAGAAATAGACTGACCGCCGTACTGAGATGACGCAACCTGTGCGATAATCTGAGTGGCGATATTGCAAGCGGTTGAAAAACTGTGCGGCTTTTCAATCATTGTATCGGAGATAACCGTACCGTTTTGGAGCATATCCTCAAGGTTTACGAGGTCGCAGTTATGCATATGCTGTGCGAAATAGTCAGCGTCGTGGAAGTGAATAATGCCGTTCTCGTGAGCCTCGACAATATCCTGCGGAAGAAGAATTCTCTTTGTAATATCCTTTAACACTTCGCCTGCCATATAATCACGCTGAACGGAATTTACCGTAGGATTTTTATTGGAGTTTTCCTGCTTAACTTCCTCATTATTACACTCGATAAGCGAGAGAATCTGATTATCTGTTGTATTAGCCTTACGAACGAGCGAACGGGTATAACGGTACTTAACATAACGCTTTGCAACCTCAAATGCGCCCTGAGCCATAATCTGGTCCTCGACAATATCCTGAATTTCCTCTACCGAAAGTGCACGGTTTGCCTTTCCTATCTTGAACTCTACATACTCTGCAATGTCGTTAATCTGTCCCTGTGAAAGTTCTTTCTTTTCGCACGCCTGGTTAGCCTTTGAAACGGCAACAATAATCTTATTCAAGTCAAATACCGCTTCGGAGCCGTTACGCTTAATAATGTTCATATCTATTCCCCTTTACCGTAAATTTCTCGGATGCGTAAGCCGAGTTGTGTCTGTTACAAATTTGTAACTCTCATAAACGAAACCTTTAATATAATAACAAATGCCTGTGATTAAGTCAATAGATTTTGGCAAAAAACACAATATATTGTGATAAAATTTGCTGTGATTAAAATTTAATACGAAATGTAGTAACTCATTTTTTGCCAAATCCCCAATTTTCGGCGTTTTCAATACCCTGCAAAAAGATATATATTACAATTTGTAATATGAAAGAATCGTTAAGCAAATACATCTTGAATAATGGGCGAAAAAAGGTTAAAATGATTATAATATAAGCCGCAGTGGCTTACTTAAACTTAACGGGTAAAAAAGATGAAAGTTAAAAAGTATAACTCAAAAAATCTGAAAATCAAAACAAGAGTTGCGGTTGCCGCCATATCGGGAATAGCGGCGGCAATAATTATGACCGGCGTACTGGCGTTGCTGCTCAATATTTTTTTGCCGAATTTTTACAACTTCTCGAGCGTCAACACTAAAAGCTATTCACTTCTCAATCAAGTGCAGTGGTCGCAAACCGTGTCGGCGATAACCACGGAACTTACGAGCGATGACACGGCAGACAAAAAAGAGGAAAAACTAAGCAAAATATACGAAGATATAGAAAAGGTAGGCGCCGATATTTTTATCCAAAAAGACAACGGCGAATATTTTTCAAGAAAACCCAAGAAAGAAATACTGCAAAAAGCACAGAGCATAACCACCTTCAGCCAAGACGAGAATCTGAATTATTTCGGCGATGACGGACTGCTCATCATCACTCACGCAAAAAACAACAACACTTCTTACACAATATTTATTACAAGCACCGATTACACGGTAGGCAATCTCGCCTCCAATAATTCAAAATCATCACGCCTTATTTCAACAAGGACCTCAATCATACTGCTGGTGATAATATTAATCCTCATTCTGTCAATCATAATAATGTCGCTTATAACAGCACAGACAATCACGAAGCCTATGAAAAAGCTCACCGACGGTATCGAAGAAATATCAAGCGGCAATCTCGACTATCACATCGACTACGATTCGACAAATGAAATAGGCATTACCGTAAAAGCGGTAAACGAGATGGCGGCAAGGCTCAAAGAGTCAATAGAGCAAAGAGAGGAAATGGAGGAATCCCGAAAGCAGATGACGGCGGGAATCGCCCACGATTTAAGAACGCCTTTAACCTCAATAAAAGGCTATGTAGAAGGTCTGCGAGACGGAATAGCAAACACCCCCGAAAAACAAAAAGAATATATCCAAACCATATATAACTCCGCAAACGATATAGAACGACTGCTGAATGAACTTCAAACAATTTCACTTTTGGAGCGAAGAAGCATAGAACTCAACAAACAAGAAATAAATCTTCACGAATTCTTAAGCGATTATGTCAGCGAAGCAAAATACAAGGCTAAGAAAAACAACTATACAATCGAATACAAAGAGCCAAAAGAAGAAGACAAACACATAATCGTAAATCTTGACGCTCCGAGGTTTTCAAGAGTTTTGATGAACATCATATCGAACTCGATTAAATATGCCTCAAAGGCTCGTGACGGAAAACTGACAATAACTCTGACAGGCTATGACAAATCGGTCATAATAGCCCTTGAAGACAACGGAATCGGCATAAGCGACAAGAACATTTCGCACATTTTTGAAACCTTTTACAGAGCCGACCAAGCAAGAACAAGGGTGAGCGACGGAAGCGGAATAGGTCTTGCGGTGTGCAAAGAAATAGTTGAACAGCACGGCGGACACATCTGGGCAACGAGCAATGAGGGTAAAAACACAACGATACTTATATCACTAAACAAAGTAATCAAGGAGGTCAACAACGATGACTGACAGCAAAAAAAGAATTCTTATAGTAGAGGACGATGAAAATATAACCAGGCTTGAAAAGGATTATCTCGAAGCCAACGGCTTTAACATAAGCACAGCGAGCGACGGACTTATCGGCCTTGAAATGGCAAGAGCAAACAACTACAATTTGATAATCCTCGACATAATGCTCCCCGGAATTGACGGAATGGAAATATGCCAAAGGATAAGAAAATTCAGCGACATTCCGATTATTTTCGTCAGTGCAAAGCGTGACGATTTAGACAAGATAAAGGGACTCGGATTCGGTGCGGACGATTATATAGTAAAACCGTTCAGTCCGTCCGAACTGGTGGCAAGAGTCATAGCTCACATAAACAGATACGAGCGGCTGACAACGCTCGCCGCAGGGCAAAAATCCAACATAATCGAAATTGACTCGCTGAAAATAGACAAGCAGTCACGCAGAGTTTTCTTTGAAAATCAGGAAATAACATTCACAAATAAAGAATTTGACCTGCTTGCAATGCTCGCACAAAGTCCGGACACGGTATTTAACAAAAACGAGTTGCTAAACAAAATATGGAAGTACGATTCAAACGGTGACACCTCGACCGTAACCGTGCATATCAACCGAGTGCGTGAAAAACTTTTCGCAGTTGATAACAATATGGAACTGATAAACACCATCTGGGGCAAAGGATATAGATTTAATAAGTAAGTCAAAAACGGAAAACCCTATTTCAGCAAAAGCCGAAACAGGGTTTTTTACAATCTAAAAGCATTAAATTAATTTAAGTCGAGAAATTCCTCGGACACAACTTTTTTTGACAGGTCGGTAAAGTATTCTACGGTTGCGCCGCTTTGCGCCTGCTTTGCGGCAAGCTCGTCCGTATAATCCGAGAGTCTGTATACAGAAAATCTAAAGCCGTCACCGGAGCGTTGATAAAAATCGATAACCGGTGCAAGTTTAGCCGATGTAATTTGAATTTCTCCGTTCACTCTCTCGACAGTAATCTCTGCCATACCGCCGCACATCTGATTAAGATTAATCTGATGCGAAATAAAATTACCCAGCGAATAGTAAACAATCATCTTCTTACCCGTTTCCTCGTTCGTAACCCATTCGACAGGCTGAAGAACATGGGGATGACCGCCGATTACTATATCTACGCCGAGTTCGGAGCAAAGTTCGACATAATGCCTCTGCTCGTCGTTAATCTCATGGCTGTTCTCCGTTCCCCAATGAGGGAAGAAAATAACCACATCGGCATTTTCACGAGCCGTTTTAATATCGCTGACAACCTTATCCTCATTAAGCATATCAACGCACCAAGGCTTATCATCGGGCAATGTAATGCCGTTTGTTCCGTAAGTATAATTAAGAAGCGCAAACTTAATTCCGTTTATCTCCTTATACTTAACGGTATTATACTCCTCCTCGCTGCCGTTAATGCCGACATAGGTAACCTCGGGATGATTGGAGAAGAACTCCAACTCCTTTGAAACGCCGGCAAACTTTTGCATATCCAGCACATGATTCGTTGCACAGGTAAACACATTAAAGCCTGCGTTAATCTCAGCCTCGCCGACTTCCCACGGAGTATTAAAGCAAGGATAACCCGAATACTCAAAAGCAGAGCCGCCGAGCAAAGTTTCCTGGTCTATCACAGCCATATCGGCGGCGGAGATATACGGTTTCATATTCTCATAAAAAGAGGAATAGTCCCTTGTGCCGTCCTCCTGCTCGCCTGCGGCGATGAGAGTATTATGAATAAGATTATCTCCCACGGCAACGATATTGACCTTTGTATCGGGTGCAACCGTCGTCTGTGTCACCGCCTGCGACACGCTCGCAGTGGGAGTATCAAGGTCTCTTTTTTTAGTAATATTACCGCTGACTGCCAATCCGAGAATAACCGCCACGGCTAAAGCTATCGGAATAATGACAGAGAGCAAATTCTTTTTTGATTTTCTGTTTTCTGACATAACAGTATCCTCATATTTTAATTCGCACGAATACGAGTCATCACCGAGCAATATATCTTATGCTGCGGCAAATGTGTAAACAACATAAGCAAGATAGCCCAAAAGGGATACGATACCCTGCCAACGCTGAAATTTCTTTGTGATGATTGTAGGAATAACAGCCAACGCAACGGCAGCAATACAGATATACATATCAAAGACGGAGCCGGTCGAAACGAGAAGCGAACCCTGACCCTTACCCATAGAAACGAAAGAACAAATGGGAAGTATAAGTGTAAGGTCTATAATATTTGCGCCGAGGATATTACCTACCGACAAAGCGCCCTCCTTCTTGCGAAGAGCGGTAATGGTGGTAACAAGTTCGGGAAGCGATGTTCCGATAGCAACTGCGATTACTGCGATTACTCTTTCGCTTATGCCCATTTCCTCTGCGATTCTTGTACCGCCGTTAATGAGAAGTTGAGCGCCGGCAACCACCAAAAGAGCGCCTATGATAAACATAACCACATTCTTAATCCACTCGCCGGGAGTCGCCGTCTGCTTTGTGGGAACTACATCGTCCTCTTCCTGAAGTCCGATATTTGTCGGGCTCGGCTCAATCTGAGTCGAACTGTTTTTCATAGAAATAAAGTTCTCGATAAAGAAAGCAATGAAAATTGCAAAAAGTACAATAACGCCGATATTTGAAAGCGTATGATACTGACCCTCAAGACCCGGAACGGTAACAAGACCGGTCAAGGCAGAACCGAGAGTAAGAGCAACGGCGGCACCGAGCATCATAAGAGCCTTAGGCGCAAATTCTTTTCTTTTTTGAGCAAAGGGCATACACACTATAAATATACCCATAATCATAGCCGTATTGGCTGTAACCGAACCGACGGCATTACCTGCCGCCATATCCACTTTGCCGTCAACGGAAGCAACGACAGACACTATCATTTCCGGCAATGTTGTGGCAATGGAAACTATTGTGGCACCGATAACAAACTTAGGCACGCCGAGCACTTCCGCAATCCAACTTGCGCTGTCAACGAACCAGTCGCCGCCCTTAATGATGAAAACAAGACCGACGATGAACAGCAAAACAACTACCCCTATGTTTGCCGTTTCAAAAAATGTTGATAAAAACTCCATAAAAATTCCTTTCGATTATCTGCATTCACTAATATTATGCGAACAATCTTTCTTATAATACGAAAAGGTGTACTAAACAGCACACCTTCGTGTCAAAAAATATTTAATTACTCGCAATCACTGCAATCGTCACAGTCGCAATCGTCATCGTACTCTACTTCAAATTCAAGCACTTCGCCGCAATTAGGGCACTCAAACTTGCCCTGCATAACGGTATCCTCGTCAACTGTAATAGTCTCGCCGCAATTAGGACATTCAACCTCGTACTCCTCGCAATCATCATCGCAACAATCGCAACCGCAATCATCGTCATCATATACGAATTCCTCGAGATCTGCCAAATCCTCGTCCACAGCGTCAATCTGCTCGCCGACAAGTTCCAAGCCCTCTGTCATATCATCGACATCGGTTGCAAGATTTTCAAGAACATCAACAATAGCCTTGATAACCTTAGTTTCCTTTTTGTTTGCATCAAGGTCAAGACCGTCGATAAGACCCTTTAAGTAGCCTAAGCTCTCAGATGTTTCCATAATATATTTTCCTTTCATAAATTAAATTTTTTATAAGTCGAAATATTACTTATGCACGCTCCATATATTCACAGGTACGGGTATCAATTCTGATCATGTCGCCCTCATTAATGAAAAGCGGTACACGAATCTCTGCACCTGTTTCAACCGTAGCAGGTTTAAGCGTATTTGTAGCGGTGTTGCCCTTTACGCCCGGCTCTGTTGCGGTAACCTCAAGAGTAACGAATGTAGGGGGCTCTACGCCGAATACCTTACCCTTGTAGGAAAGAATTTTACAAACATCATTTTCCTTAACGAAACGGAACGAATCCGGAAGATCAGCTTCCGATACGGGAATCATATCGAATGTTTCGTTATCCATAAAATAATAAAGTCCGTCATCGTTATATGAATAAGCCATATCCTTTCTCTCGATATAAGCAGTCGGGAACTTTGCCGACGGGTTATATGACTTTTCAACTACCGAACCGGTAATTACATTCTTTGTTTTTGTTCTTACAAAAGCAGCACCCTTACCCGGCTTAACATGCTGGAACTCAATAACCTGCAAAACATTGCCGTCCTCTTCAAAGGTTACGCCGTTTCTGAAATCACCTGCACTAATCATATACAGTACCTCCGTATTTTTATTGTTACCTATTTATTTTATAATATTTTACATAATAAATCAATACCCATTTTATAACTATCTTTACCGTAGCCGGATATTTGTTTAAGGCACACATCGGTAATAACCGAAATCTTGCGAAAATCCTCTCTGTTATGAATATCGCTCATATGCACCTCGACAAACGGTGTATAATCCGAAACCGCCTCAATGGCGTCACGAATGGCATAGGAATAATGGGTATATGCTCCGGCGTTAATTACCACGCCGTCAAAATCGTCCTTACTCTTATGGATGACGTCTATAATATCGCCTTCGTGATTTGACTGAAAAAAGGACATTGAAACTCCCTTTTCCTCGCCGTAGGCTTTAAGTTCGGCGTTAATATCATCCAGCGTTTGTGCACCGTAGACATTCTTTTTTCTGATACCCGTCATATTAAGATTAGGACCGTTTAGTACAAGTATTTTTTTCATAGTTTTCACCGTATTTAATGTAAATAAAAAATAGGAATTAAAAATTGTATCAGCCTTGTCAAAGAACGATGGGCTGATACGCTGCGCCAACTACAACATGGCACGAAATCTATGCCAGCACTCTGGCAATAGGAAACGGAAAAGCCCCGAATCCCAGAACTCGGCTCGTTCTGAAATCCGGGGCAAATTTAAGAAGTTTTTTTCAATCGCACCTAGTGCTCGCTTAGTACTACAGCACTAGATAGCACTAGAAAATAATCGTCAAAACGGCAGTTTTCATGCCCAAATCCGGCATTTTCATGCCAAGTACCTGGCATCTTTCATGCCCCAATCAACCCAAGATTGGCTTGATTTCCTTATCAAAGTCCATTATCGACGGCATATTCATAGCTCTCTCACGCGCCGACTTCAAAGCCTTGGCGCTCAGATGCCAGAATGCACCCATCACCACCCAAACATGGGCTATACCCAACTTAAAGGCTATCTGGTATGCCAGATAACCCTTCTTTGCCCAGGAAAGACGAAGCGGCTGAAAATCCTCATCCAGCAACTGGATGTCACGGAGCCCCTGCAGCACGCGAAGTCCCTTCTCCGTATGCAGTAACTCTATCTCCGGATCCTCTTTCGCCTGAGAATCACCCTCAGGGATCACTTTATCCTCTGAATTGATGTCTTCAGAAGACAAATCATTCTGTTCATCACACGCTACCTCTTCGATAACAATCTTGGAATCCTGATGCAGCAAATCGGCTAAGCCGGTCAGCACCTGGAAAACCTGCTCTACAACATCCGCATCAACAGTCAATGTCAAGCGGATTTGCTTTTTATTTACCATAATCTTTTGATTTTTGGTAGAGTTTTTCTGGCAAAGCTTTCCCGGTTCATTCTACCAGGTTATTAATATTACCTCCAACATGAGGAGGTTTTCTAATACTTTCTTTATCGTTACTATTCATTTACTGCTTTTTTGTGTGTTTATCCTGAAACGTCTAAGTAGCCTTAAACACCAATCACGAAAAAACCCGCCTCCGACAAGCGTTTAGCTCGTCAAAGGCGGGTTATCCGTTTTCTTATGTCTGCAAAGGTAATAAAAAAAACTTCAAACTGCAATATTTTTCCCAAGAAATTTTCTATTTTCCTCTTTTTCCCTCTTTTTTTCTACTATTTTCTACATGCCAGGCATAGTCAGTAATTTTATTGCACCGAAACAACACCATTTTTATACCGGATTTTTGATTCGAATTTTGAACACCCTATCCTTCAAGGCGTGGGGCAAGCAGAAAGACTTGCGCAGAAGCAGGACCACACGGAACAGGACATATCAAGGCAGGACTCAACTATGCAATGAGCCTTCATGCTA
>OQVT01002556.1_pt1 | contig 11714 bp, 7 predicted proteins | sample 1691561 | NCBI WGS metagenome assembly OQVT01 (sample SAMN03418260, study PRJEB22391) | human gut metagenome | biome: human-gut; feature: organic feature; material: feces | host: Homo sapiens | place: Tanzania | collected 2013-01
ATGGCATCTACACCACCCATAGCAGCAGCGTAAGCACCAATGTACTTCTTGATGCGATACTCGTACATGCGGAGTGCCAGAAGTGCTTTCTCGTTGCCCTCGTTGGCAGCCTTCTCTACATCACGCATATCCGAAGAAATGCCTGTGATACCGAGCACACCGCTCTTCTTGTTCAGGAAGTCGGCCATTTCCTGGGGCTTCATATTCAACTTGTCCATCAGGTAGGTAACAGCAGAAGCATCAATGTCACCACAACGTGAACCCATCATCAGACCAGCCAATGGAGTCAAACCCATAGAAGTATCCATTACCTTGCCGTTCAATACAGCAGCGATAGAGCCACCATTACCAATGTGGCAAGTGATGATCTTAGAATTGTTCTGATCGAGACCAAGAATCTCGCATACACGCTTGGATACATAGCGGTGTGATGTACCATGGAAACCATAGCGACGAACGTGATACTTCTCGTACAACTCGTAAGGAATGGCATAAAGATAAGCGTAGTCAGGCATGGTACTATGGAATGCGTTGTCAAAGACACATACCTGAGGAGTACCAGGCATCAAAGCATCTACGGCACGAATACCTTTGAGGTGACCTGCGTTATGAACAGGAGCGAGGTCGCAAAGTTCCTCAATTCCGTCCTCTACACTCTTGTCTACGACAACACTCTCTTTGAACTTGTCACCACCCTGTACGACACGGTGTCCAACAGCATCGATTTCCTTCAGGTCCTTGATGGCACCAATCTCTGGATCGAGCAAGCACTTGAATACAAAATTGACGCCCTCTTTATGATCGGGCATGTCGTGCATAATCTGCTTTTTCTCGCCGTTTGGCAATGTCACCTTGATGAATGCGTTGTCGAGACCGATACGCTCTACACCACCCTGAGCCAAAACTGACTCATCATCCATGTTATATAACTTGTACTTGATAGATGAACTACCACAGTTCAGAACCAATACTTTCATTGTAATGTTTACTTTTTAATGTTTAATATTTATTTGAAGAACGAAGGGCATCGGATTCTTTACTCTTCGTTCTTCACTCTTCACTTATTAAGCCTTCTTTGCATCCTGCGCCTGGCAAGCAGTGATAGCTACCATGTAGTAGATATCATCTACAGAACAACCACGAGAGAGGTCGTTTACAGGGCGTGCGATACCCTGAAGGATAGGACCAATGGCAATAGCACCGCCCAAACGCTGAACGAGCTTATAACCGATGTTACCAACCTCGAGGTTAGGTACTACCAATACATTAGCCTTACCAGCTACGTCAGAACCTGGAGCCTTCTTGGCTGCTACCTCAGGAACGAGGGCTGCGTCGGCCTGAAGCTCACCATCGAGATGAAGCTCCGGGAACTTCTCCTTAGCGATAGCAACTGCATCCTTCACCTTATCTATAATATATACGCTCTTACCAGTCTCCTTGTTGATGGCATCCTTGGCGCTGCCCTTCGTGGAGTAGCTCAGCATGGCGATATACGGCTCGGTCATGCCCGCCACGCTATGCGCCGTCTGCGCCGTCGTATAGGCGATCTGCGCGAGCTGGTCGGCGGTAGGATTCGGCGTGACGGCGACGTCACCCATCACGATCACACCATCGTTGCCCATTGCCTTCTCGTGGGTGAGCAGGAGCATGGCTCCACTGACGCAAGAGATGCCCGGTGCACACTTGATGATCTGCAGGGCGGGACGCAAAGTCTCTCCCGTGGTTGACAACGCACCCGAGATCTGGCCGTCGGCCCCCTCGGTCTTGATGATCATGCAGCCCAGATAGAGGTTGTCCTCCGTCACCAGCTTGCGGGCCTGCTCGATGGTCATGCCCTTCTTCTTGCGCAGCTCGGCGAGCTTCTCGGCATACTCCTCACAGCGGGGATTGTTCTTCGGATCGACAATAGTAGCCTTGTCGATGTTCTTCAGTCCCCACTCCTCGGCCTCCTTGCGGATGTTCTCCGGATTGCCGATCAAGATAATGTCGGCCAGTCCGTCCTGCAATGCACGGTCAGCAGCCTTCAACGTGCGTTCCTCCTCGGCCTCCGGCAGCACGATGCGCTGCTTGTCGGATTGGGCGCGAGCAACAATTTGCTTTAATAAATCCATGGTTTTTAAATTATGATTGAGATGTTTCGTTCTCCTTAACCAAGGGCAAAGGTATGGAAAATTTTTCACATTCAAGTAAAGACTGCGTTTTTTTTCACAAGATATTCACAAGAAAGGTTTTCCCCGCTTCTTTCTTCGTGCGCCCTATGGAAGGGCGTTTCGTAGCCGAAAGGACTTTTCCACCCATCATTTCCGACAAATCATGCAGGAATGTCGGGGAAAAGTAGTACTTTTGCCACAGTTAAACCAAAACATAGATATCTATGAAGATTGCTGTTTTCTGCTCCGCCAACGACGAGATCGATCCGGAATACTTCCGTTTGACGACTCAGTTGGGTGAATGGATGGCCCGCGAAGGCCACACCCTCGTCTTCGGCGGATGTGATTCTGGACTGATGGAGTGTGTGGCCCGTGCCGTCAAAGACCAGGGCGGGCGAACGATCGGTGTCATCCCGTCCATCGTCGAGCAGGGCGGACGACGCTCCCGTCACCTTGACGTCGAAATACCATGCGACGACCTTTCCGACCGCAAGTCGCTGCTCATGGACCAGGCCGATGCCTTCATCGCCCTGCCCGGTGGCATCGGCACGCTCGACGAGATCTTCACCGTGGCGGCCTCCAAGACCATCGGCTACCATGGGCGCCCCGTCATCCTCTTTAATATCAATGGTTGCTGGGACGCGCTGACCACCCTGCTGGACGACCTTCAGCAGCGCGGACTCATGCGCGGAAGCTGGCGCTCCCACTTCATCGTGGCCGACTCCCTCGACGACATACAAAAAGCATTATCCTAACTTCCTCAACAACTATGGACTCATATCTTCCCAAAAGCTACCCCTCCCTGATGGAAGGGAAAAAGATCCTCTATGTCCACGGCTTCCTCTCCGCAGGATCCACCCACACTGCCGACGTGCTGCGGCAGTTCATGCCCCGTGCCACGGTCCTGGCACCCGACCTCCCCGTCCATCCTGCAGAGGCAATGGCCCTGCTCAAGGAGACTGTGGAGAGCGAACGTCCCGACCTGATCATTGGCACCTCCATGGGAGGCATGTACACGGAGATGCTCTACGGCTTCGACCGTATCTGCGTCAATCCCGCCTTCGAGATGGGGGCTACGATGAGCGAGCATCAGATGATGGGGAAGCAGACATTTCAAAATCCTCGTCAAGACGGCGTACAGGAGATCATCGTCACCAAGGCGCTGGTCAAGGAGTATCGTGAGATGACGGAGCACTGCTTCTCGCAAGTCACCACCGAAGAGCAGCAGCGCGTCTTTGGCCTCTTCGGCGACGAAGACCCCATCGTCCACACCTACGACCTCTTCCTCCAGCACTACCCACAGGCCATCCACTTCCACGGCGAGCACCGCCTGGTGGAGAAAGCCATCTACCACTATATCATCCCCATCGTCCGCCGGATCGATGACCGACAGACCGGGCGCAACCGCCCCACCGTGCTCATCCACTGGGACACGCTGGCCGACGCCTACGGCCAACCGAAATCGAGTCTCCACAAAGCCTACGAACAACTGCTGGAGCACTACAATGTCCACTTTGTCGTACCAGCTCCCACCTGCCACCCCGACCAACTGGCATCGCAGCAGGCTTGGATTGAGCGCGTCTTCAGTGCACCCGCCTGGAATCGCGTCATCTTCGCCAACAACCTGCAGCTCCTCTATGGCGACTACCTCATTTCCTCCACCGAAACGCCCGATTTCATCGGCACTTCCCTGCGCTTCGGCAGCGACGAACTGAAGACCTGGGAGGACATCATTGTCTTCTTCGACCGACTGGGAGGACAATAGGGATCCGTCAAGCAATGTTGAGACGATAGAAGACCACATGGAATATATTACGGCGCAAGACCTATACCAACGGATAGAGGAAGCCCTGGCAACGGAAGCACAGGGCGTGGCGAACCACATCCTGCACGATACCCTCGTACTTTGTTGTCACGAGGGTCTTCGCCATACGCGACATGCCTTCGGCAACCTTAGTTCGCAGGTGGACTATCTCTGCCGCGATCGTCACATGGCAGCACAAGACGTGCTCGCCATCCAGCGAATGCGCCGTCATAGCAATAGCGACGAGCCCCTCTCACCAGAGGACCTGGGCTACGACTGCCGTGCACTGGCGTTGTTTGTCTCCGCCGTATTCCAAACTCCTGTCCCAGCCTCGCTGGTCGGGCGCATTCCCGCTACGGGAAGAGCAACCCAGGGCAGCCCCATCAGCAGTTACACCTACCTCCGCTGCGTGGTGCGGTCGTTCGACGACGAGACCATCCACGCCACCGTTGTCAACCAAGACTGCGACGAGGAGGTGGTGACGATCGACTACCGCCACACGCCCGACTACATCGACTTTTCCTATCTCACCCGCATTCTACAGGAGGGCATGACTCTCAACCTCCTCGACTGCCATCGGGAGGATGAGCGTCTGATTCCGGGCCTCATCATCGTCGAACCCGACTATCTGCTGGACATCTCCGCCATCGCCTCCTGCTTCGAGGACTACGGCCACCACCCTTTGCTCTTCACGCTCCACCGGCTGAAAGAACGGCAGAACAGCAAACACATCTTGCTCGGTAACTTCGCAGGGAGTGCCCTCGACGACCTCATCAACCATGCCCAGTACCGTTTCGCCGACACGCTGCAACGCAATTTCCGCGAGAAGGCTATCGAGTATGCCTGCTGCCCCGACTTCGACCCCAGCGAGTTTAAAAGGCTTGCCGAGTCGCAAGTGAGCAACATGCAGGCGGTCGTCGCCGAACTCTTTGCCAGATATAATAAGGAGAAGGCTATCCTCGAACCGAGTTTCATCTGCGAGAAATTGGGTATCCAGGGACGCGTCGATCTTATGACGACCGACCTGCGACTGCTTGTGGAGCAGAAGTCGGGACAAAACTACTTCCTCAAACGCCACACGCGCAACCGCTATGGTTCCCTCCACGTCGAGAAACACTATGTTCAGGTGTTGCTCTATTTCGGGGTACTGAGTTACGACTTTGGCCTCAGCCCAAAGCACGCCGACATCTACCTGCTCTACTCGAAATATCCGCTGCCCGACGGCCTGCTGCAGGTGGAACCTCTGCGAAAGCTCCTTCGCGAAGCACTGAAGTATCGCAACCAAGTAGTCGCCTTGGAGTATTGGATGGCCTCCCACGGAATGGAGCGTATCCTCCCCCACCTCCACGTCTCCACGCTCAACACGGAGCACCTCGACGACTATTTCTTCCATGCATATCTACAACCTCAGATCGAGGCCATTACTACGCCGCTACAAACGATGAAACCGCTCGAAAGAGCCTATTTCTGCCGCATGATGCGCTTTGTGATGCGGGAGCAGATCGTCGCCAAGGTTGGCGCACAGGAAGGCGTAGGGTCAGCAGGTGCCGACCTATGGAACATGCCACTGAGCATGAAGCGGGAGACGGGCAATATCTTTACCCGTCTGCGCATCGTGGACAAAAAATCGGATGGCACAGGGGGCTATAACACCCTCACGCTCCTTATCCCCAAACAGGAGGACGACTTCCTGCCCAACTTCCGGCGTGGAGACATGGTCTATCTCTACGCCTACGACCAAGACAAGGCGCCAGACGTGAGGCGCAGCATCCTCCACAAGGGTACGCTCCAGGAGATCACACCCACCCAGCTCGTCGTCCACCTCAACGACGGACAACAGAACCCACATATCCTCCAAGTAGATGACGACAAGCGGTGGTACTGCCTTGAGCATGCGGGCAGCGACATCGGATCAACCTCGGCAATGGGCGGGCTCTACACCTTTGTCACGGCACCTGAGGCACGCCGCGACGTACTACTCGCAAAGCGACCTCCCATGGCAGACAAAACCCTGCGATTATCCCAAAGCTACAATAAAAACTACGATGAAATCGTGGAAAAAGCGAAGCAGGCGCAGGACTACTTCCTACTTGTAGGTCCTCCTGGTACGGGCAAGACCTCGATGGCGCTTCAGTATCTGGTGCGCGAACTGATCCTGCTGCCCACTCCCGAGAGGCCTACTGGTGGCAATGGGTTGTTGCTATCCTACACCCACCGCGCCGTGGACGAGATCTGCGGCATGCTTGTGGACAACGACATCGACTTCATCCGTTTGGGTAGCGCCTACAGCTGCGACCCACGGTACCAGTCCCACCTACTGAGCGAGCGACTGACGGCGCGGCCTACCCTGTCGGCAATCAAGGCGATCATCGACCAGACCTCCCTCGTCGTGGCTACGACGAGCACCCTTGCGGCCCGCCCCTTCCTCTTCCAGGTGAAGCACTTCGATGTGGCGATCGTCGATGAGGCAAGCCAGATTCTCGAGCCCAACCTCATGGGCATTCTCGGCGCTCACTGCAGCGGACGCTGCTGCATCGACAAGTTTGTGCTGATTGGCGACCACAAGCAGTTGCCTGCCGTTGTGCAGCAGGATGCTGCCGAATCTGTCGTCGAGGAACCCATCCTCCAGGAGATCCAGCTCACCGACTGCCGCAACTCGCTCTTCGAACGGCTTATCAATACGGAACGAGCGGCAAAAAGAACCGATTTCATCGGCATCCTACGTCGCCAAGGGCGTATGCATCCAGAGATAGCCGACTTCCCCAACCGTCGGTTCTACGAGCGCGAAAACCTTCTCTGCGTCCCGCTGCCCCACCAGCTGGAAGACACCATCTACCCGTCCGTGCCCTCCGCCACCCAGCAGACCTTGTCACCCCTGGGCCGTCTGCTAATGGAGAACCGTCGTCTTTTCTTCCCGTCCAAAAACTGTAGGCAGGCGGGAGTGAGCGAGAAAGTAAATACCGAGGAGGCACGCATCGTGGCACAACTGCTCAAGACCATCCACACGCTCTCCGGCACGAGCTTCGACCCGTCCAAAACTGTCGGTGTCATCGTGCCTTACCGCAACCAGATAGCGATGATACGGCAAGAAATCAATCGCCTGGACATTCCCCGTCTCATCCCGATCAGCATCGACACCGTGGAGCGATACCAGGGGTCTCAGCGCGACATTATCATCTACTCCTTCACCGTCCAGAACCGCTACCAGCTCGATTTCCTCACCAGCAACTGCTTTGTGGAGGACGGCAAAGTGATCGACCGCAAACTCAACGTCGCCCTAACGCGAGCCAGAAAACAACTGGTCATCACAGGCAACGAGGCCATCCTGCGTCAGAACGCCCTCTTCAAAGACCTCATCGACGACATGCCTCGCCATGAGATCTAAGCCTTCTCCTGTTTATTCTGTAGGCTTCACCACAGCTCGCCACTCCATAAACTGCTTGGTCACCTCCCCGTCGTGATGGTCGAGGAAGAGGCTATGGCCCGTGTCGAGGGTGTCGATAGCCTGCATGTCGTCAGCGTCGAGCTCGAAGTCAAACAGATTCAGATTCTCCTGCATCCGTTCCTTATGGACGGTCTTCGGGATGATGATCACGTCGTTCTGCAACAACCAGCGCAGCGCCACTTGCGCCGCCGTCTTGCCGTGCTTCTCTCCGATCTGTGTAAGGATCTGATTGGAGAACAGTCCGTTGGCACCCTCTGCCAAAGGAGCCCACGCCATGAGACGCGTACCCAACTCGTCCATGAATCTGCGTGTCTCGCACTGCTGGTCGAAGACATGCGTCTCCATCTGATTAACCATCGGTGCAATCTCCATGTTGGAGGCAAGGTCAACCAAATGGTCTGGGAAGAAATTGCTCACGCCGATGGCACGGAGCTTGCCGGCCTTGTAGGCCTTCTCCAAATCACGATAGGCCCCATAGCGGTCGCAGTAAGGCTGGTGAAGAAGCATGAGGTCGATATGGTCCGTCTGCAGCTTGCGCAGACTCTCGTCGATGCTCTTCATGGTCTGGCCCTCGCCATAATTGGAAGGCCACACCTTTGAAACAAGGAATAGATCATCACGGCTTATGCCACTCTTTCTCCACCCACTGCCCACAGCCTCCTCATTGAGATAAGCCTGAGCCGTATCGATCATCCGATAGCCCACATTGATGGCATCCACTACCAGAGCCTCACACTCCTCAGGCTCCACCTGATAAACACCATATCCCACCTGCGGCATTTCCACGCCATTGCTTAACTTTATTGTTTCCATATTGTTCTGTTATTGGTTACTGTCAATTGCATAAAAGAAGCGCCCATTGCCTTCACCTGCAAAGGTATGCATTTTTCCGCAAACGACACATTGAGAGCTATCTGTTTCAGATATTTTTACTAAAGTATCACTGTCTTGGAATGGAATATCTTTGGAATGGAATATCATCGCAACACAGCATTGAGAATCAACCATCAATTGGCAGAAAGTTTGTTTCCTCCCGAGGTTGCAAAAATTTCTCCCCGAGAAACACAGTTTTTTACATGACGGTTACTCCGGTTACTTTCGGTCTTTTTTTTTGGGGGGGGCATCCGAAGAATACATGATTAGGCTTTACACACGCCTCCGACAACCGAACGATCTACACCTTAGACCGAGGGTTGAGTCGATCAAAGAAGAATATGCCACGATGATAGGTGCAAGCGCATTCACCGTTCTTTCATCGTCAACATTCGCTACATCGATTATAATAGTTCTTCTTGTTTTAAAATATCTTAATATCCCACTTTGTGCTCAATGTTTATTTGGCTATATGCGTCGAAAAGTGTAGCTTTGCATTGATGTTATGTGTCAGAAAGTGTAAACTCTCGACGTTGTCATGTGTCGAAAAGTGTGACAATCTGACTATTTTATGTGTCTAAACGTGTAAAGACATGAAGAGAAAGATATATGCTAAGCTTGTGGAATGGAAGTACCAAGAGCATCATAAGCCGTTGATATTAAACGGAGTAAGACAATGTGGAAAGACTTATATTCTTAAAGAATTCGGTCAAGCAGAGTTTGACAATCTTGCTTATGTAAGTTGCGATAGGAATGACAACCTGCAAGCCATCTATGAAGGTGACTTCGATACGGCGAGAATCATTCGAGGGTTAAGTGCTTTGACTGGCGTGGACATAGTCCCTGGCAAAACCCTTATATTCTTGGATGAGGTGCAAGCATTCCCACAGGCGTTGGAAGCTTTGAAGTATTTCTGCGAAGATGCTCCAGAGTATCATATTGTGGTGGCTGGTTCGCTGTTGGGGGTTGGCCTGCATGCAGGTGTGTCATTTCCCGTAGGCAAGGTTCAGACAATGCGTCTATTCCCTATGGATTTTGAAGAATTTCTTATGGCTATGGGAGAGGACCGGCTGCTCAAGCTGATGCACAGCAAGGATTATGCATTGATGAATGCATTCCACGAAAAACTAAAAGACTATTTGCGTCAATACTATTACGTGGGCGGAATGCCTGAAGTTGTGAAGATGTATGTGGAAAACAAATTGCTCGGCCAAGTGCGCACTATTCAGAACGAAATTCTCTCCAATTATGCAAGCGACTTCTCCAAGCATGCTCCTGCACAGGAGGTGCCTCGCATAGATATGGTATGGCAGTCCATACTCGGTCAGCTTTCGAAAGAGAATAAGAAGTTTGTCTATGGGGTATTGAAGAAGGGTGGCAGAGCCAAGGAATTTGAGTTAGCCATACAGTGGTTAGTGGATGCCGGTTTGGTTTATAAAATAACTAAGGTGACAAAGCCTGAGTTGCCGCTGAAGTTTTATGAAGACTTGTCGGCATTCAAGTTGTATCTGTGCGATTGTGGACTGATGGGAGCTATGGCTGATACCGCAGCAAAGGATGTGTTGCTTGGAGATAACGTATTCACGGAGTATAAAGGAGCGTTCACTGAACAGTATGTCCTTCAGCAGTTGCTTGCATCGGGTATTACCCACATCTATTATTACAGTTCTGATACTTCTCGTATGGAAATGGATTTTCTTGTTCAGCGTGACGGGGCATTATTGCCTATAGAAGTAAAAGGCGGTACAAGCATCAAAGCCACCTCATTACATAACTATCTTAAGGCGCACCCTGACATATCTGCCATCCGTTATTCTATGTTGCCTTATCGTCAACAAGAGAATATCTCCAACATGCCGCTTTATGGAGCCTTTCTGCGTTCATAATGTTGTATGAAACAACACTAGTTTACAGTGCTGCTGAAATTAAGGAATAATATTAGCCAATGCTATACACATTTTCATCAAAACACCTCGCTGCTATACGCGAGGCTCACAACAACCTTAGAACGCTGAGCCATTTAGTCCCCGTACTGGACAAAGAAGGCGAACCGTATTATTGCGGCGGTGCGTCTTCCGTCGTGTTCAAGATGAAGGACGAGCAGACTGGGAAGTGCTACGCCCTCAAGTGTTTCACCGAGGAGCAGGAAGGACGCGCGGAGGCATACCGTCAGATAGAAGAGGAGTTGAAATTTGTCGATTCACCTTATATTACTCCTGTGAAATATTTGGAAAAGGAACTCTTTGTCGATAGCGACAGTGAAGACAACGAGCATCCCGTGCTACTGATGGATTGGATTGAGGGCAAAACAATGGAGGCATACATTAACGCTTACTTCATGGACGGTCACGCTATGTCGATACTCTACTACCAGTTCTGCAAGATGGCAGATTGGCTTCGTTCGCAGTCATTTGCGCATGGCGACATCAGGCTCGACAACATCATAGTGCGTCCAGACGGAACGCTCACCCTCGTTGACTACGACGACATGTTTGTGCCAGCTATGAAAGGGCGGAGGTCCCCAACGATCAGCACTAAGAACCTCCCCCATCCCCTTCGCACCATAGACGACTTCGGCGAAACGACCGACGATTTTGCCTTGGTCTCCATTGCCCTCTCGCTCAAAGCCATCTCTCTTGACTCGTCTCTGCTTCTGAACTACGGAGCATCCGACCGTTTTCTTTTCGCCCCCACCGGATATTTTGACTTGAGCATGAGGAATGACTTTGCTCCCCTGCAAGATTTATTAAATGCCGTAGAGGATGAATTTGGCGTAAAATATAGCAAGGATTGGAAAAGATTGCTTAAAGCACCCCAAAATTTAGAAGGCGATTATTCTATCAGAGAAGGAGCGAAAGTGATTGAGAAAAAAGCTTTTTTCGAATGCAATTCTCTCAAAAGTGTTATCATTCCAAATAGTGTCACAATTATTGAGGAATGGGCTTTTCTAGGTTGTTTTTCTCTTAGAAGCATCGATATTCCAGACAGCGTCACTAAAATGGGCGTTAGTGCTTTTAGACACTGCAATTCCCTCAAAAGCGTCAACATTTCAGGCGGTGTGACAAGTATTGGAGATAGCGCTTTTGATAACTGCGAATCTCTCAAGACCATCAACATTCCAGACTCCGTGACAAGTATTGGAGATTTCGCTTTTTCTGATTGCGGATCCCTTAAGAGCGTCAACATTCCAGACTCTGTGACAAGTATTGGGAACTGCGCTTTTAGCAATTGTAGCGCTCTCAAAAGTATCAACATTCCAAATAGCGTAACAAGGATTGAGGATAACGCTTTCTGCAATTGTAATTCCCTCAAAAGTATCACCATCCCAAATAGCGTAACAAATATTGAGCATGACGCTTTTTCTGGTTGCAGCTCTCTCATGAGCATCCACATTCCAGACTCGGTGACAAGTATTGGAAACATGGCAACTCCGATGGGACTT
>OQVT01002565.1_pt1 | contig 11707 bp, 10 predicted proteins | sample 1691561 | NCBI WGS metagenome assembly OQVT01 (sample SAMN03418260, study PRJEB22391) | human gut metagenome | biome: human-gut; feature: organic feature; material: feces | host: Homo sapiens | place: Tanzania | collected 2013-01
CCCATAAACTTCGGCTTTAGATTTTGTTTAGAAAAATTTAATGGGGTCAGACCCCATTACGAAATTCTTAAGATGATCGGGAGCGGATTCCGTCCGATTTCAGTTTGTATTGAAGAAAGGAGCTGCGTATGTACAGAATCCTGGTGGCAGATGATGAGGCCATCGAGCGGAAGGTACTGGTGAAAAAGCTGCGCCAGAAGTTCGGTGAGGAAACGGCGGAATTTTACGAGGCGGAGAACGGACGTGAGGTGCTGAAGCTGTATGAGGAAAAGGGCGCAGATATCCTGCTGCTGGACATCGAGATGCCCGGCATCACGGGACTGGAGGCAGCGGAGCAGATCCGTCAGAAGGACCGGAACTGTGCCATCCTTTTTCTGACTGCCTTTAACGAGTTTGACTATGCGCGGAAGGCGATTTCGGTGCATGCGCTCGATTATCTGCTGAAGCCGTACGATGAGACGGAGCTCTTTCTCTCGATCGATTCGGCGATGCACTATGTCGATCAGGTGAAGGCCGGTCAGCTTCATCCGCTGCCACAGGTGGAGATGGAAGCACCGGCAGGTGGAGCCTCCGGGATCGAAACGACGGGCGAGGGCGAAGCAGACCGTGCACAGGAAGAGAGCAGCGGAGATAAGATCGTATTCCGCATGCGCCACTACGTAGAGGAGCATTATATGGAGGATATCTCCGTGCTGGATATCGCGAGTGCCTTCGGCTACAGCGAAGCGTACTTCTGCAAGCTCTTTAAGCAGAATTTCGGAAAGAATTTCGTGACCTATCTGACAGAGTACAGGGTAGAACTTGCGAAGACGGCGCTCGCTGATCTTTCCTGCAACGTAAAGGAAGTCGGACAGCGGGTCGGTTATACGGATAGTAATTATTTTACGAAGGTGTTCCGCCGGATCACCGGCATGAGCCCGTCCGAGTATCGGAATCAGCTTGGCTGATTGTTCATAAAAACGGCATGATAGTGAGAGAGGCTATAATTTGTAGTGCATACTATACAAATCATAGCCTCTCATTTTGTGTACTTTGATAAAAGTGAATAATATTTGTGAACAAAATGTTAAAATAGTACGGCAAATGTCAGAATTTTCCCCTGTTTCAATACTGGATTGTTCTTTATAATGTACTTGTGTGTGAAAGACATCCGCAGAGCGTGGATGTCTAAATTATACAAAATGGAGGATATCTATTATGAAGAAGAGAATCTTAAGTGGCGTTCTCGCCGCAACCATGGTTGCATCTCTTGCAGCCTGTGGCTCATCCAAGCCGGCGGAGACCACTGCAGCAGCTACGACTGCAGCAGCAACCGAGGCAGCTACCGAGGCCGCAGCTGAGACCACTGCAGCAGCAGAGGAGAAGACGACCGAGGCCGCAGCAGACGGTGAGTACACTGTAAACGAGGCTGCAGCAGCTGATCCGGCTGTTACCCTGACCATGGCTGAGGTTAACCCGCTCGAGGGTACCATCTGCGGACAGATGGACAGCAAGTTCAAGGAGGCTGTTGAGGCGATCTCCGGTGGTTCCATCACCATCGACCTTCAGGCATCCGGCGTACTCGGCGCAGAGCAGGACGTTCTTGACTCCATGCTCGGCGGTGGCGGAGACATCGATATGTCCCGTATCTCTGCATTCGCTCTGACTTCCTACGGCGCATCCAAGTCCGTTCTTCTTTCTCTCCCGTACGTTTTCGAGTCCAGAGAGCATTTCTGGAACTTCGTTCACAGCGATCTCGGTGCAGAGATTCTGAACGAGTCTGAGGAGGCTGGTGTAGGTATCAAGGGTCTCTTCTACGGCGAGGAGGGCTTCAGACACTTCTTTACCGTTGAGAGCAAGCCGGTTTCTACCGTTGCTGATCTTAAGAACATGAAGATCCGTGTTTCCAACGACCCGATCATGCAGAAGATGGTTTCTTCTCTCGGTGCAAACCCTGCATCGGTTTCCATGACCGAACTCTACTCCGCACTTCAGACAAACACGGTTGATGGTGCTGGTCAGCCGATCGCAAACTACGCTTCCAACCGTTTCGACGAGGTTGGTCCGAACCTTACACTGGATGGTCACACTCTGGGCGCAATCGAGGTTGTTATCTCTGACGATTCCTGGAACAACAAGCTGACCGACAACCAGAGAGACGTTATCACAGAGGCTTCCAAGATCGCTTCTGATTACTGCCAGAAGATCGCTGCTGAGACAGAGGACAAGGTTCTCGAGGAGCTCAAGGGCCGTGGCTGCAACGTCATCGAGATCACAGATAAGTCCGAGTGGGAGGCTGCCTGCGCACCGATCACCGAGGAGTACGCTACCGGCGAGCTTAAGGATGTTCTTGATCAGATCAAGGCACTTGCTTAATCTGCATAACAGCAAACCAACGTCATTTTCGAATGACATGTAGTGAGGTGCTCACGGCGTGTCCGTGAGCACCTCATAGTTTTAGAAGGGGGATTCTATGCTTGACGCTTTAAAAAAGTTTGAGCCAATCTATGATTGGGTTTACAAAATCGTCATGGTGCTCTGTAAGCTGCTTCTCGTAGCTGATATCCTCATCATGACCTGGGTTGTACTGGGACGTTACCTCACCTTCTTACCGGCGCCAGGCTGGGGCGAGGAGACGATCCTGACACTGATGGCCTATATGTCCGTGCTTTCTGCGGCACTGGCCATCCGTCGTAATGCACATATTCGTATGACGACCTTCGATCGTTATCTTCCGACAGGTCTCCTGAAGGTCCTCGATCTTCTCGATGATATCGCCGTCATGGTACTGGCGTTCATCATGCTGATCGTCGGCTGGAAGTATGCAAACGGCATCGGTGCGAAGGGCTCCTTCATCTCCATGCCATGGCTCAGTAAGAAGTGGATGTACTTCCCGATTCCGCTGGCCGGCTTCGCGATGATCTTCTTCGAGCTGGAGCGTCTGGTCATCGATGTGGAGCACATTCTCGATAAGAATTATAAGCCGGATGACGGCATGCATTTTGATACACCGGATGAAAAGGAGGCGAAATAATTATGGCAAATACAACCGCTATTGCAGTTCTCCTGATTACATTCTTCGTACTGATTTTCCTCAGAGTGCCGATCGCGTACTCTGTAGCCCTTTCTTCTGTATGCTGTCTGCTCTATCAGGGACTTCCTCTGAACACCGTTGCACAGCAGATGGTAAAGGGTATTTCTTCCTTCTCATTGATGGCCGTTCCGTTCTTCATCACCATGGGCGTATACATGGGAACCGGTGGTATCTCTGAGAAGCTGCTGGATCTGGCAGATGCCTGTGTCGGCTGGATGACCGGCGGTCTCGCCATGGTAAACATCCTGGCATCCTACTTCTTCGGTGGTATCTCCGGATCCGCTTCGGCAGATACCGCATCCCTCGGTTCTCTCGAGATTCCGATGATGGTCAACCGTGGATATGATGTCGACTTCGCGACGGCCGTTACCATCGCGTCCTCTGTAGAGGGTATGCTGGTTCCGCCATCCCATAACATGGTTATTTACGCTACTACAGCAGGTGGTATCTCCATCGGTTCCCTCTTCCTCGCAGGTTACCTTCCAGGCGTCGTTCTCGCAGGTTCTCTGATGATCGGTTCCTACATCATCTCGAAGAAGAGACATTATCCGAAGGGGGAGCCGTTCTCTCTGAAGAGACTGGGCCGCACCCTGGCAACCTCCATCTGGGCACTGATGTGTATCCTGATCGTCGTTGTCGGTGTCGTAGCCGGCGTGTTCACAGCGACGGAGTCTGCTGCGATCGCCGTTATCTACTCACTGCTTGTATCGATTTACGTTTATAAGGGTATCACCTGGAAGCAGGCGTGGGAGTGCCTCGACAGCTGTGTAGAGACCCTCGGTATCGTACTGATCCTCATCTCTACCTCCTCGATCTTCGGCTACTGCCTGACCAGACTGCACGTTCCGGATCTCGCAGCAAATCTGATCACCGGTGTTTCGAACAACCCGGTTGTCATCGCACTGCTCGTAAACCTCATCCTTCTGATCCTCGGCTGCATCATGGATATGGCACCGATCATCCTGATTTCGACCCCGATCCTTCTTCCGATCGTTATGAACATCGGTATGGATCCGGTTCAGTATGGTATCATCCTCGTACTCAACTGTGGTATCGGTCTTCTGACACCGCCGGTTGGCTCGGTTCTCTTTATCGGTGCAGCGATTGCGAAGCGTCCGATGGAGAAGATTGTTGTCGCGATGCTTCCGTTCTATGTGATGATGGTTGTCGCTCTGATGCTGATCACCTTCGTTCCGAACATTTCCCTCATCATCCCGAAGCTCTTCGGATATGTACAGCAGGGTACCGGTGTTCTTTCCATGATCGGCAAGCTGTAAGCTATGTGTCTACATGTGAATTTATGCGATTAAAAAGCGCGGCGGTTGAATCCGCCGTGCTTTTTTTATAAGATAAGTGCGAACAGGAAGAGAGGTGGATGCATGCGTTATCATTTTAAATACAGAAACGGTGTGAAGGAGATGTGGGAGCTCGCGATGATCTATCAGTACAGCTCACTGGTTGGCGTGGTCAATGTCGTCTTTACCTTCGCGATGGCGGTCCTCGCAGGTGCCAGCTACGGAAATCACTGGATGGGCTGGCTGATCGTCTCTGCGATCGGTACGATTTATTTCCCGCTCATTCAGCCGATCATCGTCTATGCCCGCTGTCGGAAAAATGCCGTGAAGATCCAGGAGGATACGGAGCTTGCATTTTCAGAGGATCATATCTACATCACCGTGGGGGAACAGCACCAGACGCTGACATGGAAGGAAATCTATGCCGTTCGACGCTATCTGAATCTGACAGTGCTCTATACAGGTCGTGGTCACGGCCTGGTGATTCCGGGCTATGCCTTCCAGAGTAAGGAAGAAAGCAAATCCTTCCTGCGATTTGCGGAGGAAAGTGCCGTGAAGGCGCATCCGGCGAAGAAGACGAAGTGACGGTAGACAGTGAAAAGACGCAGTGAGATGAAGAAACAGACGATTTTTTCTTTCAGTAGACGCAGAATGTGCCTGCTGCTGAGCCTCAGCGGCATCGCCCTGCTGAGTCTGCTGCCTGGATGCAGCGCGGCAGTGGTCGGCGAACCGAAGCAGACGACATCGCAGGAAACGGGTCCCGCCGGTATGACACCGACATCTGGAACAGATATTGCGGAGACGGTAGCTGCAGGTACGCAGAGGGAGCGGACGCAGACAGGACAGACGAAGCAGAAAAAGGTGCCGGACTATGTTCTCAGCTATGCCGATAACCAGACCGGGAACTATCCGACGGTGCAGGCGGCACGTCGTTTCGCAGAGCAGGTGAATAAAGAAACGGATGGGCGAATCGAGATCCGCGTATATCCGAATGCAGAACTCGGCGATGAGGTATCGACGGTTCGCCAGCTCTCCTTCGGTGGCATCGATTTGTGCCGATCTTCCCTTTCGAGCCTTGCAGAATACAGTGCGCAGTCCATCGTGCTTCAGATGCCGTACCTGTATAAGGATCGTGACCACATGTGGCGCGTACTCGATGGTGAGATCGGAGAGCAGGTGAAGGGCAGCTTCCAGGGGACCGGACTGGTCCCCCTCGCCTGGTTTGACGCCGGCGTCCGTAATTTTTACACCGTGGATAAATCGATCGAGACCCTGGAAGACATGCAGGGGCTCAGAATCCGTATCGTCCCGAACTCATCACTTATGGAGGATATGGTCAAGGTCCTCGGGGCGGAGCCGGTGCCGATCGTCTATGAGGCTGTAAAGGATGCGATGCAGACGGGAGAAATCGATGGCGCAGAAAACAACTGGTCATCGTATGAAACCATGGATCATGATGAAGTGGCCCCCTTTTTCACGTTGGACGAGCATACGCGTGTGCCCGAGCTGATGCTCATGAGCAGCTCGACCTGGGAGCAGCTTTCCCCGGAGGATCGGGCGACGATCCAGCGCTGTGCAGATGCCGCCGGCCTCTATGAGCGGCAGCTCTGGACAGAACGTGAAACGAGTGCGCGGGGGAAGTGCCTCCGCGAAGGTACGGTCGAAATCGTGCTTCCGGAGCGGGAAAAGAAGCGCTTCCGGGATGCCGTTTCTCCTCTTTACAAAAAGTACTGCGGGGATTATGCTGAACTCGTTGAAAAAATCAATGAAATAAGAGATTGATAAGAAGGTAGAGAATATATGTATCAGATTCAGTTTGATAAGCCTGTACACGTTCATTTCATCGGTATCGGCGGTATTTCCATGAGTGGCCTCGCTGAAATCCTGCTCTCGCGGAAGTTCCCGGTGTCCGGCTCCGACAGCCATGAGTCCGCATTGACCGACCAGCTGGCAGCGCAGGGCGCGGTGGTCCACTATCCACAGAGCGCAGAGAACATCACGGATGACATCGATGTCGTCGTCTATACGGCGGCCATTCACCCGGATAACCCGGAGTTCAGAGCCGCACAGGAGAAGAATCTCCCGATGCTGACCCGTGCCCAGCTTCTCGGTGAGATCATGCGGAACTATAAGGAGGCGATCAATGTCTCGGGCACACATGGAAAGACGACCACGACCTCGATGATCACGGAAATCCTGCTCGAGGCCCATAAGGATCCGACTGTTTCCGTCGGCGGCATGCTGAAGGATATCGGTGGAAACATCCGCGTCGGTGGACAGGAGACCTTCGTCGTGGAGGCCTGTGAGTACACGAACTCGTTCCTCAGCTTCTTCCCGACTATCGAGGTCATCCTGAACGTCGAAGCCGATCACCTCGACTTCTTCAAGGACATCGATGATATCCGCCACAGCTTTAAGCTCTTCGCAGAGAAACTGCCGGAGGACGGCCTGCTGGTGATCAATAAGGATATCAAGCACAGCGAGTACTTCACGCAGGCGCTGAAGTGCCGGGTAGTCACCTTCGGACACGAGAAGGATGCAGACTATACGGCAAACTTCATCAGCTACGATAAGTTCGCACACCCGAGCTATACCCTTTTCTATAAGGGTGAAGAGCTGGCGAAGGTGGAGCTCGGTGTCACCGGTGAGCATAATATCTATAATTCACTGGCAGCGATTGCGGTCGCCCGCTCCCTCGATATCCCGATGGAGCTGATCCTGCGCGGCCTGAAGCGCTTCACCGGCACAGATCGCCGTTTCCAGAAGAAGGGCAGTGTGAACGGTTTCACCATCATCGACGACTATGCGCACCATCCACAGGAGATCGCAGCGACCATCGAGGCGGCGAAGAAGTATCCGCACCGGAAGCTCTGGATCGTATTCCAGCCGCATACCTACAGCCGTACAGCGGCGCTGCTGGATGATTTTGCAGGTGCACTGAGCCAGGCGGATGAGATCGTGCTCGCAGACATCTATGCGGCACGCGAGAAGAACACCATCGGCATCAGCTCCGACGATCTTCGGAAGCACATGCTCGAGCAGAATACAAATGTATATTACATCCCGAAGTTTGAGGACATCGAGGACTTCCTCCTGAGGCATGTAGAGGAGGGAGATGTCCTGATTACGATGGGCGCAGGCGATATCTATAAGGTCGGCGACGACCTGCTGAAGCAGCCGGGCGCCATCGTGGAAGAAGCCTGAATCGAAGAGATCAGCCCCTTTTGGGGGACTGATCTCTTTTAGTATATATCCGTATATGGATAGGCAGGTGACCCGGCTGAAAATGTAAGCGTTTACAAAAAAAGAAATAAGTTTTCATCAACAGAAAAATAAGGAAATCCACCGCCATGCTGTGGATAAGTGCCGGATTGTACTTTTTAAATACAATCCGGCGCCGCTATTGACATCGATTTTACGTGCTTTTACACATTGCAATAAAATTGTAAACAATTTAGAATCGAGATGTAGGTCTTGACTTTTCAGCTGTGAACATTATCCACCGTGATGTGGATAACTTAGGTGGATAAAGTTGTGGACTGGATCGGTTGAAGAGCTTTGCACCCTGTGTTATCATCATTTCACCGAAGCAAACGGTGGTCCTGCCACCGGGCATTGCGGCGGGCGCGTACCCTGGGAACGACGTCTGCGTGATCGATTTTGCATCGGATTTTTTTAACTGTAGATTTCCGTATCACGGAATGTAGATAGAACCGGGTAGTTGAGATGGGCACAAATATTGTTGATAACCTTGCGGTACATGCGACCTGTATTTCGAACGATTTTCTGGATAAGTATCTGGGATCGGCGAACGGGGACTATATAAAAGTATATCTGCTGATGCTTCGGCATAAGGGAGAGCAGTTTACGGTGACGGATGCAGCGGATGCCCTGAACCTGACCGACGGCGATATCGAGCGTGCCGTGCGCTACTGGGAGAAGCAGGGCGTATTTAAGGCGGGGACCGATGCCCTCGTTCGTGAGGAGCTTCATCAGGCGTGCGATATGGAGGAAGAGGCGGAGATGCAGAGCATTGCAGCAGCTTCGACCGCGATTCCGGCACAGGCGATGGAGCAGGCCGAGCAGAAGCTGGAGAAGCTTTCCGGTACCGTTGATGATGTGTTCGATGATGAGGAGTTCGCCGGTATTCTGTTTGTGGCGAAGCATGTTCTTCCGACACTTCCGAGCATCCGTCAGGTGGAGACGCTTCAGTATATGTATAAGGATCTCCACATGCAGGCAGATGTCATCGAGTACCTGCTTGAGTACTGTGCGAGCATCAAGAAGACGACCAGCAAGTATCTGCAGGCCGTTGCGATCAACTGGCACGAGCAGGGGATCGTCACGCTGGCACAGGCACGGGAGCTGATCAAGTCCTTCGAAGAGAAGAAGACGAAAAAGAAGACCAGTGGTTCCAGCTCCAGAAACAACAAGTTCCTTAACATCGAAAAGTCAGAAATCGATTATGACAGCATCGCACAGAAGCGTGTGCTGGACAGGATGAAGAATGGCACTCACGAATGCACAGTATAATCAAATCATGCACGTCTATGACGTCCGTCGTATGAAGGATGCGCTGCATCTCGAGGCACGGAAAAAGGACGCGTATCAGAAGCTTCCGGAGCTGAAGGCTCTGGAGGCTTCTGTGCGCGCAGAGGCGGGACGTACGCTCCAGCTGATGCGGGAGGGGCAGAAGGAAGAGCTTCGTAATCTGAAGGACCATATCCGCGCCATCGGCGAAGAGAAGCGCGATCTGCTCGTGCGAAACGGCTTACCGGCAGACTATCTCGAGATGCAGTATACCTGTCCGGACTGCCGGGATACCGGCTTCATCGGCGGGGAGAAGTGTCACTGCTTCAAGAAAATGCAGATGCAGTTTATCTACCAGCAGTCCCATCTCGGACGCATCGTACGAACACAGAACTTCGATCACTTCGATCTCACACGCTTCGATGACCGGGAGCTGATCGATGGTGCGGGCGGAAAGACGAACCGTCAGTATATGGCGGAGGTCCGGGATCTGCTGCTGGACTGGACACGGCACTTCGATGAGCGGCATGGCAACGTGATCCTGATGGGAAACCCGGGCACCGGAAAGACCTTCCTCATCAACTGCGTGGCGAAGGCGCTGATGGACAGCTATCATTCGGTGATCTATTTCACCAGCACGGATCTCTTCGACAGCTTTTCGAGAGCGCTCCGGCATGATGTGGAGGAGCAGGAGGAGACAGAGGATGCGATCATGAACTGCGATCTCCTGGTGATCGATGATCTCGGCACGGAGATGAACAACAGCTATACGACCTCACGTCTCTTTTATGTACTGAATCAGCGGATGGTACTGCATAAGTCGGTGATGATTTCGACGAATCTGAACTTCCGGGCGATGCAGGACCGTTATTCCGACCGTATCGTCTCCCGTATCATGGCGGAGTATGATTACATCCCGCTCTACGGAGTGGATCAGCGGCTGCGCTGAGATCGAAATGAATCGACAAATCCCCGGAAGTGATCATGAATCTCCGGGAACAGGTGAAAAAAGCTGTCGTTATAGTATGTATGGTAAAAAGATGTTGACAGGCAGGACTGTTTACATATATAAAGAAGGTTGATTTGAGATTGGAACGTTTCTAAGGAGGAGAGAGAAATGTCAGATTCCAGAACTTCAGAGTTTATTGAGCGTATCCCGGTGGGACCACTGGCGCTGATGCCGCTCGATTCGATCCAGCCACTGGGCCAGAAGGTCGATGAGTATCTTTCGACATGGCGTACCCGCCGTGAGAGTGATCACAAGGAGACCATTGCCTTCAACGGCTACCAGAAGGACAGCTATATCGTACAGGCGAAGGTATCCCGCTTCGGCTCCGGTGAGGCCAAGGCGAACATCCTCGAGACCGTACGTGGTGTGGATCTGTATCTGATGGTTGACGTCATGAACTATTCACAGACCTACAGCCTGTTCGGCCAGGTGAACCACATGTCCCCGGACGATCACTACAGTGATCTGAAGCGCGTTATCGCAGCGACCACCGGTAAGGCGAAGCGCATCAATGTCATCATGCCGTTCATGTATGAGTCCCGTCAGCACAAGCGTACCGGACGTGAGTCCCTTGACTGTGCGATGATGCTCCAGGAGCTTCATGCGATGGGCGTCGAAAACTTCATCACCTTCGATGCACATGATCCACGTGTCATGAATGCGATCCCGCAGGACAGCTTCGATAACATCTCCTGCTCCTACCAGTTCATCAAGGCGATCCTCGCACATGTAGAGGACCTCGACATCGACAAGAACCACATGATGATCATCTCTCCGGATGAGGGCGGTATGAGCCGTGCGATCTACTACGCAAACGTGCTCGGCATCGACATGGGTATGTTCTATAAGAGACGTGACTACTCGAAGGTCGTCAACGGCCGTAACCCGATCGTGGCCCATGAGTTCCTCGGCGCGGACGTAGAGGGTAAGGATGTATTTATCATCGACGATATGATCTCCTCCGGCGAGTCCCTCATCGATACCGCAAAGGAGCTGAAGGAGCGTAAGGCGAGACGTGTCTTCGCATGCTGCACCTTCGGTCTCTTCACCTCCGGCTTCAACAAGTTCGACCAGGCGTACGCAAACGGCACCTTAAATGGTGTATTCACCACGAACCTGATCTATCAGCAGCCGGAGCTTCTGACGAAGCCGTGGTACATCAGTGTCGATATGGCGAAGTACATCGCGCTCATCATCGACAACCTGAACCACGATATGTCGATTTCGTCCATCCTGGATTCCAGCCAGAAGATCAATGATAAGGTCGCTGCCTACAGAACCCATCGTGAGGAGATGACCCAGCAGATGGAGCTTCCACTGTAAAAAGCATAGATTCGTGCCGTATCCGGAAGCAGTGCTGAACCGCCTGTCCGGAGATGGCGCTGTGTGCATCAAAAGATGTTCCGATCTGCAGGATCCGATGACCGACATGCAGATCGATATATGAAAGAGTCGCCGTTGCAGGCGGCTCTTTTTCTATGTAAAATAAAGGCTATGAATCCGACACAAGAAAACAGATTTCGAAATAAAATAAACTGGTACGTCTTCCTGATGTCCCTCCTCGTCGTTCTGATTCACAGCGTAAACCTCGCGATTGACAACACGACGCTCAGTTCGATGATCCTGACCGCGGACCATACCGGTGCGGCACTTCCGGGCATCACCGGTGTCGCCGGCCACATCGAGCATCTCCTGTCGAACGCGCTCGGGCAGATGGCAGTGCCGGGCTTCTTTCTGATCTCCGGCTACCTCTTCTTCCGAACCCTGCGCGGCTTCCGGGATATCGGGCGGAAGTGGCAG
>OQVT01002566.1_pt1 | contig 11707 bp, 7 predicted proteins | sample 1691561 | NCBI WGS metagenome assembly OQVT01 (sample SAMN03418260, study PRJEB22391) | human gut metagenome | biome: human-gut; feature: organic feature; material: feces | host: Homo sapiens | place: Tanzania | collected 2013-01
CCACGCAGGCCATCAGGCGCAGCGAAACGCGAAACACCTGACGCACATTAGCATAGTCCTTCTGCGCCAGAAAGCCTGCGACAATAATCGATATTGCCACCGGAATGCCGGCCGCAGAAATCGCAAGCAGCAAAAGGTATACGGGATACGCCATCTGGTAAAGACCGATACCCTCGCCGCCCAGCAGACGTGAAAGCAGGATGCGGTTCACAGAACCGATAACCTTTACCATCAGTCCTGCCAATGTCAGAATCATCGCACCGCGTAAAAATTTATCACTGCTCATCTCCTGCTTTCACCTCCTTAAATCAATCTTCCAATATCAGAGCAGGCAGAGTCTGCTCCAGCCACGCCAGGGGCTCCTGCTTTGACGTACCCATTCTGTACGTCAGCTGCTGCTCCTGACCGTTTTTCAATGTCATCGTCTTAGGATGCTGCATCAGCAGCTTCAGAACTGCCTCCGGGTTTACCTGTGCCTTCTCGCCGAAGGTCAGACGGATAATTCCCTGACGTACATTTACGCCACGGATTTTCAATACTCGGCACAAGCCCTTAAGCGCTGCCAAACGCCAGAGCATTTCCACCTCCGGCGGCGGATTGCCGAAGCGGTCAATAACTTCATCAAGCAAATCATCGCGCTGAGAATATTCCAACTCGCTGAAGCGACGATACAGCTCCATTTTATAACGCGGGTCCGGAATATAGCTGTCCGGAATATAGGCCTCTGCCTGAATTTCCAGAACCGGCTCCGGCTCAGGCTCGGCCTCCTTGCCGTTTTTCAGGCGTTCAATAGTTTTTTCCAGCATCTCGCAATATGCGGCAAAGCCTATACCGGTAATATGTCCGTGCTGCTGCGGTCCCAGCAGATTGCCGGCACCGCGGATTTCCAGATCGCGCATAGCAATCTTAAAGCCTGCGCCCAGCTCCGTAAAATCACGGATAGCCTGCAGACGCTTTTCGGCAATTTCACTGAGCGCCTTATTAGGCTGATAAACAAAGTAAGCATAAGCAAGACGCGAGCTGCGTCCTACACGGCCACGCATCTGGTAGAGCTGCGAAAGGCCGAAGTTGTCGGCACCGTCGATAATAATCGTATTTGCCAACGGTACGTCCAGACCATTTTCCACAATCGTCGTACACAAAAGCACGTCGCAGCCGCCTTCATAGAAGGTAATCATGGCATCCTCTAAAGCATCCTCATTCATCTGACCATGAGCAATTTTGATGCTGATGCCCGGCACCAGACGGCGCAGCTTGGCAGCCAACGGCTCCAAAGCGCTGACGCGGTTGCTGATATAGTAAATTCTGCCGCCGCGGCGCAGCTCACGCTCCAGCGCCTCCTTAATCATGCCGTCGTTATATTCGCTGACATAGGTTTCGACAGGCAAGCGGTCCTCCGGCGGCGATTCGATAACGCTCATATCACGGCCGTTGACCAATGCCATATGCAGAGTGCGCGGAATAGGTGTCGCAGAAAGCGACAGGACATCTATACCGAGATGCCACTTCTTGATTTTTTCCTTTTGGGCAACGCCAAAGCGCTGCTCCTCATCAATAATCAAAAGGCCGAGGCTAGTAAAATTCACATCGGGCTGCAGCAGACGGTGCGTACCGATAAGAATATCAACCTTACCGTCGGCAACCTCCTGCAGAACAGTGCGTTGCTCCTTCGGCGTACAAAAGCGATTCAGCAAGCGAACCTCTACACCGAAATTGCGCACGCGCTCCTTGAAGGTAATATAATGCTGCTGTGCCAGCACTGTCGTAGGTGCCAATACAGCCACCTGCTTACCGTCAAGCACAGCCTTAAAGGCTGCACGCAAGGCCACCTCTGTTTTGCCGTAGCCGACATCACCGCAGAGCAGACGTTCCATCGGCTGCGGCTTTTCCATATCAGCCTTGATTTCGGCAATCGCCTTCAGCTGGTCCGGTGTTTCCTCATAAGGAAAGGCTGCTTCAAAGTCCTTTTGCAGCTGACAGTCCGGCGAAAAGGCATGCCCCGGCATAATCTGCCGCTGCGCATATAAACGCAGCAGCTCTTCCGCCAGCTCCGTAATCGCCTTAGCAGCCTTGGCCGTAGTGCGTTTCCAGTCATTGCCGCCCATTTTCGACAAACGCGGCACACTGCCCTCACTGCCGACATATTTATGCAGCATGCCGACCTGCTCTACCGGAACATACAGCTTATCATCTCCGGCATAGGCCAAAAGCAGATAATCCCGGTGGATGCCGTCAACCTCGACGTTTTCTACGCCTATATAACGTCCGATACCATGAACCTTATGAACAACATAATCTCCGGCCTTGATATCCGAAAAATACTGCAGCTGCTGCCCCTGGTTTTTAGTATGCAAGCGCTTACGCTTCTGCATGCCGAAAATATCATTTTCCGTCAGCAGCAGCCATTCTTCATCCCAGAAGCGAAAGCCGTGATCCAAATCGCCGTAGGTAACATTGACAACTCCCGGCTCAAAGCTCTTTTGGGCAAAATGTCCCTTTAGGCCGTAGTTGCGCAGATTATCCGCAAAACCACGGGCCTTAATGCTGCCGGAAAGCATAATCAGCGGCGTGATTCCCTCCGCCAGCCAGTTCTGCAAATCCTCCACCAGCAAATTAGTATTCTTATTATATGGTGCAACCGCGCGCACCGGTATATTCAGCGAAGGCAGCTGCTGCAGATAGCTGTGTCCCAACGCCGATACAAGCACAGCACCGTTGGCGGCCAGCTGCTCTATAATCTCCTGCTTGCCGAAAAGCTCGGAGGCATGCTCCTTGTTTTCCTTGTCCAGCTTTTCCAGCATACTGAAAACATGCACCGGCTCATCAACAACTACCATAGTATCCGCAGCGCAATATTCAAAGATATCGGCATCATAGCTGAAGCTTTCATCCACCTTCAGCGGAGCGATTTTGATACTGCTGAGAGTCTGCAAACTGCGCTGGGTGTCAACATCAAAGCTGCGCATAGCGTCAAGCTCGTTGTCGAACCATTCGATGCGCACCGCAGCACTGCTGTTAATAGGGTACACGTCCAGAATATCACCGCGCAGGCAGAACTGTCCCAAAGCATCAACCTGCTCTGTACGCTCATAGCCCAAATCAAGCAATGCGGCAGCTATATTACGCTGTTCGTGCTCCTCGCCGACAGCGAGCTGCAGCGCCTTGCCGGACATACCGCTCGGACGCAGCTGCTTTTGCTGCAGCGCCTCTGCCGTAATAAAGACAATGCCACGCTCCTCACCGCTCAGAAAACGCAGTGCGGCCGCACGTCCTGCCTGCAGCTCCAGGCTCTGCGTATCTGCCTGCACACGCGGCAAACTTACAGGATAAAGCTCCTGCATCGGCAAATCTGGGTACAGATAATTAAGCTCGCGACGATAAGTGCGGATTTCCTCACGCGAAGCAGTAATAAAGGCCATACTGCCCTTGCCGCCCAACAGCTTATCGGCGGCAGCAAAAAAGACCGGCTTGCTGCTTCCAGCCAACCCGGTTAAAATACAGGCCTGTTTTTTCTTTTGATATTCGGCCGCCTGCCGCACTTCCTTGACAGCGGCAACCTTATTGACTAATAAATTTTCCATAGGCAATCTAATTGATAAATAGGGCTGTTACAAACGTAACAGCCCTATAACCGGTTTTAAAATTAAAGCTTAACAGCAAGCACCTTGCGGTCCAGGCTGTGAATAGCATCAACAAAACGTACAGTGCCGGTTTTGTAACGGGCAGAAATAGTATGGGTACGTACACCATCGCCGAAGTAACGCAGACCGTTCAGCATGTTGCAGTTGGTAATAGCGGTAGCAGTAAACATGCAGTCATCGCCTTTTACCAAATCATCAAGAGTCAGCACCTTGTTAACATCAGCAATGCCCATCTTCAGGCAACGTTGAACCTGAGCTTCGTCTTCGGGAACCAGACGAGCTTGCATATCGCCGCCCAGGCATTTAACAGCAGCAGCACCCAGAACGCCTTCCGGAGCGCCACCCTTACCAACGTACATATGCACGCCGCTGCCTTCGATACAGCATTCAACAATCGGGTTAACGTCGCCGTCGGTAATCAGGGAGATACGTGCGCCAGCCTTGCGGATTTCGTCCATCAGGCCATAATGACGCTCGCGGTCCAGCAGAACTACGTTCAGGTCGCTTACTTTACGGTCCATAGCCTTAGCAACACGTGCCAGGTTTTCGCTAATCGGAGCATTGATATCGATGCAGCCTTTAGCACGGGGGCCGACAGCAATTTTATCCATGTACATATCAGGAGCATGCAGCAGGCAGCCACGCGGAGCGATAGCAATAACTGCGATAGCGCCGTTTTGTCCTTTAGCAACCAGGTTAGTACCTTCAATCGGGTCAACAGCGATATCAACCTCAGGGCCGCCGGCACCTACTTCTTCGCCGATATACAGCATCGGTGCTTCATCCATTTCGCCTTCGCCGATAACAACGGTACCTTTAATGTTTACGGTATCAAACGCTGCGCGCATAGCGTCAACAGCCAGACCATCAGCACCGTTCTTGTCGCCTCTGCCTACAAGATGACCGCAGGCAATAGCTGCCGCCTCGGTTACACGTACAAATTCCAAAGAAAGCTCTCTGTTCATTCTTCACAACACTCCTTAATATAATTTCATATGGTAATAACACTGCTTGTGCAGCGCAAGAGAATTAACTCTATGTCCAACCTTTATTATGACACGTTTATTCTGATTAATCAATCTAAATTTTATTCACAATAGAAGCATCAGGCAAACCTGCCACGGCAAAACAAAGACAATATACAGCAAAAACAGGCTGAACACTACGGTTACGCCTGCACGGAAGGCATCTACAAGATACACCGCCTCCAACGAACGCACCAGAAGATACAGCATCCACAGGCAGCCTATGAGAAACAGCACACCTAAAAGCGGCAAACCATTTAGTCCCATCCTGCCTGCCAGCAAGGCTCCCGGCGTGAGCAGCAGAAACGGCAGCGTCGTATAGCCCAAAAGGCAGATAAGCCCGACGGGGTCGCCTGCCAGCGCACCGAAGGTTTCCATAATGCCATGCAGCAAAAAGCCGTACAGAGTTAAAGCCGTTCCCGCAATCAGCACCGTAGCGATAATAATGCCGAAGCGCACCTCCAACGGCGAATCCAGCAGCCAGCAGTTCGTTGCTACACCAAAAAAGCTGAAGCTGAGAGTAAAATAAAAAGCACTGCGCCAAAGAGAGGGCTGCTTGGCAATCGCAGCCATGCCTACACTAGGCTCAAAAAGTACCTCAAAGGTTTTGCGCCTCATAGCTCATCACCTCGTCATACCGCCTGCCGGCGCCCCGCTCTGCTGCAGACTGCCTGTCAGCTGGTTTACAAGCTCTGTTTTAATCAGCTCCGCAATATGAGCGCTGAGCAGGAACTCCCACGGCTGTTGTTTTTCCTTAGCCTTCACCGGTGGCAAGCCGTCGGCACCCGGTTTAATTTTGCCTAATTCACCTGCTGCGGCAAGTGCATCATAATAATCGCCGATTTCATCTACCAGGCCCAGGTTCTTAGCCTGCAGACCGGTGTAAACGCGACCGTCAGCCAAGGTTTTCACCTTGCTTTCTTCCATTTTACGACCAACAGCAACCGTTGTCACAAACTGCTCATAAATTTCGTTGACAATGTTCTGCAAAATAGCCTGTTCTTCAGGCGTCATCGGTCTGTCACTGCTCATGATATCCTTATAGGGACCACTTTTAATCTTATTGCTGGTGATGCCGATTTTTTTGAACAGCTCCTCCGTATTCATGTAGGGCATATACACACCGATACTGCCGGTAAGTGTTGTAGCGTTGGCATAAACCTTGTCACTGGCGCAGGCTGCAATCCAGTAAGCAGCGCTCGCACCGGTATTACCCATAGTTGCCACAATCGGCTTCTTGGTTTTTTCCTTAAAGCGCTTCAGCTCCCTGCCAACCTCTTCAGCAGCCGTAGCACTGCCGCCACCGCTATCAATACGCAGCACCAAAGCCTTGACGCTGTCGTCAGCAGCTGCCTCGCGAATCTGCTTCATAATACTGCCGCTCGTTACACCGCTGGTCTGGTTGAAAATATTGTCCCTGCTGTCCGCACCGCTCGCAATCGTACCGGAAATATTAATTACAGCTACGCGGTCAGGCACAGTAACGGATTTCTCATTGTTGTTATTACCCTTGAGCAATGAAACAACAAAGCTCAGCACAGCCAAAAGCAGCACTGCGCTGATAAAAATTTTCTTAAGCATTTAGTCACTCTCCTCCCTAATAAACTTATAGTCTGACACAAGCAAGAACTCCCCTCAGGCGAATGACTTACGGCAATTGCGCCTAAGGTGCCAAAGGGGAGTATTCCTATTTTGTCACAGCTGAGCCTAAAGCAGCATAGCGACTTCACCTATAGAAAAGCAGAAGCACCAGACACTTTAAACCCAAACTTTATTGATGGTGCTTTACAGCTGCACCTACAAAATCTCTGAACAACGGATGCGGATTTGTCGGACGGGATTTGAATTCCGGATGGAATTGCGCACCTAAGAACCACGGATGCTCGCTCTCAGGCAATTCAACAATCTCTACCAGGCGGCCATTAGGCAGTGTGCCGCCAAGAACTAATCCCTTGCCCACAATTTCTTCACGGAAAGCATTGTTGAACTCATAACGATGACGATGACGTTCGTAAATCAGCTCTGCATTGTAAGCCTTGCTGGTCAGCGTATCGGGATAAACCTTACACGGATACAGTCCCAGACGCATTGTACCGCCCAAATCCTCAACATCAATCTGTTCCGGCATCAGGTCGATAACAGGATGCGCACTGTTCGGATTGAACTCCGAGCTGTTGGCATCAGCCATACCGCAGACATGACGGGCAAATTCAATTACTGCGCACTGCATGCCCAGGCAGATACCGAAGAACGGAATTTTGTGCTCACGTGCATATTGAATAGCCTTAATCTTGCCTTCAATACCGCGGTTACCGAAGCCGCCGGGCACCAGAATGCCGTCAACGCCGGCCATAACCTTAGCCATATCAGTATCATCCGCTTCAATTTCTTCAGCATTTACCCAATGGATATCAAGCTCGGCTTCATTGGCAACTGCCGCATGACGCAAGGATTCCGTAATAGAAATATAAGCATCCTGCAAAGCAACATATTTGCCGACTACCGCAATAGTTACCTTCTTATCATATTTTTTCAGGATGCGGGCCACCATATCATGCCAGCCTTGCATATCCTTCGGCTTGTCTTCCATTTCCAGCTTGCGCAGAACAATGGTATCAAGTCCCTGCTCCTCCATGAGCATCGGTACCTCATAAATGCTTCTTGCGGTAAGGTTTTGGATAACTGCGTCCGGATCTACATCGCAGAACATAGCCATTTTTTCGCGCATTTCCTTGGAAATAGGCTTTTCACTGCGGCAAACGATAATATCAGGAGAAATACCGATGCTGCGCAGCTCTTTGACACTGTGCTGAGTCGGTTTGGTTTTCAGCTCACCGGCTGCAGAAATATACGGCACCAGCGTAACATGAATATAAAGCACATCGTTCTTGCCGACATCCTTTTTTACCTGACGGATTGCTTCCAAAAACGGCAGGCTTTCAATATCACCTACGAAACCGCCTGCGGAATAACCTGAGCTTATTATATCGGTTCCGTTTGAATTACCGACAACTTTACAGCTATCAAATGTATATCCATATTTCTTATCATTACTTCTGTTACCTGCCGAACCTATATATCCACCGACTGCAACAATATTGTATTTTGTAATCTCTGACGCCGCCGTGTCTTTTCCGTCTGCCGTATATCCTGCATCCGAAATAAGCTTTATATTGCCGTTACTGCTTCCGAGAGTACAGTTAGTGAAAAATGCATCATAGTCCGTACTTCCGACAAATCCTCCGACTGCCGTATACGAATATGTATTTCCGATATTTCCCGGTGTTACACTGCTAAGACCGCTTCCCACACCTACAAACTCTACTCCGCCGATGGCCTCTTCCACCATTCTGTTTACTGCATTATTTCCGGCTCCACCTACACCGATCACTATGATCTTGGCAGATGATTCAGCCTCGTTTGACATAATCTCTAACAACGTACTTCCTCCTTTATTTATACCTGATATCCTTTTCAGTGATTTATATCAAAGTTACATATAGATATATCATATATTTTTTTTGAGAATTAATCAACCATTAATTTCGTTTTTTTATACTTTTTTCACTCTTTTTCGGCAATGCAAAACTGCCGCTGCCTGTCCAATGTCTGTATACAATTGTTTTTATTTCGCATCTCATATACTTTGTATACTGTTAATATCCTTCAGAATCATCCCCATAATAATCACTTTCATTACCATAATAATCACTTTCGTATTCTTCAGAATCACCATATCCCTCTGTATCCTCTGTATCTCCATCTGTACTGCCTTCATCATAGGATTGATCATCCTCTGAACTACTTTCTGACTCATCTGCAGCTGCATCAAGGGACTCCTGTGTAGGTTTAGGTCCTACATAATTGCCGGACTCATCATACTCACCAGCTCCTGTGTAATCACCTTCCCCATCATAACCACCATTCCAGTTCTCAATAGCTATATCAAGAGCAGTTTTAGGCATGGCACCTACATAATTGCCATCCTCATCATATTCGCCGTCTCCCGTATAATTACCATCCTCATCGTAGCCACCATTCCAGTTCTCAGCAGTAATCTCTTCCTGCTCCTGTTCCTCTTCAAATGTATTGGAATCCGTAGATACACTCTCCATATGAAGAATCCCTTTCTTTCCCTGAATATTTGGCAGGATCGCTATCACACGGTTCATTTTTTCCTCCAGATCTGCATCTTTTCCAAGCCGCACTGTAATATCTCCATAAATAAGGCTGATCGAATAATTACTGTCAAACTGGATATGATCCGGGATCATATCATTTTTCTGAAAAATCGTAGACAATGCCACTGCTGTATTCAGTACAGTATCCCCTTTTATATCTAATTTCTCATCCATCACAATATTATTTACCTCAATCCCGTCAAAATACGGAACTGTCTCATCTCTGGTCTGAGAGCCCTCCACAAAAATACCATTCCTGTCGAAATAGACATAACTGTCAAGATAATGAATACAACCTACTGTTTTTTTCTCTTTGACACTGATACAGATCGTGTTTCGATTCAGCTGAGTGACCTTAAATGCATCTACATACGCAATATCATCTGTATTGGCGGTGCTGTAAATCAACGGTGCAAGGACCGAGTTTGAAGCCAACGGTCCCCGAAGCACCATGTTCTTTACTTCCTCATCTGTATAATGTGAGGTTCCCCTCACTTCAATGGAATCTACTTTGTAATAGGAAAAAAAGATTATCATAGCAACTATAATCCCAGCGCCTATCACACCTGCCATTATTTTCTTTGCCTCTTTACTCATGGGAGGTCTTTTCCCATAATTACTTTTTCTCATATATTCTCAAATCCTCTGCTCCAGACTGCCATAACCGACATCCCAAGGCCTGTAAATCTTCACAAATATGCTCATATCCCCTGCGGATAAATCCAGACTCTGTGATACAGGTTTCTCCCTCTGCCATAAGTGCTGCTATGATCAGTGCTGCACCTCCTCTGAGATCTCCTGCCTGTACCTGCGTTCCTCTAAGAACTTTTCCACCTTTTATTATTGCCTGATTTCCGCTTACTGAAATATCAGCACCCATTTTCTTCATCTGAAAAGCACTGCCAAACCTCTGTTCAAAAATATTTTCTCTGATCACACTCTGTCCCTCTGCTCCAGTCAGCACCGCCATCAGCGGGGCCTGCAAATCTGTAGGAAAACCCGGATAGATTTCTGTTTCCACCAGTGTAACCGGTCTGTCTGCTCCCTTTCCATTGACCTTTAGTGTACCACCATTCGCCTGATATTGTCCACCTATTTTCTGATATACTTCAAGGAATGCCTGCATTTCCTCCACTGGAACATTTCGGAGAATAATTTCGCTTCTGGCAGCTGCTGCCGCACACAGATAGGTTCCGGCGACAATACGGTCCGGCGGAATGCAGTAATCTCCTGCACCCAGTTCCTCCACTCCTTTTATCCTTATCTCCCCTGTCTCTTCTCCTTCTATCAATGCTCCCATTGTTTTCAGATATCTGCAGAGCCAGAATACCTCCGGTTCTTTCGCACAATTATGAAGATATGTTACTCCCTGTGCCAGAACTGCAGCCAGTATTGCCTGCTGTGAAGCTCCCACACTTGATTTTGAAAAAAATATATCCTGACCTTGAAATCTGCTGCATTCCCCATCCAGACCAGAAGGATTTTCTCTTACATCAGCTCCCAGAGCCCTCAGCACCATAAGATGAAGATCTATTGGTCTTCTCCCTATCGTACAGCCTCCCGGATACCCTATCCTGCATTTCTTATTTCTGGCAAGGACTGCACCTGTCAAAATTATGGAAGAACGCATTCTTCCTGTATAAACTGCTGAAATCTCTGTTTTGTCTGCACCAGAACAATCCAGATAAAGATCATGATCCTCCCACCAGGTCACAGCCCCAAGACTTCTAAGAATCCTTTCCATGCAAAAAACATCAGAAATCTTCGGACATCCTCTCAGAACACTTAGTCCTCTGTGCATCAGAGATGCCGCCATCATTGGGAGTGCTGCATTTTTAGAGCCCTGTACGAAAATCTCCCCGCTAAGAGAACATTTACCCATCACATGGATCTCATCCACTATTTTTACTCCTAAAGGGCCTCTTACTCTATAGTTTATGTTCTTTCCTATTATATGTTACCCTCTACCGGATGCTGTAATCTCATCTCTCCCTGTGCATTCTCTGATATTTTCCCACACTTATTGCAAGCCCCATTTCTCCCAAAAGAAATACTACTGAAGTTCCCCCATAGCTGACAAATGGAAGTGTAATCCCTGTATTGGGGATTGTATTTGTTACTACTGCAATATTCAGAATAACCTGGATCGCCAGATGTCCCATGATCCCGCTGCAGATAAGAGCACCTGCCAGATCCTTTGCGTGCATGGCAGTTACACCCAGCCTCCAGAGAAGCATACCAAACATCAATATCAGGATTATAGCCCCCGCTGCTCCCATTTCTTCACATATGATTGAAAATATCATGTCATTCTGTGCTTCCGGAACAAATCCAAGCTTCTGCAAACTGTTCCCAAAGCCTCTGCCAAAGATTCCACCGCTTCCAATGGCATACAGTCCCTGAATCGTCTGGAAGCCCTTTTCATATTTTTCAGGATTTCTCCATATTGCAAGCCTTTCCAGACGATAACTCTCTGCGGCAAGAAATACAGTTATGAATCCAGCACCTGCACTGCCAAGCCCGATAAACTGCATATATTTAGGATTTGATGCAAAGATCAGGATCACTCCGATACCCAGTATGATAATAGCTGTACTCAGATTATTAGAACCTACCAGACCAACGATCGGAAGTAACGTCACCATAGTTCTGCACATAAAACCAAATCCTTCTGTTGATTTCTGTGTATTCTCAATCTGCCATACCAGAAAAAGGATCACTGCCACTTTCGCAAACTCAGAGGGCTGAAAAGATAAAGGTCCCAGATTCAGCCATCTCCTGGAACCATTGATCTCCTGACCTGCCACAAGCAGCGCAGTAGACGCAATCGCAAGACAGCCTGAGGCTGAGAGCAAAATCT
>OQVT01002567.1_pt1 | contig 11702 bp, 10 predicted proteins | sample 1691561 | NCBI WGS metagenome assembly OQVT01 (sample SAMN03418260, study PRJEB22391) | human gut metagenome | biome: human-gut; feature: organic feature; material: feces | host: Homo sapiens | place: Tanzania | collected 2013-01
AGGATCTTCTTCACAGATTTGGAGTAATCTGGAAATCATCTTCAATTTTTCTTTCATGCCGAAGCTTCCACCGACACAATAAGGTGTAGTACCTTCATAATATTGGTTCATAGAACCAAAATAGACCGGGCGGTCTTCTTTTGCAACATTCGTATAATCCTTCAAATCAATACAAAGAAGTGTATCAGCTGCCTCGGAAAGTTTGTCCGGATGCTTCTTTAACAAAGTACTGCAGATCATTCCCAGCATATCCGACTGACTCATGGAGAAGGAATTGCCAAAGATACTGAAATTCACACCGGAGGAACTGCCTCTGCTGCTGTCACCTTTTTCGGCGCTCTTTTTCACAGCAGGAAGTTCTACCTGCTCCGAATGGAAGATTTCGGGATCTTCTCCGCAGATGTTTAGCAGGTTTGCCATTTTCTTTAACTTATCACCGATGGAATAAGCCGTTCCGACGCACAGGCTTTCTCCGTTACCGAAGGTAAAATACTGGCTTACCCGGAAGTAGCTGGGCATCTCTTCCGTGCGGTTTTCCTTTTTTGTATAATCAATCTCCGAAACACAGTTCATTCCCTTGTAGGAGCCAACCTCGTGGATAACCTCTTGATGCTTATTCAGTACCTGGGCAAAAAATGCCAACATCATATCCGACTGATTCATGGTGTATTCTTTACCATACAGCGTAAAGGTGATATCTCCGGTGGTACTGGAAGGCTTTTTGGTAGCCGGGGCAGTATGGTTGCCTGTGGCAGAGTCATCAGCCGCAGCTGAGGCTTCCGGTGCAACAATATAAACAGGTTCCGGTGTGGAGACAGGTTTTGGAGCAACAGAGGCCGTGACGGGTGCTGCGGTGTTCAAAGGCTGCCCAAATACGTCCTTTGGAATATTTTGCTTTATGGTATCCACATCCTGAATACTGGCAATGGTGATCTGATCCGGTTTGGGGCCGAAAGCATTTTTATAAATATGTTTTGCAATATCTTTGTGCTGCTGGTATACGGTCGGTTTGTTCTGGTTCAGATATCTGTCATCAACATCTACGGCACGCAGAACTTCGTAATCACTGGAGGATAAATGCTCATTGGCATAAGGAGCGGAATTAGCTTCTCCAAGATATACCAAGTCATGAAAATTTTGCTGCCGAGGCGTCCATGAATCAGACGCATTGATAGGGATGATCTTCAGCGGATTGCCGTTGTTATTATCCTGTACGGTCTCAGAGGCGGAAAAAAGCAGTTCCGCACAAACCGGTGCGCTCCACAGAGAGTTGCAACTCATAAAATACAGTACAGCCTTACAGTTGTAATGGCGCAGAGCACCGAGCGCTCCGGCCTGCCAGTCTTCACCGACCGTTTTATTCAATTCCTTATCAATCCAGATATTACATCCGAGAGATTGCAACTCCTCTATCAGCGGATAAACTTTTGCAGCATCCTGCTTGCTGTAACTTACAAACACAAATGGCTTTTCCATATTACAAACTTTGATATTATTGTTCATTTTAGATACCTCTTTATCTTAGTTTTCTTTTGCACTGTTCTGTAAAATATAATAAGGTGTGAAATCGTATTCCAAAGTTTCCGGTTTCTCAATCTTTAACTGTTGCCAGTTCAGAATGCAGGGATGTGTTCTGGCATTCAGATCCTTGCGGTCTGCTTTCTCATAACGGAATCCCTGAGTGATCATGAAGATAGTCCAACGTCTGTGCTCGATCCGCTCCAGTTCTTCCTTATCTTCTGTCAGGGAATAGGCTTTCTGGATGTTGATCAGCCAATTCTTGACATCCTGATGCAATGCTTGGGCAATACTGGATTCCCGGTCAAAAATTTTCATGTCATGCCATGCGGCATCCAGCTTTTCTGCATCGTTCTCAATCTGCTGTTGATCTTCGGTCAGCGTTTTTTCGATTTGGAGCATAAACTGAGCATCCAAAAGTTTTCCTTCCTTTTTGTAGGAACTGATCACATTATAAAGGACATTGTATCTGTGGTTAAATATTTTCGCCTGATTCAAGATACTCTCGTTAGTGAGAGAATCATAGGAGTAGATATCTTTACTCTGGACGATTTCAAAAAGGCAGTTCTGCCGGTAGACATCCACAATATTTTTCCGGTCTTTTGTCCGGACAGCAATAGGGATTTTGATGTCCGACACACCTTTTTCATAGAGCAGCTGTTTTAACTCCATGAGGGTATCTGCAATTGCATAAGTATCGCCCATGGCAATCACAAGATAAGTAAAAGGCATCCCGGCATGGCACTTTTTAAATATTTTGTGGAAGGACAGTGTCTGGGCATCCGCATTCCAGAAACGTAAAGTCACGGTGCCATCCATGCCAAAGCTGTGGTTACCATTATCCATGGGAAGCTGCAGCTCATAATAACTCGTTCGTTCTTCTAAACAGATCTCCTCGGAGCAAAGCTTCAGGTTGTCCAGAATATCTACGGAAAAATGCTTCATAAAGGAGCCGATAATGTCCGACATATGTTTATCAAATATATCAATGCAGATATGGGAATCTGCAGACAGAACCGAGAGATTCAGAGCCTGTCGTACAGTATGCTGACCGAACTCTCCAAAACCTATAATTCCCATATGTACATCTCTGTGATTTTTGTCGTTGAGCTGGTAGATTGGATGCTGTAGGAACATCTTATTCACTGCCATCTGCTGGACATCCACGATGTTGATATCCATATTTTTTACATCCAGAGAGTCATAATACTGACGGATGATCTCACTCATAGAACTGTCACTACAACAGATATAGATCTGACGGCAGGTTTTAAAACCATTTTTAGGGTCGGAGCCGGCGGTAACCAGCAGTTTCAGATATTCAATATTTTCCATGATGTTTTCATCACACAGCAGGAAACTTTCATAGCGTGATAACTTCAAACTCTTCAGAATCGTCTCCATAGGAACATCACTGTACTTCTGGATCAGTTTGACTCCATTGCGAAGGTAAGAGGATTTTTTCTCTTCTGAAATGGTGTTGGCTTCCACAACGGTCAGACGACAGTCAGCAACCAGAGCATCCACAAACTTCTCCTTCTGCTTACCCTGCCCGAGTACCAGAATCTGGTGAACATTCCTGCGATGCAGCAAACCACGGACATAATTGGCAGGTTTCATGATCAGGACAGTTAATGCCCCAATGGTACAGAAAGGTGCCACAATAACGGAAGCACAGTAGAGGTAAGTGATGATTCCTTTGAAAACGCCGCCACCGGATTCTGAGTAGTACCGGATAGCTTCCGCCTGCTTGATATCGGGGTCTATTTTATAGGCTTTGATTGCATTTTGGATATTCAGGGAGATTTTCAAAAAAGTGTTCTCCGTATCATGGTAATACATGACACCTTCGATAATACACAAAATGAATACGGCAAGTGCGGTGTACCAGAGATAATCTTTGTATTTGTTTCTCTTCATGACGGACTCCTTTTGAAACAATATTTGTAATAATCTGACAAAACTTCAATATTAATTATACCATGAATCATAGATAAAACAATAACTCGAACTGGGAGTTTCGAAGTATAAAAATTTGTAGGTTTCACATAACAACTCCAAAACATGTTTTCACAAAAACTGTGAAATTTGGAGAAATATCATATAAAAGAAGTCAGGCACCAGTAAGTCCAAGCATATTGGTCAGAATCATTTCTTAAATGTAAAAGCAGGGAAATCCCCTGCTTTTGTTAATCCTTATATAAGATCTTCTCTAATTCTGCTGTCGTCTTAAGATAATAATCACAGTATTTTTGCATATACTCCCGCACGACCGGAATCTGGTTGTCCGACCAGCCAGCACAGGCAAACGGAACGCCACACGCTTTTGCCATATCATAGCCGGGTTTTAAATCATCCACCATGAGAAGTTCCTCCGGTTTTAAGTTCAGAATACGCATCGTTTCCTGCAATGCATAGGGATGCGGCTTTCTTTTCCCCTCCGGACATGCCCAGTCGAAAATAAGTTCCGGCGTCGGCAGTCCTGCCGCCTCGTAATCTCTCAAAATCGTCTTTCGCATGGAATGGGAAGACACACAGATTTTGCCACCATTTTCCATGTAAGTATGCAGTATCTCCGGCAAACCCTCATAGACAGCCGGGATTGTCACTGCCGCCGCACGTTCCCACTCTGCCTCCTGATACCTGATCTCCTCCGGCGTATAGTGCAAAATGTCCGCGCACATCTCATAAAATCCCGGATCAAAATTATACTCCACAAACTGTTCATAGCTCATAGTCGTGCCACGCAGATCTTTCAGTGACCGCAAAAATGCCGGGAAATTAATCTCCGGTGTACTTTTTACAACCGTGTCATCGTGATCTAACACAAGGCATTTGACTCTTAGTTCCCGTTGCTTCTTCTCAGACATTTTTAATCGTTCCTTTTCAATGATTTCTGAGTTTTCCCGCCAGATAGAGCAGTACATCTTTACGTGTGACAATTCCAATAAAAATGCCATTGTCATCTACTACAGGAACAAAGTTCTGGTTCGTGATCTTCTCAAATAAATCTTCCATGGATTCCGAGATTTTTACTGCCTCGTTGTCTCTTCGCCTCTTTACATCTGTAATTCGGATTTTTTCCATGCGATGGACATCCGGAAAATCTTTTTCCTTCATCTCCCACAGCAGATCCCCCTCCGTGATCGTACCGATATATTTTCCATCAAGCGCCAGCAGTGGAATCGCACTGTAACCGTGATACTCTAACTTTTCTACGACCTGTCGTAAAGTATCATCCTCCTCCACATGTGCCACCTCTTCTTTTGGTGTCAGAAAAAATAATATATTCATCTTTTTCACCCTCTCCTGTTCTTCTCTCTTGCACTCATTATATCATGTGCAAAAACAGCACATGATCGACATTCGCCGTTCGCCGAACGCATGAATGCGTTCTTCTCACTTACACTCATTGTATCATCAAGTACTTATACACACCAGTGAAAAGAATATGAATTTTTTATTCCTTGACAAATTTATTCTTTTTGTATAATCTATTTTTAAAAGGTCTAATTTTAGACTTATTGCATAAAACCAAAAATAAATCAATTTTTCGCAGGAGTGTATCAGTCTATGTTTTCTTCTGAATTATTAACGGCAAATAAAAAAATCATGCATGTTTACGAGTCTTTTTGCACGCCTCTCTGCAGGAAGTACCAGCTGAACCAGAGCGATCTGGATCTGATTTTATTTATCGCTAACAACCCAATGTATAACACCGCAAAGGATGTCTGTGAAATCCGTGGGATCAAAAAAGGCATTGTCTCGGTAACAACGGAACGGCTCGTCCAAAGCGGCTATCTGATCAGAAAAAATGACATTCATGACCGAAGGATCCAACGGTTATGCCTCACGGAAAAATGCCAGCCTATAATAGCAGATGGCAGAGAAATGCAGACGCATTTTTTTACCTCCATCACCGCCGGGCTGACAGATGAAGAATGGAAACTTTACCAGAAATTATCGGAAAAGATCCGTGATCAGGTGATCAAATTAGAAAAGGAGTTGTAAAATTATGATGACATTTATTATATGTCTGCTCGCCGGACTTGGCGCAGGACTTGGAACCGGCTTTGCCGGAATGAGCGCAGCGGCTGTGATCAGCCCGATGCTTATTGCTTTTTTACATATGGACGCCTACCAGGCAATTGGAATCGCACTTGCCAGCGATGTCCTTGCGAGCGCAGTTTCCGCTTATACTTATGGAAAAAATAAGAATCTGGATATTAAAAACGGACTTGTGATGATGTTCACCGTCATGATCTTTACCTTTGTTGCAAGTTATCTGGCAAGCTTTATCCCAAGTACGACTATGGGCGGTTTCTCCACATTCATGACTCTGCTGCTCGGTATTAAATTCATTATAAAACCAGTGATGACAACGAAAGAAACCATGGCTGCCGCCGATCCGAAAAAAAGAATTATCCAGTCCATTATCTGTGGAACTATTATCGGCTGTATCTGCGGCTTCGTCGGCGCAGGTGGCGGAATGATGATGCTTTTGATCCTGACCTCTGTTTTGGGATATGAGTTAAAAACAGCGGTCGGCACCAGCGTTTTCATTATGACTTTCACTGCTCTAACCGGAGCTTTGAGCCATTTTGCGATCGGAGGCACTCCTGATTTGGTTGTCCTTATTCTCTGCATGGCCAGCACACTGATTTTTGCCAGAGTAGCTGCTGTCCTTGCGAATAAAGCACCGGCAAAATTGTTAAATCAGGCGACTGGTGTGATCTTAGTGATCCTCGGTACTGCGATCATTGCTGTGCAGTATGTTTTCTAAAATAACTGCAAAATGCCAGCCCGGTCAATATTGGGACTGGCATTTTCTGTTCCACATCAAGCTCAGCCGGGCATCATTTAAGCTTAGCCTGATAGCTTTAAACAAATTATTTATTCATCAGATCAACATAATGTTCTGCATTATGCCGGTTATCTTCCACTTCCTCTGTCGTGAGCTGGCGTACTACTTTTGCCGGATTTCCGAATGCCATGGAATTGTCTGGGATGACCATTTTCCCGGTGACAAGTGCACCGGCTCCGATGATACAGTTTTTCCCGACGACTGCACCGTTCAGTATAATACTTCCCATTCCCACAACGGTATTATCTCCAACCGTACAACCATGGACTACAGCATTATGTCCGATGGACACACCTTTTCCGATGTGGATGGAATGTCCCTCACCCGTATGCAATGTGCTGTTATCCTGCACATTGGAATTGTCGTCAATAAAAATACTTCCTGTATCGCCACGCACCACTGCATTATACCAGATTCCAACGTTCTCCCCTAAAGTTACATCCCCAACGACATGTGCGCCCGGGGCAAGAAAAATATGTATTTTCTGATTATCTGATTCTGATTTTTTCGATTCCATATTTTTTCCTCCCTGCTTTCCATAACAATTAATTTTTCAATGCCGTAATTGGCACTACATAATGAAAACATGTTTCCGGAACTATTAATTCCCATATATTCATGATTTATTTTATTCCAATCCGACTGATTTTACAAATCTAATCCAACAAATTTTTTTCAATCCAATAGATTTTATAATTTTAATCCGATTGATTTTTAAATCCCAATCCTCCTTAAATATATCAATACTCTTTAAGGTAGGGATTGCACCATACTTTCCTATCAAATAATTCTTCTCATAGCTTTCGTCCTTACGGATACGGGAACCAGCCTCATCCACAAAATCAGCAAATTCATTTGCCAGAAACCAATCTCTGATTGCCTTACACTTACCGACTTTCAACTTCGCTCCCAAAGAAATAATAAGTACCTGCTTTTCAAGCGCAACCTGAATATTATCCCTACTGCTCTTAGGGAATCCGGATAAATCCAACTCATCATCGGAAGTTCCACGGTAAAATACGGTACTGTACTTTCTGGCGCTCTTTGCCTTCGAGTTGAGCCATTCTTCCGTTACTCCTTCCTTGTCAATGCAAAAACCATAATTATGTGCATTTGCGGCAAGCCACGTATATACCTCATCATTTGAGCTCTTTGATTTATCAGCATTAATGTCAACTGCAATGCCTAATTGGTGTTCACTTGTTCCGGGCAAAGCTACCCATTCCTTAGCAGTTCTTTCTGCTCTTGACTGTGAATATCCTTCATTTATATAAGCCTTTATCTTATCATCTAATATTTTCTGCTGTTCTTCATAAGTTCGATAACCTTCCCAAACAACCGGATATATTCCATCTTTCCTTGCTGCATCAAACATTTCTTGTAAATACGGATATATCCTGCTATCCACCTTTTGACCATTCGATAATTCCTCTCAACCATTTCCCTCGCAACTTATTTTTTTTATCTCTTTTCTTTGCCATATTGTTATTTATGCCTTCATCCTTCTTGACCAGCTCTTTATAGCGAATGGCATACATAGAATACCAATCAAGACAGGAATAGTAATAAGTAGATATGGTGACCAGATAAGCTTCCCAAAAATACGAAAAGTATTAGTTCTGAAAATATCTGTTGAACTTCCTACCAATGGTATTAAATCCAATGCTTTTTGCATTTCATAAGGAAGATATTCTGCAATCATCATCGGTCCATATACAACAGCCAGACTAAGCAGTAAGGTAAGTACATTATTTTTTACAGCCGCTGATATAAACATAACAATTCCGGCAAAACCTATTGCTCCAAGCAGTACAAAAGCATATTCATAAATTTCTGCCTGCAGCATATTCATAGGTGCAACAGCAATCAGCTTGATATTCTGAATCGGCATATCCCATCCGGCAGTTCCCATAAAAAACAACTGTGATATAACACTTGAAACAGCAAGTAATGCAAATAACTCCACTGTAAACGCTAAACCAGTAAGAATTTTGGCAAGAGCGATTTTCCCCCAACCATTTCGAGTCGTCAATACTAATGCGCTTGTATTATCATGCCATTCGCCAGCAAATAAAGAGGATAAAACAATACCGAGAAACAAAGCCATCACAACTCCCAGATCCGCAACCGTACTACCAAGAAGCGTTGACCATCCTTCTACCCACTCATAATGAAATGGTTTTTCTACCTTTCTCTCTATCTGATGTAAAAACTCTTTTTCAGCTCCTACCTGACCACTGACCTCCAAAAACTCATCAAGCACCTGCTGTCTTCTTTCATAGAAGCCTGTTAACTTATCCGGATCAACATAGCTTATCATCGTTTTATAATTACTGGTATCTCGAAGCTCCGGATACAATGTTCCGAGCCAACTATTAACTATCTGCCAGTCTGTCTTTTCCAGTTCTTCCTCCATACCGTCAGCTTCCATTTGCTGATAATCACTTACTATTTGCTGCAAGGTTTCATCCGTCAATTCTCCACCAAATGAAAGTGCATATTCCTGACTATCCTTTATTACTGTATATCCATCAAAATTATTGCCAAAAGCACTTGTATAGTCATCTGAACTGCCAAAACCGAACCATTGAAACGAAAGTATGCTTCCAAAAATTACATAATAAACAAAACACAACAACACACATATTTTAACAATTTTCTTTCGCCATAACTTTTTATGCTCTAACCAAAATAGTTCCATTCTATTTCACTCCTTCCTCTGTGGGAAAATATAATAAATAAAGATCTTCCAATGTAGCTTCACAAGGAACCGCTCGCTCACTAGGCATATTGTCTGAAATAATACGCAATATAATTTCTTTTCCTTCGTGCCGTAAATTAGCAACCGTTGTTTTTGTCTGCCATTGTCTAGCTTCTTGTGGAGAAACAGAAAGCTCCCAAACCTTACCATTTGCCTTGTGAATCAACTCAGGAACCGTACCCTGCAATACAAATTTTCCTTTTTTCATCAATAGCACTTCATCTGCTATTGCTTCTATATCCGATACAATATGTGTGGAAAGAATTACAATTTTATCGCCTGCATACTCTGAGAGCAGATTACGAAAACGGACACGCTCTTTCGGATCAAGTCCTGCAGTCGGCTCATCCAAAATCAAAATTTTCGGATTATTAAGTAACGCCTGTGCAATTCCTACTCTTTGTTTCATACCACCAGAAAAAGTTTTTACTTTTTTGTTTGCCACATGGCTTAAATCAACCACTTCCAACAATTCAGTCACACGTTTTTTTGCAACATTCTTCGGTATTCCTTTCAGTGCTGCAATATACATTAAGAACTCCACCGCAGTATAATTTGGATAATATCCAAAATCCTGTGGTAAATAACCCAACACATTCCGGTAATCTGCCCCCATCGAAGTTACTTCTTTTCCATCCAGCAATACCTCCCCTGAGGTTGACTCCAAAACAGCACATAGCATACGCATCAATGTTGTTTTACCTGCACCGTTAGCCCCCAAAAGACCATATACTCCCGGCTTTAAGGTTGCACTAACACAATCTACCGCTATTTTCCTGCCATACTGTTTTGTTAAACGATCAAGCGACAATTCCATACATTTTTCCTTCCTTTCTCATCTCTGCAATATAATGAATTTCATTTATAAAGAACATAGCAAAAATCAAAAATGTAACAATCCACACCCCCACTGCTGATGTTTCATATAACCATGGCAATATTCTTGCTGACATCCCCCAACAAATGCAGGAACCCAGCATTACAATCGCACATATCTGTAAACTCTGTTTCTTTTGCAAACGGATCAAACGCAGCAACGCAACCATACACACTAAGTACGGAACCAGGCAGTATAGAACCATCTGTCCAATCTCTTTATAAGAATTTTGCAAATAAACTTCCATACACAAAAGAATTGTTATACACACCAAATTAGCTGCCCCAGCCAAAACCAGCTTTGCTAACGTGATTTGGGCACCAGAAGCTCTTGTTACCGCTTCAATCTCGCTCATTCCATAATACTGGCTTTTAAAAATTGCTGGCATGACAGCCAATACAAACAGCGGCATAAAAATTGGTATATTCTTTGGCACGTCTGCAATGCTGGCAATTGTTAAACAAACTATAAATAACGTTACTGCCTGCAAACCAAATATTGGAATACCTTCAAAGCGAAATACATCTGAAAGATAGTGAAAGAAACCTGTCCTCGGTTCTGCCCTAGTCACTTCCTGTTCTCGTACAATTTCAGTGCAAAGCTTAATCGTTTCCTCTAATCTTTTAGGCTGTACTTCCTCTCCTAAAGATTGCAGTAAATAGCCCTTCAAATTTTTATCTTTCATTTTCCTGCTCCTTTCTCATAATTTTTAAAGCATTACGAACCCTGCTTTGTGCTGTTCGCATATTGCATCCCATCACTTTTGCAATCTCTCCAAAACTAAGTTGTTCTCCAAAGCGTAGAATGACTGCTTCCATTTGTTCTGATGATAAAAAATTCAAAAAATAGCTTATCTCTGCCCTATCCTCTAGCCGAACTATGTCGTTATACTCATGCACTATATTTTCTTCATCTTCTAATGGAGAAAACTCAACCTTCCTACTTTCATCAATACATAAATGGTTTGCAATCGTGTATAGATAAGCCTTAAATTTCTTTTTCCCTTTATATCCGGATAAATTCTTAAACAACTTCAAAAATGTTTCCTGAGTCAGGTCTTCTGCTTTTTCCAGATTAGAGCAATGCCACCTACAGTAACGTAAAATAGATGTATAATAGCGTTTTATCAATTCTTCTGCTGCATTTTCATTTCCAAGTAGAATCTGTTCCACTAATTCGTCATCACTCAACACGCATCAGACTCCTTTCCATTGAATATCTGTATATATATAATAACGGGTTATGCACTTAAAATGATTAAAAGATTCCTCATTTTTTCTTAAAACGAATGAAACTATTAAACCAATATTTTATCTCAACTCCTTTCAAAAATATCAAATAAATCAAACACTACCTTTTCCTCCGCTTAGAGTAATACTTCCCACACAATCCTGCACTGGCAACTCTGTTTACCCATTATGTATCAATGGTTGCTTCTTCAGCATCGCCTTCTGCGTCCTCCATAGAATCGTTTATTCCTAATGAAAATGGAGATTTAATGCAATATTGCAAATGCACCAATGATTTTGTGAATGCAATCATCGATGACTATTTCAATTCTTTTAAAATACGCAAGGATTTAACAGAAGGTCTGGTTTATGAATGGACAAACTCTATGGAGCAGATACATGATAGGTATTCCGATGAAGAAATCATTACACCTACGGAACCTACATGAACGG
>OQVT01002569.1_pt1 | contig 11700 bp, 10 predicted proteins | sample 1691561 | NCBI WGS metagenome assembly OQVT01 (sample SAMN03418260, study PRJEB22391) | human gut metagenome | biome: human-gut; feature: organic feature; material: feces | host: Homo sapiens | place: Tanzania | collected 2013-01
TCAGGCAGTTCTTTCAGGACAGCGTCTTCGCATGGTGGCAGACTTGCATTCTATCCGCATCACATTGTCCAAAGCGGAATGTTTCTCATAGTCCTTCCCACTTTTTACTTCAATGGGAAGAACCCTTCCATCATGCTCGATGACAAAATCAAGTTCGCCATTCTTTTTGCTGTTGTAGTAGTAAAGTGCGTAGCCATGGGCATTGAGTTCCTGAGCCACTACATTTTCGTAGACGGCACCTTTGTTCAAGTCCTTTCTGTTGGTGACAATTTCAAGCTTGCAACTTCTTCCGTACATTGTCGTAAGCAATCCCACGTCCGAAAGAAAGACCTTAAAGAGGGTGTTCTTCTCATTCAACATAAGAGGAATGACAGGTTCAGTGACATTGAACACCCCCAAGGCAACACCAGCTTTCCAAAGCCAAACGAAACTGTTTTCGACTCTTTCATACCTCAAACTTTTCTTGATATCTGAAATCATGAACCGCTTGTTTTTCTCGTTGAGTTCAGACGGTATAAGGTCATAGACTTGAGAAACCAACAACTTTCTGTTTTCTTCCTCGTATTGGGTGAAATCAAGTTTGTACTGTTCTATGATGGAGTTGTGCTCGTTTATGACTTCATCGATATTCGATGTAGTACGGTACTTTTCAACAGCTGCGGGCATACCTCCTATGATGAGGTAGAGATTGAAAATCTCCATCATCCTTTCATGAATTACACTATCCACAGGAGTCTTTGTCTTGAATGAATGAAAAAGAACATCAATCACATCTTCACCAACATTGAAAACCTGAAGGAACTCTTCAAAATCCAAAGGATACATCGTTATGGTCTCCAGATAGCCAACAGGAGCGGACCTAAGGTTGACAAGTTCCACACCAAGCAGAGAACCAGAGAGAATGTAACGAAACCGTCTATCGTCAACAAGGAACTTGATTCTTGTAACGATTTCCTTGCACTTCTGTATTTCATCAAAGAAAAATATGGTTTTCCCTGCAGTGACGTTCCTACCGCTGGCAAGACTAAGTTTCATAACCAAATCATCGGTATTTGTCGCTGTGTCTATAATCTCCACCATCCTTGGATTCTCAATTAGGTTGAACTCAATGTAATCTGCAGAAGACGCTTCTAGGCAATGACGGATGACGAAAGTCTTCCCCGCTTGTCTCACTCCATAAAGCAGCAGCGCCTTATCACCAGACTCAATCCAGCGCATAATGTCTTTTTCAACCTTTCGTTTAAGCATGCAAACACCTCATGTACGTTTTCCAATGGTATTATACCCAATTTTTGACATTTTTCCATGGTTTTCCAAAACGGTTTTTGACATTTTTCCAAAAAACTTGCTGGTTATTCAAGCTGGCAAAAACAAAACCCAAACAGCTATCTTTTTTTCGTCAAGAAGATGTAAAATCACAAAAAAACAATGCAGGAGACGAAAATGCAGCTAATGCTCGATACAGCGAACCTAAAGGAAATAGAACAGGCACTACAATACTGCCAGTTGGCGGGCGTCACAACGAACCCTTCAATAATGAAGAAGGAAGGCAACGTGCCTTTCTTTGAGCACCTTCGTGCAATAAAAGCCCTCATAGGGGAAGTCTCCACATTACACGTACAGGTCATAGGCAACGACTGCGACACCATAGTGAATGAGGCAAGACGCATCCACTATGAACTTGGAGAGAACACATTTGTCAAGATTCCCGTCTCAAAGGAGGGCCTCAAGGCAATGCAGATCCTCAGAAAGGAAGGCATAGGGGTTACAGCCACAAGCGTATACACAACGTTCCAAGGCATCATGGCCGTCCTTGCCGGGGCTCGCTACATGGCCTGCTACTACAATAGGATGCTTGATGTGAACATAGATGCACAACAGGTCATAGGCGAGATACAGCACTTCATAGACGAAAGCGGCTCTGACTGCCAAATCATAGCCGCATCCTTCAAGAACATACAGGAAATAACATCTTCGTTCGCATATGGGGCATCATTCTGCACTGTTCCATACGATGTCTTCATGAAAGGGCTGTCGATGCCATGCATAGACAAAGCAGTCGAGGACTTCAGAAAGGACTGGAACGCCGTACATGGAGAGAACGTCACAATAGCTGATCTTTGACAAAGACTTGTCCAAAGGCATCAGCGAAGGACGGGTCTACGGCCAACGGCTCCCATCCACCCATCCAAATGCCAACTCAACCGCAAGTTGAGCGATAAAACAACCATTGATACGGGTTGTTCAACTACAGGTCCATTACAAAGGTCCAGAAGAAAAGCTAGATTTCCTGGTGTAGGGGCCAAATGAAATCCCAAATGGGAGTTCTCAATTGACCCTCCAAGGAGAAAAGAAGATGAAAGAAACATTTGGAACAAGATTTGCAAGACTCAGAAAGGAAAAGGGTCTCACACAGGACTTCGTAGCGGAGAAAGCGAATGTAAGCCCTCAGGCCGTCTCAAAGTGGGAAAACGACATAAACATGCCTGACATCACACTGCTTCCAATGCTGAGCGACCTCTTGGGAGTGACTACGGACGAACTTCTTGGAAAGGAGACGGTTCCAGCGGTTAGGATGCTTGATGCTTCGCAGAAGAAGCCTTTCGAGCAAATGCTCCTTAGAATCGTCGTGGATTCCAAGGATGGAGACAAGGTACGTGTGAACCTACCACTCTCCCTTGTCAAGATATGTCTTGAAACAGGACTTTCAATGCCAGAGGTTTCAGGGAACAAGGCCACTGTAGAAGCCCTTTCCAATATAGACTGGCAGCAGATGTTCTCCCTCATTGAGAAAGGTGTCATTGGAGAGCTTGTAAGCGTGCAGTCGGCAGACGGAGACAACATCTCCATAGTGGTTGAATGAGAACGAAGCTCTGCTTATGAAGATACACATAAACGTAGACGATGAGGACTCAAGGTTCAAGTTGAACCTTTGGGTCCCCACAGGTCTCATAAAGTCAAGGTTCATCTGGAAGCAGGCAGGAAAGGCCAAAGGAATGACACCTGAACTGGCGGACAAGCTCCAAAAGGCGTTCACTACGGCCTACTCTGAAATCAAAGACTACATCAAAGCCAACGGGCACTTCACCCTTGTCGAAGTCCAGTCGGACGGCACGCATGTGAAGATAACGATATGAAGACGACCATACAGAGACCTCGTTGCAAGGCAAAAGCCGAGCGACGAGGTTCAAACATTCATCACTTCAAGAAGACGCCTTCAAGAAGTCACCACTGCATCCTTCCAACATAGCGGTCGTTCTGAGAAAGCTTCTTGACGAGCCTGAATGCCACAAGGAACATGACGACGACGAACGCCACAAACACCCAGGCGTAGTTCTGGTTCTCTATGGAGGCAGTGAAATCATAGCAACCGTGAAGGACTATGGAACTGAGAAGGGCTACGACTCTGCATGTCTTGGACTGCGAAGGCATACCATAGCTTTCATACTTCTTTGCAAGGCCGTACCATGCCCCCATGAACACTCCAAAGCAGGCATGGCCTGGAACGGCTGTGACTGCACGTATGAGAGCTGTTCCAAAACCATACATGAGCACATAGCTTATGTTCTCCCAAAGGGCGAATCCAAGGGAGACGAACACAGCGTAGACCACCCCGTCGAACTGGAAGTTGAACTCAGGGTCCTTCCATGTACGATGCTTCATGAGAAGGTACTTGAAGCCCTCCTCAGACACCGCAACCACAATGAAATACAATAGGAAGTTGTAGAGAACCGTTTGCTCCTGAACAAAGCTCGAAAGCACGAACTCCCCTATCCACTCGGTCAGCATTGCAAAGACGGTGGCTATGACTCCCCTTACCACGAGGTTCCACAAAAGCCTTGGAGACTCCTTGTCCAAGTGGTCGACCTTGTACACCTTCACAAGAAGCACGACAGCTGGAATCACGGCAGCTGCAATGAGTATTGGATTGAGGTAGAAGAAATAGAAGAACGGAAAAAACATCTACAGACCCTCCCAAACGCTTACAGCGGCCAAGAGACCGCTGCAAACGAAATCATATACCTGATATACTAAAGAATCTACTGATATTCAACGACATCGGCCCAACGGTACAGGAATTCACGCTCCTGTTCGTTGCCCTTCACGCTCTGGGATGCGGCCACGATTGGCATCCATTTCTGGACGTACTGCTTTGGAGTGTCGCTCTTTTCGCAGAACAGGTTCAGGTACTTCTTCGCCGTCTCCTCGTCGCCTTTGAGGCAGAACAAAAGATATGTCCTTGCAACGTCGGCAGATGCATTGCCCTGTGTCGCATGGGCCCAATCTATGATGTAGGGTCTTCCCTCGGGAGTTATGATTATATTGGACGGGTTGAAGTCCCCATGGCACAACTTCTCGTGCTTTGGCATGGCCTTGAGGCGTGTGTTGAGTTCGTACTTGACCGTAGCGGAAAGCGTCGTCTCCGATATCTTGCGCTCCATCTTGTCGCGAAGCTTGTTCAATAGCGGACACTTGAGGGCATGCATGCTTATCTGGAGGTCTACAAACTCGTTGAGGTATTCGTCCTTCTTATCAGGGTTCTCCTCCATGAGCTGGGCAAGGGTCTTGCCTTCTATGTAGTCATAGACTATGGCCCAGCGTCCATCCTCCACGGTGGTGACTTCATGGATCTTTGGAACATGCAGCCAGGTCTCCTCTACACGGGCCTGGTTCAAGGCTTCGTTGAAGATATCGGCCTTGGAGAAGCTCTTGTCGAAAACCTTGTAGCAAAGGTTTCCCTCCCTGTATATGGTCTTATGCTTTCTTGTAGCTATCACATTGTCTAGATTCATCTAATCCTCCTCTCTCTTCACATGATGCAGAACCCCAGCAAAGGCCTCACTTGGAGGCCTTCTCCTGGAAATGCCTGTCGCCGTAGTATGCATTGAGGTACATCTGCTTGATCTCGCTCATAAGAGGATATCTTGGGTTTGCACCTGTACACTGGTCGTCGAAGGCCTGCTCCACCATGTCGTCGAGTCCGTCGAGGAAATCCTTCTCGTCTATGCCGTACTCTCGTATGGAAGACTTGATTCCAATCCTCTTCTTCAAATCATTGACTGCTTTTATGAGATTTTCAAGCTTTTCTTCATTTGTTTTTCCACCAAGACCAAGTTCAGTGGCCACATTCGCATAGCGTTCAAGCGTATGGGGGTGGTCGTACTGCGAGAAGGTGCCCATCTTTGCAGGGACCTCGGAAGCATTGAACCTGAGGACCTCCCCTATCATGAGTGCGTTCGCAACTCCATGAGGAAGATGGTGGAAAGCTCCAAGCTTGTGCGCCATGGAGTGGCATACACCAAGGAATGCGTTGGCGAACGCCATTCCTGCCATTGTGGCGGCATTGGCCATCTTCTCGCGGGCCTCAATGTCCGTAAGGCCGTTGTCATAGGCTCTTGGAAGATACTTGAAGATCACTTTGAGGGCCTGGAGCGCAAGGCCATCGGTATAATCGGTGGCCATCACAGAGGCATAGGCCTCCAAGGCGTGCGTAACGGCGTCTATGCCGGATGCAGCCGTCAAGCCCTTTGGTGCGGTCATGTGGAGGTCAGTATCCACGATTGCCATGTTTGGAAGGAGCTGGTAGTCTGCAAGTGGGTATTTGACACCGGTAGTCTCGTCGGTTATGACTGCAAATGGTGTGACCTCGCTGCCCGTACCGGCACTTGTGGAAACTGCAATGAAATAGGCTTTCTCACCCATCTTTGGGAACGTGTAGACCCTCTTGCGGATGTCTATGAAGCGCATGGCCATATCCATGAAATCGGCCTCCGGATGCTCGTAGAGGACCCACATTATCTTTCCGGCATCCATTGCCGATCCGCCGCCAAGGGCTATGATGCAGTCTGGCTGGAACGATGTCATGAGTGTAGCTCCCTTCTTCGCACATGAAAGAGTCGGGTCCGGCTCGACATCGAAGAACGTCTCGTGGACGATACCCATTTCGTCGAGCTTGTCCGTGATCGGCTTCGTGTAGCCGTTCTTGTAAAGGAAGCTGTCCGTTACGATGAACGCCCTCTTCTTGCCCATGACCGTCTTGAGCTCGTCAAGCGCAACAGGCAGGCATCCTTTCTTTATATAGACCTTCTCAGGTGCTCTGAACCACAACATGTTCTCTCTTCTCTCCGCTACTGTCTTGATGTTCAAAAGATGCTTGACCCCAACGTTCTCGCTCACGCTGTTTCCTCCCCATGAGCCGCAGCCCAAAGTAAGGGAAGGTCTGAGCTTGAAGTTGTACAGGTCTCCTATACCGCCCTGAGAAGAAGGAGTGTTGACCAGTATGCGGCAGGTCTTCATGCGAGCTTCGAACTCGTTGAGTTTGTCCTGCTGGGTCACGACGTCAAGATAGATTGACGAAGTATGACCGTAGCCGCCGTCTGCAATGAGGTGCTCGGCCTTGTCAAGGGCATCATCGAAGTCCTTGGCCTTGTACATTGCAAGCACAGGAGACAGCTTCTCATGGGCGAACTCCTCCGAAAGGTCCACGCTCTCCACCTCGCCAATGAGGATCTTCGTGATATCAGGCACCTTGAAGCCCGATATCTCTGCGATCTTCCCTGCACTCTGGCCTACGATCCTTGCATTGAGCGACCCGTTTATGAGGATAGTCTTCCTGACCTTGTCCAACTCCTCTGCATTGAGGAAATGGCATCCACGAGCCTTGAACTCCTTCTTGACAGCATCATAGACTTTCTTGTGGACTATGACGGACTGCTCCGAGGCGCAGATCATTCCGTTGTCGAACGTCTTGGAGTGGATTATGGAGTTCACCGCAAGCACTACATCCGCACTGTCGTCTATTATTGCGGGAGTGTTTCCAGGACCAACTCCAACGGCTGGCTTACCCGACGAGTATGCTGCCTTGACCATGCCAGGGCCACCGGTTGCAAGTATGAGGTCGGCATCCTTCATTATGAGGTTCGTAAGATCAAGGCTTGGAACATCTATCCAGTCTATGATGCCTTCAGGTGCACCTGCTGCAACGGCGGCATCAAGGACTATGCGCGCAGCCTCTATCGTGCTGTTCTTGGCCCTTGGGTGGGGGCTTATCACTATGGCGTTTCTGGTTTTGAGGGCCAAAAGGCACTTGAAGATTGCAGTAGATGTTGGGTTGGTGGTTGGAATTACCGCTGCAATGACACCTACAGGCTCTGCTATCTTCTTCATGCCATAGGATTTGTCCTCCTCTATGACACCGCAGGTCTTCACATTCCTGTATGCATTGTATATGTGCTCGGATGCGTAGTTGTTCTTTATGACCTTGTCCTCTACGATGCCCATACCGGTCTCCTCCACAGCCATCTTCGCTAATGGAATCCTGGCCTTGTTTGCCGCACTTGCAGCTGCAAGGAATATGCGGTCAACTTGCTCCTGCGTGTATGTGGAGTATATCCTCTGAGCGCTTCTCACTCCTACGAGAGCATTCTCCAGAGCCTCAACGCTGTTGATCAAAACGCGTTTCTGATTCTTCATGTACCTAGTTCCTCCAAAGAGGGACTTTCAAAACTCCTTCATGCGTCTTGGTCACGCCCTGCACGGTTGGAACCCCGCCTTTGGCAACTTCACAATACACAAAGTATTGTTTCAGTCGCTTCAGGCGGCTTCCATCTCGGCAATCCATGTCCAATCCACACAAAGCTCAGTTTTGCAAGTTCCTCCAAAACATTCTAGAAAAAACATCTAGAAATTATAGTTTTTTCGAGGGTTTGACCATTAGGTACAGCTTATATCCGTTATGTAGATGGAAATATACCCTACACAAAATCGCATGAAACTACATGTTTATGATATGTATTATTTCAGGAAGCAACTGCTTCTTCCTTGACAGCGTGTCCTGTATGTCGTAGACGTGATCTGCAAGCTTCTCGTATGAGAACTTGCTTTCAAGCGCGAAGTCGGACGACAGCAATAGGCTCTGCCCCTTGAGGACGTCAGTTATCATGAGCATGACCCAATCAAGGTGGTTGAGCCGCTTTATCTTCTCAAGAGCTGCAAGATATGCTGCGCTGTACTCTTCTATGTCCTGAAGGGTCTGCACCTCGCACTGCCCTATCCCAAGGTTTATGTTGCCTTCCTTGTAGGTCTTGAAGTCACTTGAAATGACTGTCTCAGGCTCTCTGGTGACAAGGCTTCCAACATTGGTGAAAAGCGAGCGCCCAAACTCCTCAAGGTCCACTACCCCGCTCATTGGAGCAAGCCTCTCTGCAGACCAAATGTCAATGCCAGTGGTGGTTGGGCTTCTTAGGATTATCGTATCCGTGAGGATTCCGGCAAGAAGCACCTTTGACGTGGTCTTGTCTGGCACGACGTTGTTCCTAAGAAAGAGCTGATAGATTATGGTGCACGTACTTCCAAGTGGCTCCGAGTCTATGAAGATAGGAAGGTCCGTCTTTGGCGCATCCAGCCTGTGGTGGTCAATTATCTCCTTTATCTCCGCCGTCTCTATGCCCCTTATGCTTTGGTCCGGCTCGTTGTGGTCCACGAGGATCACGCTGTACTTTGGCTTCTTGAGAAAGCATCGCCTCGTCACGAAACCCGCATACCTGTCCTGGTCGAACACAGCAAGGCCTCTCAGCTTGGACGAAGAAAGCTGCTCCTTGGCAACGTCGAAGAAATCATCAACCTGGAGGATAGGCCCCTGCTGACCCAAAATGGTAGAGACCGATGGTGCCATTCTAAGCCTTCTTATGGTCTCTGCAATCCCTTCGTTTGAGGCATAGACGATGCCCTGATAACCATCAATAGCTGGATTTTCTTCACCATTCACGCCTGTAATGATTATTGCAGGCACATTGAGTGCAATTGCCTTGGCGAGTTTTTCCCTCTCATCGTAGTCCGTTGGAAATGGTATCACAACGATGCTTTCCATTGGATTGTCAATGTCGTTGGTATCAGCCTTGATCACGGCGCGGAACTCTACAGGTGAGTCAGAATCGCCTTTCTGCGAAATGTAGCGGCCGGGAATGACCTTTCCAAAGTTCTCGCTGTTGAACACGTAGCATGGACACCCGCCTGAATTGTCCTTGAGGAACCACGAGGTTATGTCGTCCACAGAGAGGAGTCCCTTGAACTGCTGCCCGTCGAAGATGGCAACGGCACTTGGCTTCGTTTGGTCGTATATCCTTATGAGATCGAAGATGGGCGCCTTGCAGTCAAGCCCATGCTCCCCAGTTCTCATGACATCCCCAACCTTTGGATGGACGTCCCTCATGTAGGGTGGGGCCTCTATTCCCAACACCTCCAGCTGCCCCTTAACGCTGTCTGAAAGATGGCCGCACCTTACGGCCTTGTACTCATGTATCCTGTCTATCGAGCCCTTGAGGGCTGCGTATGCGTATGCAGCGCATAGGCTGTCCATGTCAGGGTTTCTATGCCCTGTGATGTATACTTCGTTTCTAAGATTCTCTCTCATGCCCAAAGGGTAACCTATCTTCAAGAAGAACTCAACCTCACTTTTTTTTGGGGGGGGCTGTTAGGGCCTATGGGGCTTATGGGGCCGTTGGGGCTGTTAGGGCGCTTGAAAACTGTTGAACCATTGAAAAGCAATTTCCAATAAAAACGGGTTTTCTCATTCTTTCAGTGGAAAAGAGTCTTTTGCAGTCATGGCCGAGAAGAACAATTCTGCAGTGCGTTGTGGAAGAAAAAGGAAAAAGCGGAGAGGGACAACCTCTTGAACTGCAATGTGTTCAAGGTGGCTCCCCAGTTAAGTCTCGGATTCTGTTCCCTAAAACCACTAGGCGGGAGCAATGCACCGTTTCTATGCCGGGATCCGTCTAAAAAGTTTGAGCAAGAGAATTTCGTCCCATCTCCGCGTATGGCAATGTTAGCATACAAGAGCGAGCAATGGAAGAGGATTCTTCACCATCAATCTGCAATGGCGACTTCAAGAGCTATCTCCACGAGGCGGTCGTCAACGGACCTCTTTCGCTTGCCCAGGGACCCCTGCTCCCAGTAGTCGCCCTCGAGGCGGTCTGCGGAAAAGAGCATCTGGTAGCAGTCAACGCCGCGGAACTGAGAGACGGCCATGTTGGCGGCGCATTCCATCTCTACGGCTAGTACGCCCTGGTCCTTCATGAGTTTGATTGCAGAGGGGGTCTCTCTATAGAAGGCATCGCACGTCCACACTTTACCGCAGATATGAGGCACGCCAAGGCTGTCCAGAATGACATCGGTCTCCATGGCTGTGGATACCTTGATCCAAGGGCTGTCGTGCGTGGCGTAGTGCCAGCTGACACCTTCGTCCCTGTAGGCATGGGTGGGGACTATGAGGTTGCCTTGAGTGAGAGGAGAAAGGGAGCCGCATGTGCCTATGCAAACGAAGCGTTTGGCTCCGCAGACGATGTATTCCTCTATGAAACCAGCCGCCACGGGGGCGCCTATTGGAATGTTGACGCAGGCAATCTCTCGGCCTTTGTACTTGAAGCCGTAGACGGGACATGGAACACCGCAGCGGAATGTTGAGATTGTCTTGGGCTTGAAGCGGTCCCTTACTGCGGCGCAGAGGGACGATGACCACACGATGAGGACTGTAGAGGGGAAGTTTTGGATCCTCTTTGCAAGCATGGAAGGCTTGAGAAGCTCCTCTTCATTGAAAAACGGCAGCATATGGAACAACCTCCTTGAAGGGTACAAAACAAAAGGATGCGGAACAAACAAAGCTCGTTTTGCAAAAATCAAATAAACCCCTTTACAGAACCACATCAGTTCTGCAAATACCATAATCAACCCTCTGGGGCGGGAAGCCCCTTTGGCCTTGTCTGCGCAGTGCATACGAGAATCAGGAACAGAATCCCTCTTATTCCCTGAATAATGCTCGATGATACCCCAACCATAAGAAGCCCTTGGTTGAGGACGCAGACTGTCACAGCTCCCACGACTCCTGCAAAGGCAAACGATTTGCTGCCTCCAAAAATCGACATTCCTCCTAGAACGAGTGCCAACATACAGTCCATGTTCAAAGAAGAGAGGGTCTTGCTTCCTATGCTGGCTGCCCTGACGATTGCAAGAAGAGCGGCGATTCCGCAGCCGACACCTGCTGTTATGAAGGCGATGAGCATGTATTTGTTCCTGCTTATTCCCGTCTGTTCCGCACATGTGCTGTTCGTACCTATGAATCTCAATGACCGTCCAACATCGGTGAAATGGAATAGGATCACACACCCAATGAAGAATGATCCAAAAGCGATATATGAGAAGTTCATGTCCGTCAGCATCGTTATCATCTCGTAGGGAAGGGAGATTGTAGAACCTCCTAGAATAGATTCCTGCACGGCTGAAAGCAAAGACATCATTACGATGGTGACGAACATGACTCTGACCCTCAGCAACGTACTGAGAAGTGCCGATACGGTCATTATCACGGAACCAAGCAACAGGGCGACGACCACCATGACCACCACGCTGTTCGTTGCATTGTACGCCATACCTGAGAGGACGGCTGTAAGAACGGTAGTGGCTCCCATTGCAAGATTGACGTTGTTCGTTGCGAATATGAAGCATGCTCCCGTGGAGACGGTTGCGACTATCAATGCCTGCTGGACTATGACCTTCATGCTTTGGGCCGATGTGAACCGTCCCCCTGTAGCGATTGAAAAAACAAAGTGTCTCAGGTGTGCGTAATTATTTGCGTGAACAAGTGTTTGATACAGAGGAAGGTGAGGAAGAAAATGAGCAGAATGCTGAAGAGTCTGTAGAGGAAGA
>OQVT01002571.1_pt1 | contig 11695 bp, 8 predicted proteins | sample 1691561 | NCBI WGS metagenome assembly OQVT01 (sample SAMN03418260, study PRJEB22391) | human gut metagenome | biome: human-gut; feature: organic feature; material: feces | host: Homo sapiens | place: Tanzania | collected 2013-01
ACGATGAAAAAGCAAAATTCATTTCTTTGTACTCACTCTTTGTTTCCAACTTTTCTTTTACACTTTTAGTAACAACTTTATAATCATCATATTTTTTAGCATCGTCATTCCAATCAGAAATGAATTTTGCTTTTTCATCGTTTGTCATATTGGTGTTTTCTAAAGCACCTTCACCAATACCTTTTGCAGTAGGAGTAAAGAAATTTTCTAAGTGTGATGGGCGTTTATTTTTCGGTAAATTTTCGTATTCTTGTCTTCGTTTAACATAATCATTTTGATATTCTACAACTGCTTGCGCTGATTTTGCGGCAACAATAGTTTGAGTATATTCTTGAACGACTTCCGTTGAAGGTTTTTCACCTCTTTCTTTAGAGATCTGTGAAACATGAAGGAGTGCATCAACACCCGGCTCAAGCTCAACGAATGCGCCGAAGTCTGTCATTCTTGCAACTTTTCCTTCTACAACAGAACCTACTTTATATTTATCTGCAGCTGTAAGCCACGGATTCTGATCATCAAACTTAAGGCTGAGAGCAATCTTCTTTCCGTTGATCTCTTTGATGAGAACTTTGATCTTCTCACCGACTTTAAGAAGCTGCTTAGGATTGTCAACTCTTCCCCATGACATCTCTGAGATGTGAAGAAGTCCGTCTGCTCCGCCGAGATCTATAAATGCTCCGAATGCTGTAACATTCTTAACTGTTCCTTCTACGATATCGCCGACTGCAACCTGTGAAAGAAGCTCTTCCTGAGCCTTTTCTCTTTCTGCCGCAACGATCTGCTTACGATCTCCGATGATCCTTCTCTTTCTCGGATCGAACTCGATAAGAACAAAGCTGATCTCCTGTCCGACGAACTTTTTAAGATCACGCTCAAATACGTCCGATACAAGGCTTGCAGGAATAAATACTCTTGCTCCTTCGTATGAAACGCTGAGTCCGCCGTGAAGAGCCTGAACTACAGGTGCTGTAAGCACTTCGTTGTTCTCGAAAGCTTCTTCAAGACGCTTGTTTCCTCTTTCAGCCGCAAGTCTCTTGTAGCTTAAGAGAACCTGTCCGTCGCCGTCGTTAACCTTGATAACTTTTACTTCCATTGTGTCGCCCGGTTTTGCAACTTCACAAAGGTTTACATTGGAATCGTTTGAGTATTCCTGTTTTGTGAGGATACCGTCTGCCTTGTAGCCGATGTTAAGGATAATCTGATCCTCTTTTACATCGATAACAGTACCTTCTACAATCTCGCCGTTGTGGATCGTTTTGATGGATTCATCCAATAATTGTTCAAAACTTACTTCTGACATAATTTTGAACCTCCTCAATTAATTTTTTTGGAGTAGATGCCCCTGCTGTAATACCTACGTCACTAAATAATTGAAAAGGTTGGGGTTCCAAATCAACAATGGTTTCAATAAAGTAAGTGCGCTTGCATTCGCTTCTACAGATATCATACAGTTTACGGGAATTCGAACTATGCTTGTCTCCGATAACAATCATAGCATCTACTTTTTGAGCAATACTGAGTGCCTCCGACTGTCTCTCTTCGGTTGCACTGCAGACTGTATTACATACTTCTATACTATAATTCATTTTTCGCAAGATTTCAACAAATTCTTTGAATTTTTGATAATTATATGTAGTCTGTGCAACAAGAACGGCTCGTTCGCCTTCCTCAAGGACAATGTTATTTAATTCCTCAGCGGAATCAATTATAAAGCATTCTCCGTTGACCCATCCTTTTATACCGGTAACCTCGGGATGCTCGCGGTTTCCCGCAATTATCACCTTATACCCTTCGCTGCTGTATTTTTCAACGATCCTATGGATCTTGGCTACAAACGGACAGGTCGCATCAACGACCTTTATGCCTTCCCTGTCAAGGCTGTTTCTTATATCTCTCGATACTCCGTGCGATCTTATTATGACCGTTCCCGTTTTTATATTATCGAGCTCCTCTTTGCTGTTTATGACCCTTACGCCAAGTCTTGTGAGCTCTGAAACCACTATCTCATTGTGTATGATAGGACCGTATGTATATACGGTTCCGTCATTTTTTTTGATCTCTTCATAAACCGTATTCACCGCTTTATCTACACCAAAACAGAATCCGGCGGTTTTTGCCAATATGACATTCATAAAGACATCCTCTCTTTTGCCATCGAGATTATACTGTCAACCGTTTCTTCTATTGAAATATCAGATGTATCTACGAGCACAGCATCGTCTGCCTGCTTTAGCGGTGATGCCTTTCTTGTAGTGTCCTGGATATCACGTTTTCTGATATCCTCCTCTATCTTATCAAGACTTTCCTTTATACCCTTTTCCTCAAGCTGGAGCATCCTTCTCCTTGCTCTCTCACTCACATCCGCAGTGAGGAATATCTTAATATCCGCATCCGGCAGCACTACCGTCCCTATATCTCTTCCGTCCATTATGACATTCATCGATCCGGCAAGCTTCTGCTGGAGACTCACCATTATCTCTCTTACCTCAGGAAATCTGCTGACGGACGACGCCGATAGACCGGCCTTTTCAGTCCTTATAGCTTCCGAAACATCTTTCCCGTTAAGGAATATCCTCTGTTCCCCGTCTGCATATTTAAGTGTTATATCGGCTTTTTCGGCAAGTGCTTTTATATCCTCCGGCTTATCGGGCCACTCTTTGTTTCTGTCAAAGAAAAGACCCATTGCCCTGTACATTGCACCCGTATCTATATATACGAAGCCAAGTTTTTTTGCCGCTATTTTCGCAATAGTACTTTTACCCGCACCGGCAGGTCCGTCTATCGCTATCTGAAAGCTGTCCTTTGTCACAATATACTCCTTAATATTTTAATAATCCTGTTTTTTCAAGGCCTCTGCTGCCTTGTATGCCGTTGACCACGCCACCTGGAGATTATATCCTCCGGTAAACGCATCCACATCCAGGACCTCACCTATAAAATAAAGTCCCTTTACCTTTTTAGACTCCATCGTGGACGGATTTATCTCCCTGACGCTGACCCCGCCCTGTGTTATGACCGCCTCATTGTATGATCTTGTTGAGGTTATCGTCATCTTAAGATTCTTTATCAACGATACAAAATCCGCTCTTTGTTCTTTTGTTATCGTATTGACCTTTGTTTCGGCTTCTATCCCCGATAATTCGATCATTACAGGCAGAAGCTTTGCCGGGAAAAGGCTCTGGATAACATTTTTAAACTGCTTATTTATTCCTTCCCTGAAATCCCTTAAAAGCCTGTGATCAAGCTGCTCGTATGATAAAGCAGGCTTCAGATCAAAATACACATCGAGCTCACCCTTTTCAAGCTCTTTTCCTATAACAGAACTTGCGGAAAGCACTAACGGACCGCTTATTCCAAAATGTGTAAACAGAAGCTCTCCGAAATCCTCAAACAGGACCTTTTTGCCTTTTTTTACGGTCATAGTAACATTTTTAAGAGAAAGTCCCTGAAGCATTTTTGCCGTGTTTTCTTTTATCTCGAGAGGCACAAGTGCCGGACGGGTCTTATTTACCGTGTGTCCGCATTCCTGTGCAAAACGGTAGCCGTCTCCCGTTGAGCCTGTAGAAGGATATGAAAGACCGCCCGCAGCTACTATTACCGCATCAGCCGACTCCTCTTTTCCGTCCGAAAGCACGACACCCTTTATTGCCCCGTCTTTTGTAACAATACTTTTAACCTCAGAATCAAGATGCAGTTTTACATGTCTGTTTTTTATTGCCTTTACCATTGCGGAAATTATGTCCGACGAATGATCCGACATAGGGAAAGCTCTCCTTCCTCTTTCCACTTTTGTCTTTACGCCGAGGCTCTCAAAAAAATCTATCGCATCATAGCTGTTAAAATCATTGAAGGCGCTGAACATAAATCTCGGGTTCGAAACCACGTTTCCAAGCAATTCTTCATTGTCACAAAGATTCGTAAAATTGCATCTGCCCTTTCCTGTAATAAACAGCTTTTTGCCCGGCTTTTCATTTTTTTCAAAAATATGTATCTCCGTATCCGGATCGGCGGCAAATACAGCTGCCGCCATTCCTGCGGCTCCTCCGCCGATAATAATGATCTTTCTCACTTATCTGCATTCCTTTTCATACGAAATTCATTCAGCGGATCCATATCATCCCTGTTGTAAACCTGATACTCCTCCCACAGCTTTTCCATTTCGGAAAGCGTAGCCATGACCTTGTCCTTTCTTTCAAGACAAAGTGCGACCACAAGTGCATTTATGACACTAAGCGGCGCAACAAGCAAATCGACTATAGAAGCCATATCGCTCTTTGCAAGCAGTGTGCAGGATGAATATAGATTTATAGGCGAATGCTGACTGTCCGTTATCGTTATCAGCTTTGCATTTCTTTTGTTTGCAAACTCCATCGCCTTTAAGGTCCTCATAGAATACCTCGGGAAGCTGATACCTATGACAACATCATCCTCATTAAGATGTATCATCTGTTCAAATATCTCACTGGCATTATTGGTCGTGATAAGCCTTACATCATCGAGTATCTGTTTAAGATAAAAATCCAGAAAAGAGGCAAGCGGAGCGCAGCTTCTTATGCCTATAAGATACACTCTTTTTGCACTCAATATGCTCTTAACAGCCATCTTAAATGCATCCTTACTTATCGTCTCTAAGGTATGCTTTATCTTGTCGATATCCGAAAGGAGCACCCTGTCAAGTATCTCATCTTCATTTATATTGCTGTACGCTACTTCCATCCTCTGAACGGAATTAAGCCTGTTGAGTACCATTTCCTCTAAAGCCTGTCTGAATTCGGGGTATCCCTCATATCCAAGCTCCACCGCAAACCTCACGGTCGTAGATTCACTGACACCGACCTTTTTCCCAAGCTTTACGGCAGTCATAAATACGGCCTGCTCGTAATCGGACAATATATAGTCGGCGATCTTTTTCTGTCCCTTGCTGAATTTCATGTAATTATTTTGAATCTTGGTAAATAAATTTTCCTGTGCCATCACTTCTCCTGCCTGTGACAATATTATTTCCTGCGGTGCTTATTATTGACTATTTTATTGAAAAAATCACATGTTTTTTTAATATATTTCAGTTTCACCTTTCCGTTTGTCCCCATCGGAATCTGTCTGAAAGGAGAATCCATGAGCATTTCGGACATCTGCTCGGATATCACTATCCCGTTCTCTATCCTGCTGCCCGCCGCACATATGAGCTTTGATACCGGTCTCATCACCGAATACTTCTGAAGGTCTCTTAAGGAGGAATTGTCTGTTATCTCTTTTTCCTCTTTTTTGATATATGCAAAATTCTCCTGGTCCTTAGAATTGCCAAGCCTGACATTGACCTTGTATATATGATCACTGTCTATGTTTATCTCTGTGCCGATCTCCTCTTCCATGGCATTTTTCATTGCGGATATCGTATATGTTCCCGCCTTTAATACAAATGCCCCGGTATTTTCGTCAAACGGTGCGATCTGACACGGATCGATGTCCAGCCTGATCTTTTTGGTCTCTCCTTTTTTAATCTCAGTCTTTTTAAAGGCTGCAAGCACCGGGAAAAGCCCCTTACTCATTCCGGAAATATGGATCTGGACCACTTCTTTTGCATCATACTCTCCGGTATTTGAAACCGTTACACTTACTTCTATTTTATCATCGGCCTCTTTTGCCTGTATTTCATCATACCTGAAGGTCGTATAAGAAAGTCCCGAGCCGAACGGAAAAGCCGTCTTTATATTCTGATACCCGTAATATCTGTATCCGACATCTGTCTTTTCCTCATAGACCGCAAGCTTTCTGTCAGACGGATAGATAAAATACGAAGGCACATCCATCATTCTGTTCGGGAAGCTTTCCGCAAGCCTTCCGGAAGGACTTACTCTTCCCGTAAGGACCTCTGCAAGAGCCGATCCGAAGCAGCTTCCCGAAAGATAGCACATCATCACTGCCTGCACCTCGTTTCGCCAGAGCATTTCTACCGGAGCTCCCGCCTGCACTATCACTATTATATTTTTATTGATCCTTGAAAGGCGTTTTATAAATATATTCTGATATGCCGGGAGCTTCATATTTTTCCTGTCGAAGCCCTCCGATTCATATTCCTCGGGAAGTCCCGCAAATACTATTATCTTGTCGGCCGTCTTTGCTTCTTCCGCTACTTCATTGAAGCATTCATCACTAACCTTTATATCTTCATCATATCCCTTGAGATATTTTATAGACTCGAACTCATCCCTAAGGCTCATCCATGGCGTTTCGGCATGCATAAGCTTAACCTTGCTGCTTCCGGCACCCTGATATCTCGGTCTTTTCGCAAATCTTCCGACAACAAGCAGCTTCTCTTCTTTTTTAAGAGGAAGCATTCCTTCATTTTTAAGGAGGACAAAAGACGATTCCGCAGCTTTTTTTGCAATATCAAGATGTTCTTTCTTATTATAGTGAACATCTGTGTTTTTATCTGCTGACGTGCGTTCGGTAAGTCTTAAGATATCACTGCAGGCCCTGTCGATCGCCGTTTGTGATATACTCATTTCTTCTATTGCATTTTTTATAGTGTCTTTATCGGAATTCACCCCGCCCGGCATCTCGACATCAAGTCCGTTTTCTATCGACCTTACGATATCATTCACCGCACCCCAGTCGGATATCGTGACTCCGTCAAAGCCCCATTCTTTTCTTAATACATCCTCGAGCAGCCACTTGTTTTCACAGCAGTAGGTTCCGTTAAGCCTGTTGTAGGCAGGCATTATCGCCCATGGCTTTCCTTCCTTTACCGCAATCTCAAAGCTTCTTAAGTAAAGCTCAAACAGCGTCCTGTCATCCACAACCGAATCGCTCTTTGATCTTCTCGTCTCCTGATTGTTAGCCGCAAAGTGCTTCGGGCAGGCTGCGACCCCGGTGCTCTGCACTCCTCTTATAAATGCAGCACCCATCTTGCCTGACAATACCGGATCCTCACTTATATATTCGAAGTTTCTTCCGCACAGAGGATTTCTCTTTATATTTATCCCGGGTCCTAAAAGAACCGATATATCCCTGCTCCTGCATTCTTTTCCCAGAGCTCTTCCTATATCATATGCAAGCTCCTCGTCAAAGCTGCAGCCCAGTGCACAAAGTGCCGGATAGCATATGGCGGGGATGTTTCCGACTCTTGAGGTATATCCTTCATCTTTATACTGCTGCCTTATGCCGTTTGATGCATCGGTAACTCTGACAGGTGGGATGTCAAATCTTTCTGCTCCACCGAATGACCAGAAGGTCCTTCCTGCGACCATATCTACTTTTTCTTCTGTATTTAAATCTTTTACACTTGTTTCCTTCAAAAAGCACCTCCAAAGATGACTTCATGCTGCAAAAAAGCCTGATTTTCAGATAGTTTATGACAGTTTACCATTGAAAACTTTCATTTGTCAAATGCATGATAAAATGGTATATTATAAAGAGTTTTGCTTATTTGATATACATCACAAAAACCAAATTAGGAGTACATATGGATTCGGTATACACAACAATCATAACCGTTATCGAAGGCGTTATCGGTCTTCTGTTTCTCTATCAGTTTGTATATATGTTCATTGCACTTTTCAAGAAAGTGCCCGTATTCAAAGCAAAGGCTCAGCTTAAGTATGCTGTCCTCATTTCAGCTAAAAACGAGGAAAATGTTATCGCCAATCTTGTGAAGAGTATCCTTGATCAGGATTATCCCAAAGAGCTTTTCAGGGTATTCGTAGTTGCCGATAACTGTACGGACGAAACCGCAAAGGTCGCAAAGGCCGCAGGTGCCACCGTATATGAACGTTTTAACGAAACTCTCCGCGGAAAGGGCTATGCGTTAAACGATCTGTTCAAATGGATAGACAGGGATTTCGGAATAGATTCCTTCGACGGGTATATGGTCTTTGATGCAGACAACCTTCTCTCTCCGAATTATATAACCGAGATGAACAATATCTTCTCTAACGGCTACAAGGTCTGCACCTCCTACAGAAACTCTAAGAACTACGGTTCAAACTGGCTTACCGCCGCAACGGGTATCTGGTTTTTAAGAGAGGCACGTCACCTTAACCATGCGAGAATGCTCCTTAATGTCAGCTGTATGGTATCCGGTACAGGCTATGTTATGCATAAGGATATCGTAAAGCGTAACGGCGGATGGAAATTCTTCCTTCTTACCGAGGATGTTGAGTTTTCTGTTGATTGTATTTTGAAAGGCGAAAAGATCGGATACTGCGAAAGTGCGGTATTCTATGATGAGCAGCCTACAGGCTTCGTGGATTCCTTTAACCAGCGTTTGAGATGGGCAAAGGGATTTTACCAGGTGCTTTACAAGAACTTCAAGGGTCTTATAAAGGGTATATTTACTAAGTTTGATTTTACCTATTTTGATTCTCTTATCACTCTTGCACCCGGACATATTTTCCTTGCCGGCTGCGTTTCGGTAGCTCTTCTTACAGCGGCAAAGGTTAATTTTGATTCTATGGCATTTACGATGGAAATACTTTCGATCGTACTTCCTATGCTGATCATGGGATATGTGAGTTTTTATGCGTTGGGATTTTTCGTTCTGATTACGGAATACAAAAAGATATATTGCAAGCCGTCGAGGATGTTTGTCCTGCTTCTTGCATTCCCGCTGTTTATGATCACTTATATTCCGATCGCGATACTTGCATTGTTTGCAAAGGTTAAGTGGAAACCGATAAAGCATACATTTGCTTATGATAATGAGCAGATGAAGAATATAAAATAGAATATCTACCTCTAAAAGACTGTCGCACAACGCGCCGGTCTTTTTTCCCTGAAGATAAAGTTTCAATAAATAAGCATGTTCCATCCAGGGACCGCTCTCGCTTAGTCCTCGCGCAATGGTACTAGCACTCCTTGCTCGCCAGCTCACGTTCGTGCTGTACCAGCGCTGCGGATGTCCCTTTCCGGAAAATGCTTATTTTTTTTGAATACTTTTTACTTCTTATGCCTCCCCATAGCCGTTCACATGCGGCTTACTCCAGTCAGAGTAATAGCTTGACACTCTCCACAGCTAAATCAGGAAGATTCTTGCTTCAACTACTACTGCATTGGATGATACCCTGTGATATTTCAATGCCTTACTGCTCGGATGCTTTCGGAAAACAATTAGCAGATAATCAAAAGAACCAGAGCCGGTACAAAATGAAATATGTTATAAATTGATGTAAAGAGTTTTTTTAAATGGAACCGAATCGACTTCTCATGCATCTAATAGATAGAACATGAAATATGTTCCTGTACGTGCAGATTATAAGAAAGGAGCAGTTACGTGGACAATTTAGTAAGCAAAGCTAAAAAGGGAGATCCCGATGCTTTCACGGATCTGATGCATTCGCAGATGCAGAGCATGTATAAAACAGCCAGATCTATTTTATCCCGGGATGCAGATGTGGCGGATGCTGTTTCAGAGACCATACTGACATGCTGGGAGCAAATGGGGAGTTTAAAATATAACAGATACTTTAAAACCTGGATGACAAGGATTCTGATAAATAAATGTTACGAGCTTATTCGAAAAAACAGGATCATTTCTTCAGATGCGATGCTTCCGGAGCAGGGTTACTTTGAAATATCATATGAAAATATCGAGTGGAAAGAGACTTTAGATTCTATTCCTAAAAAATACCGGCTGGTGATGATGCTTTATTACGTGGAAGGCTTTAAGGTCAGTGAAATCAGCAAGATGCTGGAAATATCGGAAGGAACAGTAAAGAGCCGATTGGCAAGGGGACGCGACAATTTGAAAAATATCTTTGAATTCAGACATCGGAGGGTAAATATATGATCAGCAATGAAACCATCTATAGATTACAGCATGATATAGAAGTTCCTGAAATCGTAACAAAAAAAGCAAATGAGACATTGGAACAGATTAGAATGAATTCTGCCGCAAATAATAAACAGGTTCCATACATGAAATCGAAGAGAAACTGCAAAAAGAGATATGCTGTGATTGCATTGGCAGCGACACTGGCTATCGGAACCGTAACAGCTTACGCAGCATATGCCGAATGGAGTAAAGGTCTGAAAGAGGAACTGCGTATTTCCGAGGATTCACAGAACCAGCTTGTAGAAAACGGAATGACTGCATTTTCCGGCACATCCGTTACCGATGCGGGAATAACGGTGACAGCACAGCAAAGTATTACAGATAACTACTATACCTATCTTTCATTTAGAATAGATGGTTATTCTGTGGAACAGGGAGTACAGCCGGCTTTTGAATATATATCCGTAACAGTAGACGGACAGGAAAATTTCGGATTAGATGCAAGCTTCTATGATGGACTGATACCGGATGAAAACGGAAAGGCAGTCCCGGCAGATGGTTCAAAATCCTATGCGAATGCAGATGGTTCTATTAATTATGTGATGGATGACGGTAGTCTGGAGTACCACATGGTATTGAACAAGAGTGATGAAAAGGGATTTTTCATAGGTAAGAAGCTTCATGTGGAATTTAAAAATCTTGGTTCTGTAGCAAAAACAGACTTTACTCCGGATATCACCGGAACATGGACAATGGATATGACACTTAGCGGTGCAGATGTATCAAGATACACAGAAACAGAGCAAACGCTGGGCGATTTCGGAGCAACAGTGACAAGTGTTGAGCTTTCACCTATATCTGCACGTGTGACTTATAATTATCCGCGGATTGAGGAAAGTGAGGAGTATGAAGATGAAAACGGAGATCTCCGGACACATACCTATTATAAAGATGCACCAACAGTCAGTGGCGTGAAATTAAAGGATGGAACAACTATCATGAATCTGTATAATGGTGGAACAGAAGGATATCCTTCAGAAGATAGTAATGAATACATCTCAACCTTTACATTTAATCGTGTGATAGATTCGGATCAGGTTGCTTCTGTACTTTTCAGGAAAGCAACAGAAAATAGCGGAAACGAAGCAGCGGAACCTGAATATTATGAAGTAGCATTAAACTGACTGATTCCACGGACCTGCGGGCTTCCGCCCCGAATATAATATCTTTCTTAAAGCGACTAAAGGGGCTGTCGCACAATAATGCGGCAGCTTTCTTCATACCCAGAATCAAAAGTTATAAACAAGAAGCACATATTTCTTCCAGGGACCGCTTGCGCTTAGGACTCAGCCTAACGGTACTAAGCTCACGCTTCGTAACCTTGCGTTCGCTAAGGACCGAGGCTTCGTATGTCCCTTTCAGAAAAAGTGCTTTTTTTCTTTATAACTTTTGCTTCTTGTTTCATGTCTGGTGTCTGTTACGGCTGCCTTACTCCAGCCTGAAAAAAGAGTAAAAAAGAACCGCTACACTCCAAAAAATGTAACGGTTGGTGTAAAATATAGTTATGCAACTAACAAATATAATACACAAAGATTATACGTTATCCTCTCTTTATTATCAAATAAAACTTCCATTGGATATCGAAAAAAACATCCCATCTGATGATCCGGTACGCCTGTTGAGTGCTTTTGTGGAGGGAATGGAGCTCTCAGATCTTTATAATACCTATTCAAAGATCAAATCAAACCAGGCATCACCACGACAGATGCTGAAGATCATTATCTATGCCGGCATGAACAGAATCTATTCCAGCCGGGATATCGAAAGATCCTGCAGGAGGGACATCAACTTCATGTACCTTCTGGAAGGAAAGCCTGCTCCTGACCATGCAACGATTGCACGGTTTATTTCACTGCATCTTTC
>OQVT01002572.1_pt1 | contig 11693 bp, 9 predicted proteins | sample 1691561 | NCBI WGS metagenome assembly OQVT01 (sample SAMN03418260, study PRJEB22391) | human gut metagenome | biome: human-gut; feature: organic feature; material: feces | host: Homo sapiens | place: Tanzania | collected 2013-01
CGGTGCCGGCCCTCCGGGGCCCTCGGCCTCAGCTGCTCCCGAAAATGTACATCTTAAGCGGATTTTAAAGAAGTTTAAATTTGTATATGAGATATGATTGTGCTAAAATCCACATAAGTATGTGAAGATACGGGGTTTCTGCGCCCATTTCCGCGGCCCCGCCCATCTAAAGGAGACATTATGAAGGGAATTATTCTTGCCGGTGGATCCGGTACGAGATTATATCCGCTGACCAAAGTAACCTCCAAGCAGTTACTTCCGATTTATGATAAGCCGATGATCTACTATCCGCTCAGCGTCCTCATGAACGCCGGCATCCGCGACATCCTGCTTATTTCGACACCGAACGATACCCCGCGTTTCGAGGATCTGCTCGGTGACGGCAGCCAGTTCGGCATTAACTTACAGTATAAGGTACAGCCATCCCCGGATGGACTCGCACAGGCCTTCATCCTGGGCGCAGATTTTATCGGTGATGATTCTGTAGCGATGATTCTCGGCGATAACATCTTCTCCGGCCACGGCTTTAAGAAGGCACTCCGTCAGGCCGCGGCGAAGGAATCTGGCGCGACCGTTTTCGGCTACTATGTTGACGATCCGGAGCGTTTCGGTATCGTCGCCTTCGACGAGAACGGAAAGGCCATCTCCATCGAGGAGAAGCCGGAGCACCCGAAATCCAACTACTGTGTAACGGGTCTCTACTTCTATGATAACCGCGTCGTAGAGTACGCGAAGAATCTGAAGCCATCCGCACGTGGCGAGCTCGAGATCACCGACCTCAACCGCATCTACCTCGAGAACGGCGAGCTGGATGTGACACTGCTCGGACAGGGCTTCACCTGGCTCGACACCGGAACCCACGAGTCCCTCGTCGATGCGACGAACTTCGTCCGCACCATCGAGACCCACGAGCATCGTAAGATCGCCTGCCTCGAGGAGATCGCGTATCTCAACGGCTGGATCGGCCGCGATAAGGTCGAGGAAGCCTACGAGATGTATAAAAAGAACGAGTACGGCAAGTACCTGAAGGATGTACTCGACGGCAAGTATGTCGATAAGATCACAGAGCAGAACGAGCTCGGTAAGTAATTCCGGCTGAAAGGAAGCTCTGAAATCATCGAGGATCATAAACGGCCGTATCCGGCACGAAACGCCCGGGCAGCCGTTGATCCAGGAAAGGAATACACTATGAAATATATCGTAACCGGTGGCGCCGGCTTTATCGGCGGCAACTTCATGCACTTCGCAGTCAACACCTATCCGGAGGATATGTGGATCTGTCTCGATGCCCTGACCTATGCAGGTAACCTCGAGACCCTCGCACCGCTCGAGGGCAAGCCGAACTACAAGTTCGTCAAGGGCGACATCGCCGACCGCGCGTTCATCTTTAAGCTCTTCGAGGAGGAGAAGCCGGATGTCATCATCAACTTCGCTGCGGAGTCTCACGTAGACCGTTCCGTGACGAACCCGGACATCTTCCTTCAGACGAACGTCGGCGGTACCGTGACCCTGCTCGACGCCTGCAAGAAGTTCGGCATCCAGCGCTACCACCAGGTTTCTACCGATGAGGTATACGGCGACCTGCCACTGGACCGTCCGGACCTCTTCTTCACCGAGGACAACAAGATCAAGGCATCTTCCCCGTACTCTGCATCGAAGGCAAGTGCAGATCTCTTCGTCATGGCGTACCACAGAACCTTCGGTCTCCCAGTGACGATCTCACGCTGCTCGAACAACTACGGCCCGTATCACTTCCCGGAGAAGCTGATCCCGCTCGTCATCTCCAGAGCGCTCAATGATGAGAAGATCCCTGTATATGGCAACGGCGCAAACGTACGTGACTGGCTCTATGTCACGGATCACTGCAAGGCCATCGACCTGATCGTCCGGAAGGGTAAGCCAGGTGAGGTCTACAACATTGGCGGACACAACGAGCGTACGAACCTCGAGGTCGTGAAGACCATCCTGAAGGCGCTCGGCAAGCCGGAGTCGCTCATCGAGTATGTAAAGGACAGACCAGGCCACGATCTCCGCTATGCGATGGACCCGACGAAGATCGAGACCGAGCTCGGCTGGCAGCCGGAGTACACCTTCGATACCGGTATTCCTGTCACGATCGACTGGTATCTCAACAACAAGGAGTGGTGGGAGCACATCGTTTCCGGTGAGTACCAGAACTACTTCGAGAAGATGTATGTACAGGGTAAGGGTCTTCAGTAAATAGCCGATTCATCCCTCGCATGTATATGTGAGGGATTCACTTTTTTAAAGGCTGAAAATAGAACACGTACATGCCATAGCGACCGCGCGCAGGCGGTGCCTGCCATAGCACCGTCAGTGTGTGGAGTGGGCAGCCTGCAGATGGCGATGGCATACGAAAGAGGTTTTTTATGAAGGTATTTGTAACAGGTGTCAATGGTCAGCTCGGTCACGATGTGATGAACGAACTCGCGAAGCGCGGCTACGAGGGTGTCGGCACGGACATCCAGCCGGTGTACAGCGGTGTGATGGATGATTCGGCGGTGACCCGTATGCCGTATGTGCAGATGGATATCACGAATCGTGCGCAGGTCTCCTCCATCATCCGTGAGCTTCATCCGGACGTCATCGTGCACTGTGCGGCCTGGACTGCGGTCGATGCCGCAGAGGATGAGGCGAACCGTCCGAAGGTAAAGGCGATCAATGTCGACGGCGTGCAGAACATCGCGGATGCTGCGAAGCTCGTGGATGCGAAGATGATCTATATCTCCACCGATTATGTCTTCGACGGTCAGGGCGAGACCCCGTGGCAGCCGGACTGCAAGGATTACGCGCCGCTCAACTACTATGGTGAGACGAAGCTCGGCGGTGAGCAGGCCGTCGCGCGGACTCTCGAGAAGTATTTCATCGTCCGCATCGCCTGGGTCTTCGGCCTCAACGGAAAGAACTTCATCAAGACCATGCTGAACGTCGGAAAGACCCACGATACCGTACGTGTGGTCAATGATCAGATCGGTACACCGACCTATACGCTCGACCTCGCGCGACTGCTCGTGGACATGCTTGAGACGGAGAAGTACGGCTACTACCATGCGACCAACGAGGGCGGTTACATCAGCTGGTATGATTTCACGAAGGAAATCTACCGTCAGGCCGGCTATACCACGAAGGTCGTGCCGGTGACCAGTGCCGAGTACGGTGCGAGTGTAGCGGCTCGTCCGTTCAACTCCCGCCTCGATAAGTCGAAGCTCCGTGAGGCCGGATTCACACCGCTCCCGACCTGGCAGGATGCGGTCAGCCGCTATCTCGAGGCGCTGAAAAACAGCGAAGCATAAGGAGACAGGCGGAGGCATGGTGCCGTAGACGCGCGAAGCGCAGGACGGCATTGTGCAGGTTGACAGCGTATAAAAACATCGAAGCAGCGAGATTTATTTCAGCAGAAGGAGAAAACAATGGGAAAATATTTTGGAACCGATGGTTACCGTGGTGAGGCCAATGTCAATCTGACGGCCGACAGTGCCTTCCGTGTGGGCAAGTTCCTCGGATGGTACTATGGACAGCAGAAGAAAAACGGCGAGCACTGCCGCATCGTCATCGGTAAGGATACGAGACGTTCCAGCTATATGTTTGAGTATGCGATCGCCGCAGGTATCACGGCGACCGGTGCAGATGCCTACCTTCTGCATGTGACGACAACTCCGTCTGTCGCTTATGTCGCACGCTCGGAGGACTTCGACTGTGGCGTGATGATCTCCGCCTCCCATAATCCGTACTATGATAACGGTATCAAGGTCATCAATGGAAACGGCGAGAAGCTCGGCGATGATGTCATAAAGGAAATCGAGGATTACCTCGACGGTGTAACCCCGGAGGTGCCGCTCGCAACCCGTGCGGATATCGGACGCACCATCGATTTCGCGGCGGGCCGTAACCGCTACATCGGTTACCTCATCTCGCTGGCGACCCGCAGCTTCAAGGGAAAGAAGGTCGCTCTCGACTGTTCGAACGGCTCTGCATCTTCGATTGCGAAGTCCGTCTTTGACGCCCTCGGTGCCGAAACGCATGTCATTCACAACGAGCCGAACGGAACCAACATCAACGACAAGTGCGGATCGACCCATATCGAGTCTCTCCAGAAGTTTGTCGTGGAGCAGGGCTGTGATGTCGGCTTCGCCTACGATGGTGATGCGGATCGCTGCCTCGCGGTCGATGAGGATGGTCGTGTTGTGAACGGCGACCAGATCATGTATGTCTGTGGCCGCTACATGAAGGAGCAGGGACAGCTGCAGGATAACACCATCGTAACCACCGTCATGTCAAACTTCGGACTCTATAAGGCCCTCGATGAGGTCGGCATCCGGTATGAGAAGACGAAGGTCGGCGACCGTTTCGTCTATGAGAACATGTCACAGAACGGCTTCGCCCTCGGCGGAGAGCAGTCCGGACATATCATCTTCCTGCGTCATGCGACGACCGGTGATGGTATCCTGACCTCCATCAAGGTGATGGAGACGATGCTTTCGAAGAAGCAGTCCCTGAAGCAGCTGGCGGCTCCATTTGTCGTTTTCCCGCAGGTGCTGAAGAACGTGCGCGTCCTCGACAAGGAGACGGCACAGAATAACCCGGCGGTGCAGAAGGCCGTACAGGAGGTGACCGAGGCCCTCGGAAACGATGGTCGTATCCTTCTCCGTGCATCCGGCACCGAGCCACTCGTACGTGTCATGGTGGAGGCAGACACACAGGAGAAGTGTGAGCGTTATGTCGATCAGGTTATCGCAGTTATGAACAAAGAGGGACTGGTCCTCACTGTTCAGTAACGCTATAATGTTTAATTATACCGATATGCCTGCGTATAACCATGTGGCATAGATGATAGAGCAAGACATAATAGAGAAGACTTTCAAGGAAAGGAAGCTGCAGCTATGTTAAATTACAAGCGTTACAGACGTTTTCCGGCGTTCAGATATCCGGAAAGAACCTGGATGGATAAGGAAATCACGGAGGCACCGATCTGGTGCTCCGTCGATCTACGTGATGGTAACCAGGCACTGGTGGATCCGATGAGCGTAGAGGAGAAGATCGAGTTTTTCCAGATGCTTGTAAAGCTGGGCTTCAAGGAAATCGAGGTGGGCTTCCCTGCAGCATCCCAGATCGAGTATGACTTCCTGCGTCAGCTGATCGAGCGGAAGATGATCCCGGATGATGTGACCGTACAGGTGCTGGTGCAGTGCCGTGCGGAGCAGCTCGAGCGTACCTTCGACTGTCTCGCGGGTCTTAAGCAGGCCATCGTGCACATCTATAACTCCACCTCCGTCCTTCAGAGAGATGTGGTCTTCCATAAGAGTAAGGAAGAAATCATTGACATCGCCCTGACCGGTACTCAGCTCGTAAAGAAGTATGCCGCCGGCTTCCCGGGCCATATCCGCCTCGAGTATTCACCGGAGTCCTTCACAGGCACCGAGATGGATTACGCGGCGGACATCTGTAACGCCGTGCTCGACGCATGGGAGTGCGGTGAGGGTCGTGAGGTCATCATCAACCTGCCGTCGACTGTGGAGATGAATACGCCGAATGTTTACGCCGATCAGATCGAGTACATGTCGAAGCAGCTCAAGTACCGTGAGCATGTAATTCTGTCCGTGCACCCGCACAACGATCGTGGTGAGGGTGTTGCGTCCACAGAGCTCGCCCTGCTCGCCGGTGCAGACCGTGTCGAGGGTACGCTTTTCGGAAACGGTGAGCGTACGGGCAATGTTGACATCCTGACGCTGGCCTATAACATGTTCTCCCAGGGCGTGGATCCGAAGCTCGAGCTCGAGGATATCAACAGCATCAAGGAAGTCTATGAGCGCTGCACGAAGATGACGATTCCGCCGAGACAGCCGTATGCCGGTGCGCTGGTATTTACAGCCTTCTCCGGTTCGCACCAGGATGCCATCAACAAGGGCGTACAGGCGATGAACGAGCGTCAGAGCACGATCTGGGAGGTTCCGTACCTGCCGATCGATCCGGCCGACATCGGTCGAAAGTACGAGCCGATCGTCCGCATCAACAGCCAGTCCGGCAAGGGCGGCGTCGCCTTCGTCATGGATGCGCAGTTCGGCTACAAGCTGCCGAAGGGCATGCAGCGTGAGTTCGCGGATTATATCCAGGCTCTGTCGGAGCAGGAGGGCGAGGTGTCACCACAGGAAATCTACGATATCTTCCAGGCAGAGTACGTCGAGACGAAGGAGCCGATCCACTTCAAGAACATCCGTACCACCGATACCGAGAACGGAGACGATACCTATACCACGATGGCCCATGTGACCTACCTAAATCATGGCAGCATGGAGCACTTCGATGGCGTCGGCAACGGACCGATCGATGCGGTGATCTCGGGTCTCGCCGAGGAGCTGAAGATCAACATCAAGGTTCTCGATTACCAGGAGCATGCGCTCGGTACCGGTTCGAATGTAAAGGCGGTATCCTATATTCACCTGCTGGATGTGGACAGCGGCAAGACGAGCTATGGTGTCGGCTTAAGCTCCAACATCACACGTTCCTCGATCCGTGCTCTCTTCAGTGCGGTGAACCGCATGTTCTACCCGGAGGAAGCAGAGGCGGCCGGAAAGCTGCGTGTCGAGCAGAAGAAGGCCGGACAGAATCCGCGGGATCTTTTCGGAAATTCATAACGGACGGACGTTTCAGAAGGGAGCCCGGAGGGCTGCCGTCAGAGGCCAGTACTACGAGAACGGAAAAATATAAAACAGACCCCCTAAGAACCAGTAGGCCCTCCGCAAACGACTGAGTTTTCTTTATGAAAACTCAGTGTTGCGGAGGGTGCTAAGGAAAAATTACTCCAACTGGTTCTAAGGGGGTCTGTTTTTACTTTTCACGTTCTCTTCGTGTGTCCTCTGACGGCAGTCCTCCGGGCTTGCTTACTTGAATGAAAGCCTCTTCTTTATTATGTAAAACTACGTTATAATAATATGAATTATGCAATTATGTGTAGAAAGGCGACGACTATGAATATCGTGTATGCATCCGACGAGGGCTACTGCCAGCATATGGCGGTGTCCATCGCGTCTTTGATTGAACATAATAAAAGTGAGCAGCTGACCTTCCATATCCTGTCCGATGGGATCTCGATGGAGAAGGAGGATCAGCTTCGTTCCATGGTCCGTGGCTATGGAAAGAAGATCGTATTCTATCCGATCGAGCATCTGATGGAGGAGCTGAAGGGGCAGATCTACGGGCTCGATACGGGGCGCTTCCGCATCACGACGCTCGCGCGTCTTCTGATGGGTTCGATTCTGCCGCGGATGGTGACGAAGGTGCTGTACCTTGACTGTGATACCGTGGTGCTGCGTTCGATCGCTCCGCTCTATCGTCTGCGTCTCGAAGATGACATGGCGGCGATGGCGGCGGAGCCGACCATCTATCCGGAGGTGAAGGAGAAGATCGGCCTCACGGAGGAGGATACCTACTTTAATGCCGGTATGCTGCTCATGAATCTCTCGGCATGGCGGCTCGAGGACATGGAAGCGAACTGCTTCGCCTATTATAACCAGATGGGCGGACAGCTTCCGTTCAACGATCAGGATGTCCTGAATCATGTGCTGAGGGGACGCATCAAGCGGGTCGGTCAGACCTATGATTTCATCACGAATTACTACTACTTCCGCTATGAGACGCTCTGTGGGAAGTCCGCATCCTTCGCGCTCGGTGAATCGAAGGAGAGCTTCCATCTCGCGAAGCATCATCCGGTCATCGTGCACTTCGCCTCGGATGAGCGTCCGTGGAACCGTGGAAATCTCAACCACTACACACGTGCTTACGATAAATACCTGAAGAAGACCCCGTTTGCCGGCGCTGCCCGTGTGAAGGGAAAGGAAGCCTACATGGCCCTCTACCATGCGATGAACATCGCGACCTTCCTGTGCCCGCAGGTACGACAGTATATCTCAGACAGGTACTATCATGAACAGATTGAAAAATAAAAAAATACTCCTGATCATGCCGTTCTTCTACCATTATGAAGACGCGATCCGGGCGCATCTCGAGCAGGCCGGTGCGGAGGTCTGGCTCGTGGATACGAACATCCATGCCTACGGCCTCGGAAAGAAGCTCGTCATGTTCTATACGAAGCGTCTTCGCGACCGGCTGGTATACCGCTACTATGAGCATGCGCTCCGGGATGTGCCGGATACCGTCGACGAGGTCATGATCATCAAGGGTACCTGGATGACCGATGAGGTTCTGCACGCGCTGCAGGCACGTTTCCCATCGGCGGATTTCCGTATCTTTCACTGGGACAGTGTCGCGACCTTCCCGGATCAGCTTCGCATCAACCGCTTTTTCACGAAGATCTATACCTTCGATCCGGTGGATGCCGCGCAGTACGGCTGGATCTACCGTCCGACCTTTTTCGAGGAGGAGATCTGCCATCCATCGGAGGAGAAACACTGCGACTTCCTCCTCATCTGTTCGATGCATACCCGTCGGATGGAGGTGCTCCGGAAGCTGAAGGCGCTCGCGGAGAAGCAGCAGAAAACACTCTACAGCTACATCTATGTGCCGCGGCTCCAGTACATCCGGGAGACGCTGCTCCGGCATAATCCGCTCTATGAGGGCGCGCGGGACGCACTGCATTTCCAGCCGCTCCCGCAGGCGGAGACCTATGCGCTCTATCCGCACACCCGTTGCATCGTGGACTATACCTTCCCGCAGCAGAACGGCTTCAGCATGCGGACCTACGATGCCATGGGCTGCCGCTGCAAGCTCCTCACGAACAACCCGCATGTGAAGGACGCGGATTTCTATGATCCGCAGAACATCTATGTCTATGACCCGGATCACTTCGAGATCCCGGCGGATTTTCTGGAAACCCCGTATCGGGACATTCCGGCGGACATCTATGATCGCTACCGCCTCGACGGCTTCCTGCAGGAGCTGTTCGGCTGAGGCGAAGCGGTGGGATTCGTCGTGCGCTCATGTTGCCTGCCGGCAGTAAAGACGCAGTGGCGAGCCAGGATGCTTCGTCGTAGACATTGGCCACGTACAGTGATGAAACGAGAAACAGAAGGAGAGAAAAGACAGGATGGTCATGGTCCTTTTATGTACATATAACGGTGCGGCGTACGTCCGCGCGCAGCTTCAGTCGATCCTCGACCAGACCGTGCAGGATCTGCATGTGGTGGTGTCGGATGACGGCTCCACGGATGAGACGCCTGCGATCGTCGAGGCGATGGCAGCAGAGAATCCCGGCCGCATCACAATCCTCCGGCAGGATCCGCCGACCGGCAGCGCCGAGCGGCACTTTCTGAAGCTCCTCGTGGAGCGGGCCTACGATGTGCCGGGCAGCACAGCGACCACGGCGGTCGATACAGATCCTGCGCAGCGCGGCATAAACGATGCTGTGTCGACACCGGGGCAGCAATCGGCGGACGGGGCACGCGTTCGTGCCGACTACATCATGCTGTCTGATCAGGACGATGTGTGGCTTCCGGACAAGGTCGAGAAGACGCTCGCGCGTATGCAGGCGGACGAAGCGGCCTGCCGGGTTGCTGGGGAGACTCATGCCTCCATCCTGGTGCACTGCGATTCACGGATCGTCGACCGGGCGCTCCGGGAGATCGCCCCGAGCTTCGTGGCCTACCAGAAGATGACGCCGTCCCGCGCTAAGCTCCAGCAGCTGCTCGTGCAGAACAACGTCGTCGGCGGTGCCCTCATGATGAACCGTGCACTGGCGGAGCGCATCACGGAGATCCCGGCGCACTGCGTCATGCATGACCAGTGGATCGCGCTCGTCGCAAGTGCCTTCGGACACATCGATTTCGTACCGGAGTCACTCTATCTCTACCGTCAGCACGGGGACAATGTCCTCGGCGCGGGAAAGGGCTCCCGCATCATGGAAATCCTCGGGCGCTTCGGCATCGGCCGGAAGGACGGAAAAACGAAGGCCGAGATGGATGCGCACTCACAGAGTGTGTACCGGGAGATGTTTCTTCAGGCGGAGAGCTTCCGACGCTGCTTCGATGCGGAGCTCTCGACGAAGCAGAAGCATCTGCTTGACGAGTTCACGGCGATCCCGAAGCGGAGCCGGCTCGGGAAGATCTGTACGATCCTCCGCTATGGCTTTACCTATAATTTATTTCACAGGACGGTGGGCGAATGTCTCTTTATCCAGTAAATGACATCCTGGTTTCGGTGTGTGTCGTGACCTATAACCATGGAAAGTATATCGGCACCTGCTTGGATCACATCCTCCGGCAGCGCCGGAAGTTCCGCATCGAGATCCTCATCCATGACGACGCCTCGACGGACGGGGCGCAGGAGGTGATCCGGGCCTATCAGAAGCGCTATCCGGACATCATCAAGCCGATTCTCCGGGTGGAGAATCAGTACAGCCAGGGCATCACGAACATCTCGGGTGCCTTTAATTTCCCGCGCGCAGTCGGAAAGTACGTCGCGCTGACGGATGGCGATGACTACTGGTGCGACGATTATAAGCTGCAGCGCCAGGTAGAGTATATGGAGGCGCATCCGGAATGTGGATTTACCTTCCACTCGGCGAAGGTGGTGAATGAAGATGGCGCTCTCGTGAACGGGGAACTCATGCGCCCGTATCACGAATCCCGTGTGGTTAAACCGGCGGAGCTGGTGGATAAAGCCATCGGCAGTCCCTTCGCGAGCTTCCTTCTGCGACGTGAAATCGTTGAAAAACTGCCGGATTACTATGTGGACTGCCCGGTCGGCGACCGTCCGCTCGAGCTGATGGCGGCCGATTTCGGGGACAGCTACTACTTCGACGAGCCGATGAGCGTGTACCGCTTCGGCATCCGTGGCTCCTGGACGGAAAACCAGATGAACGGGGATTATGTGGAGAAGCAGCAGAAATATGCCGCCGCTATGTGGAAAATGTATCGCCGCTTCGACGCGGAAACCGGTGGACGCTTCCACGAAGACTGTGAACACGCGGGTCGGCGTGTGGAATTCCTGACCGCCGTCAACACACGGAACTTCGATCTGATCTATCGGCCGGAGAACGCGGACTTCCTGCAGGAACTGAGCCGTCATGACCGCTTCTTCATCGACTTCGAGCATCGCTTCCCGAAGCTGTATCATGGACTTCGCCGTCTGAAGAGCGGGGCCCCGAAGCAGATCGAAGATAAGAAGAGTGAAGAAAAGTGACGCGCTGACACGCGCATCGCATCCTATAAAAAGAAAGGGCTGCCCGTCCCGCACAGTACTGCGCGGACTGAGGCAGCATTCGGTATTTTATGACTGAGAATTCACTGAAATCAAAGGTGGTGCAGGGGCTCTTCTGGAAGGTGCTCGAGCAGGGCGGCTCCCAGGGGATCCAGTTCATCGTCGCCCTCGTGCTTGCGCGTCTCATGACGCCGGAGGAGTACGGTACGATCAGCCTGATCACCATCTTCATCACCATCGCGAACACCATCGTACAGTCCGGCTTCGCGACCGCCCTCGTGCAGGGAAAGGAGGTCGAGGACGAGGATTACTCCTCCGTCTTCTGGATCTCGATGCTGCTGTCGGTCGTGCTGTACATCGCCCTCTTCCTCGGTGCACCGTGGATCGCCGCCTACTTCCGCACACCGGTCCTCGAGGCCCTCGTCCGGGTGATGGGCGTCGTGCTCTTCCCGGGGGCCGTGGTCTCGATTCAGACCGCCTTCGTCTCCCGGAACCTGCGCTTCCGTCAGCTCTTTCACAGC
>OQVT01002574.1_pt1 | contig 11689 bp, 9 predicted proteins | sample 1691561 | NCBI WGS metagenome assembly OQVT01 (sample SAMN03418260, study PRJEB22391) | human gut metagenome | biome: human-gut; feature: organic feature; material: feces | host: Homo sapiens | place: Tanzania | collected 2013-01
GGTGCATATGGACGAGAAAACGCCCCATATGCACCTTTGCTTTGTCCCGCTGACGAAGGATGGACGGCTCAGCGCCAAGGAGATCGTCGGCAACAAGAAAAAGCTGACGTGGTGGCAGGATGAGTTCTGGAAGCACATGGTCAAAAAATATCCCGATTTGGAGCGTGGCGAGAGCGCCAGCGAAACCGGGCGCGACCATATCCCGCCGCGGCTGTTCAAGGAGGCCGTCCATCTGAACCGGATGAAGGAGCAGATCATGGCGATTCTGAACGACACCAATCCGTTCAACAAAAAGGCCAAGCTGGACGAGCTGGAAACGCTGCTGGACAAGTACGTTCCCGGTGTAGAGGCCATGAGGACAAAGCTGAAAAAGTATGACAAGACCTACAAGGAGATGACCGCAGAAAATGCGGCGCTCGAAAAGCAACTGGGCGCTGCCTCCAAGGAAAGCATCCTGAAAAAATTGGAAATCAACGAAAAGCTCCGGGAGCTGGACGAGCTGCACCGCATGGTGGACGTCTTGCCTCCGGAGATTTTGCAGGCGGCAAAGCAGGTGGCCGCGCATAAGCCGCAGGAAAGATGAGGAAACTAAGGATGTTAAAGGAGGCTGGTTCTATTTGGAGATGAACGTCAGGGACGATCAGAAGCTTGTTGAAATCTGGCTGACGAATGCAGAAAAAATTGACCCCGTCCTGCGGGAGGGGCTGAAGGAGATTTACGCCAAGTATAAGACGAAGAAATACATGGTCGCCGTGTTCGAGTCCGGCAAGGGCGATCTTTATGAGAACACGCGGGACTTGCTGCTCTTCAACCGCCGCCGCAGCGCCGAAAAAGCCGTGCAGCAGGCAAAAAAGCAGAGGGCCGTGGGCATGGAGCGGTAAGCAGAGGGCGGAAGGGAGCAATCCCTTCCGCCCGTTTTCTTTTTTCCTAAAAGGTGGTTTAAGAGCAGTAGCCTAAGAGCACCAATAGATTTAAACGCTATAACCCATGCTATTCAACGTTCGCATTATACTTAACAATATTCTGTAGCGTAGTGAGTAATCTACGGTAAAACTCTTCGTGAATAGGAATAAGAGCATCATTGACTTTTGTTCCTGACGAGAAAAAATGTCTGCGATTTTTGACGGTAGCTAAATGTCCTTCTTCAAAGTCTGGAAATAGCATATACCTCTCGATTATCGTCGAGTCTTCAATCCGCAAAAAGACTTTGGGCGCAAATTCCCAAGTGCCATTATGAACAGCTTCATTGCGTAAGGCCTCAATCTGCTTGATGACTATGCAATCCTCGAAGATCGTATCTTGAGTCCCATTCATACGTAGCTGCTTCCTGTTTCCCCATATTTTTTCTGAGCTTTTTAGTTTCGTGATTGATGAGAAACTTTCTATTGGGTTCTCTAGTTCAAAGGCTATTTTAACTATCAAATCTAATATCGAGTAGGCTTTCGTAAAAAATGTTTCTAGATAGAATGCAAGCTGTTGGGTTTCGGGAGAGCAAATCATCTGCTCTTTACCGAGAGAGTAATCTAAGCTGTCGATATTGGTGATTTGTGTGTAATATTGAACAAAACAATGCTCTGTAGCTTGCAATAAGCTCTGCACAGTTGACGTTAAGTATTGACAATCCGCAACGTAAATGTGTCTATATAAATCTTTGAAGTAAGGAGCGTATACGGGCACAAGATTCAGAAATTGTGTCTTATTTATGCATATGTCGGAATTTTGTCCGCCCAAGGCTATGCCAAGAGGAATACTTGAGGCTTCGCTGTTGTATAATTCCCAGTCAGGAAAGTATAAATCGACAAATGTGTCCGATATATCAATAAGCGCCAGATCAATTTCGCGGATAAGGTTGTCCCCGGGGTAGAAGAACGAGTGCATCCCGTTTTCTGCAGCACATCGTATCGAGAATGTCCCGTCTTCAGAAATAATAGATTTATCCTCTGAAGCTATGCCATTTTGATGGTATGTTTTCATTTCCAATACTCCTTGGCAGCATTCTATATCAAGTAACCTCGTTCTTTACCCGATAGTCTTTGCCTGTACAGGCAGTTCTTGAGATATTTTAATTCTCCATACGAGCAGTCAGCCTTTTAATCCATAATCCCGTACCGCTTCATCAGCTCAATGCGCTCCTTGGCCAGCTTGATGGAGCCGGAGGCGCTGTTGTCCGCGCCGGTCTTCTTCTCGCCCGCGTAGTGCGCGAGGCGCTGCACCCACGCGACCGGCAGCAGGTACGGGCGCTTTTTGAGGTACGGGTAGCGCCGCTCCAGATACTCGCGCTTGGGGAACACCGTCCGCAGGACGCTGCTCTTCTCCCCCGTCCGGCTGGCCTTCACGGCGTTCAGCGTGACAGTGGAGGAATGGAGGCGCGTTAGGTCGTTGGAGCCGTACACGCCGCCGCAGAGGCTGTCGTGCAGCAGCGGCTCCACGTCAACCGCGTCGCTCCACGGCGTGGGCAGGTCAAATTCGATGCCAAGATAGTCTCCCGCGATGCGGAACGCCGCCGCAGCAAAGGTCGCCGCGTGGACGCTCTCACACTGCTCGTGCAGGCGCTGCCAGTCGATCTCCCCGTGATACGCCCGCGCCCACAGGCCGATGTCACAGAACTGTCGCAGTCCGATGCCGCTGCGCACGAAGTGCTTGTAGGCGTGCAGAAGCAGGTACAGCAGATGCTCGTGTGGCGGCATGGCCAGAAAGCCGTCGATTTCGACGGGGATGAGGTCGGCAAAAAAGTGGTTCAGCTCGTCGTGGGCATCCTCAGAGGAATCGAATAAGTGCCGGTGCAGCTCGATGTAAAGCGGGCTGCCGTTTTTTGTGTAGGACACCTCGTCTGCCGTGGCCAGCTCGTCCGCAGGCGTATCGGTGGTCAAACCGTTGGCAAGAAGCTGCTTATGGCAGGCCATAAACTCCGCGTCGGAAATGTAGAGGTCGTCGTCCGCGCTGATGCGGTGATCCTTCAGCGGATACAGTCGGCTGCAAAGCTGCCCCTTTACCACGATGGGGTGCAGCCCTGCCGAACGCAGCTTATGATAAAGGTCGGAAAACTCCGCCGAGCGCACGGTTTGGTTCAACACCTGCCCGATGACCTGTTGCTTGGTTACGGCAAACAGAGCCACGTTCTCTTCGGCAGCAGGCATCTTGCGGACGGCTTCGAAGAGGATCGGCAGCAGCTTCTGCTGATTGGCCAACGTAAAAATGGCAGGCCAGTCCACCTTTTCGGCGGGCAAATCTACACCGGAGATGGCCGATTTGGCGATATGCAGGAATTGTGTTTCAGTGGTTGTCAGGGTCATGTTTGTGTGCCGAACCCTTTCTCTGGATTTTTCGATGGCGGGGGCGATGAGCAGCGAGGTGGAACCGATGAACGCGCCCAGCGTGTTGCAGATCACGTCATCCACCTCCGCCATACCGAGGGCGTAGCGGTACTGAGCGTACTCAATTCCCGCGCTGAGAATGCAACCGATGAGTGTTGTGAGGGCGATTCTAAGCCAACGATGCCATTTCTGCGGCAGGGCATTGGAGAGCGTTAAGCCCAGAGGGAAGAAGAGAAATATGTTCATCAGCATCTCGCGGTAGAGTTCTGGTTGCTGGAGTGCGGCGGTAAATGTGGCAAAGGGCGTAAGGATGGGCTTGTAGTCGCCAGGTGTGCGGGTCAGGATGGTGGCGTAGAGGATGATGAACGCAGCCGCGCAGGCGAGCGCGGTATTGAAAAGCACTCGCCTCCGTTCCCCAACTCGCTGGCAGAGCACGGGCCAGAGAAGGAGTAGGGACAGCAGCAAAATGCACACCATCCATGGGTTCATAGCGTAGATTTGTCGAAGCATCGTGTGTTATCGTTTCAGGCGGCGCATGATGCGGGCCAAAAGGCTCTTGCTCCGGCGTTCCTGCGCCAGTTCGGCCTTTGTCGGTTCACAGCAGGCGGAAACCAAATCGGCAAAGGACGTTTGACCGTAGCCCTCCCAGAATTCATCGTAGCGGACGGGCTTTTGAATGGGTGTAAGCACCGCCGGGTTAAAGGAAAACGCATCTTTGGCTGCGGGCTGGAGTTGCAGCTGATCCTTGCAGCCTTCCAGAAGGCTTCGTCCCTTTTCGCTGTGCAGCAAAATGAGGGATGTGCCCTGCGGGTTGTAGGCGTCCGGCTGAACACCTTTGACACCCCAATAATCGGCCAGCGTGATATCGCTGCAACGCTCGATCCCTTTGAACTTACATACAAGGCAGGAGCTACGGGAGTAGAGTCCCTTGATAAAACCGCGCTGATAGGGGTTTTCGGCTGCGGGCTGAGTGAATTCGCTGCCATTATCAAAAAAGGCGCGGATATGGTAGACTTCCCAGCCATTTGCTTTGTTGCGGAAGGAGAACGCGATCAGCTTACCGCCGTGCTGCTTCTCCAGTTCCTCTTTGTATCCGTCCCACACCAGCGGCGATGGGACACTGTGACAGGCTGTGTCCTGCGTGATCAGCGTCTCATAGTCACGTCCGAGGTAGCTTTTCAGCGCTGCGACCTGACAGGGCAAGCCGCTGAAATAGACCCAGCGACCGTCAGCCAGCGCCGCCTCGACCTGCGAATAGCAGTCGCTCGGGACGCTGCCTTGGACATACTTGGAGCTGCAAAGCGCAGAAAGCTCCTCCACGCTCTCAGCGGCAGTATGTATCACATGGAACTGTCCGTCAAAGGCCGCGCCAAACACGAGGCCGCCTTTGCGGATGATCTCCGCTGCCAATACGGGAAAAATCGCGCCGGACGAGGATCGAGGCAGGAGCATTCCGTCCTTGGCGTAGCCGGCCATAACGTCCGTGTGTACCGAGGTCTGCGGCAAAACGGAAACCGGACATTTTCCGGTGCAGAGGCCACAGTCGGTGCACTTCTCCGTATCGATTGTCGGATGCAGAAAGCCGTGTTCATCCGGCTGCATTTTGACAGCCGCTGATGGGCAGACCGCAGCGCATACCCCACAGCCGGTGCAAGCATCATTTTTTTGAGTGACGTTCATATGTAAGTCTCCTTCGGTTCTTCAAGGAGTGATAGCCAAAGCCCAATAGCAGGCATATTGCTGTCGTAATCGTAAACAGGAAAAAGTTCACATTAACAACTCTCCGCAGCGCAAGAATGACAATCGGGTGCCAGAAATATGTAAAATTAGCCGTATCACGGCAAGCCGAAGCAAACTTGCTTTTCCCTTCGAGCGGATAGGCAAGACAAATCTGAAACAGAAGAAACAGCAGCGGATAAAGGAATACCGTGATTTCGATTGTTCTTGACATCCCCGTGACAGTCACAGTAACAATCTCTGCCACGAATAGCAGTGCCACCATCGTGGTCGCAAACAGCAGATGTTTCTTGGAAATGCGCAGCTTCAGCTTTCCTTCCGAAATTGTCCACCCCAAAGCGGTAAAGGGAAAACCCATCAAAAATATCCGCCGAACACTCAAAAACCATCCACTGTCAAACAGCACACTCAAGGCGGTCAGCCTGCTGCCAATGCCATAGTATGATGTTCCCAATAGGCCAATGACATAACAAACAATCGCCAATGGAAGCAAGACTTTCGACAGATTCAGCTTGCAGATCAGGTAGATCATCGCTGTGGAATAAATGACACCCACCATGTACCATAGATGATAGTAACTGCCGTTGAACAGGAAATCTATCAGCATCCATTTTTCCACCCTATGTAACAACGCCGGGTTTTGCAGGAAAATTACAGCAAAATATACTATGGATAGAGCCACATACAATCTAAACACTTTCCAAATGGATGTCGCAATAGCGGAGCAGCCCTTCTGGACATAGCCTTTTTGAAGAAAATAACCGCTTGTGCAGAAGAAAAACGGAACGGCCACGCGGGTCAGCATCTGAATACTGCCGTTGGTGCGAGACGGAAACCACATGATTGCCTGTGTATGAATAGCAATCACTAAAATCGCCGCAAACAGACGCGCAATATCAATGCTGTTGATACGGTGGTTCGTTTCCATTTCTTTCTCCTTTCATCATGTGTGTAAAGATTTTCGATACCGGCCCTTTAATGAACGCTCTTTCATAGTCGTTCATCATGAAGAAATACGCCGAAATCCAATAAATCAGGGTATACGCTGCGGCGAGGGCAAAGAAGATCAGCCAATTGCTGATATGCAGCGTGTCCAGAATGAACCACCCCACCGTCCCCATGACCAGCATGACAGGGCACATATGCAGGATGTTCTTCCAGAACAACGGAATATCAATGCCAATTTTCTTATAGTAATACCAGTTGATAATTAGAATGTTACCCACCACATAGGCAATGCAGGTAGCCATAGCCGCGCCGATGATGCCGTATGCTTCCACCCACCAGAAGGTCAGTCCGACATTCAGCACAGCGATGCAGAGGTATACGACAGACCGGAACTGATGCTTGTTCATGGCGTAGAGAATACTCAACCCGGTGTTCTGAATCAGGGGAATCGTTACCGGAATCATCACCAGAAGCGCCACATAGTAGGCATCCTCGTACCCAGCACCCGCCCATAATGCGATGAACTGCCGTCCAAACGCCACAAATGCAGAAACAATGAAGGAAATCAGCAAAAATTGCAGCCGTCCGACCTTGATGAACAGGGCTGTAAACTCCGATGGCGGAGTGTCCTTAACAGCCATTTTTGTCACCTTCGGCATAAGGACGCCGCTGATTGCCGTTGACAGGCTTGTGATATAAGTATTGAAGGTCGCGCCGATGTTATAGACCGCTGTAGCTACTGCGCCAACGGCCCAACCGATAATGAGCTTGTCTGTGGACCAAAAGAGGATGTCAACAATGTTTGCCAAAAACACAAACAAGGAAAAACGAATGATCTCGCCAAGAAGTCCACCACCGACATGCTGGAAGCGGGGTCGGATATGCATCCGTCGAATTACATATACGGTGTAGATGGCATAGGTAACAAAATTCAGGACCGTCGCAGAAAGGACAAGACCGATAGAGCCAAAGCCCATGAACAGCAGCACAAGATTCAAGCATGGTGATACCACGCTTGTGATTAGCGAAGCCGTTTTGCTGAAGATAAATCTCTCGTGGGCCAGAATCATGGAGCTGAACACATTGAAGGGCATAAAAATTGCCGTGTTCAACGTCATCAGGCGTACCAGACGTTCCAGCAGAAGGATCTCGTCCGGCATAAGGGATCGTCCATAGAACCCCAAGTGGAAGGAGCAAAATGTTCCGACCAGCAGAATCGCAGCGCCGATTACTGAGTATATCTTGATGAACAGGCCAAAGACGCGCTGTTCTCCGTCCAAATCTCCCTCTGCGCGGTATTTGGCAAGGTAGCGGATGATCGAGCCGCCGATGCCGAAGTTCAGCAGGCCGATATATCCCATAACAGACTGTGCAATCCCGTAAATGCCATACTCCGCCTGTCCCAGCATACGGAGCATGATGGGCGTATAAATGAACGGAATCAGATTGCCGATCAGCAGGTTCAGATAGGACAGCAGCGCACCGGCCTTGATCTCATCGCGTTTCATGCGTTTACAAGTTCCTCCAATGCCTTGCGCGCCTCGTCGGCACGGGCGATATAACCGGGAAGCGTCTCGTTGAGGTGCGACCGGATGGCATCGCGCTTTTCATACAGGCGAGCGAATGCTTGGGTCAGCTCATCGCTCTCCTTGAGCTGCTGCACCGGCAGAACGTAGCCATCCTCCGTGCCGAACAAATCCCGAGCAATGCCGCGCGCTTTGACGGAGTATCCCACCACCAGTGTCGGAACACCGGTAGAATATGCAGCGATGGTCGCGTGGGTTCGGGCACCGACGAAGAAGCTGCATTGAGAAATGATATATTTCAGTTCCGGCGCGGTATGGTCACCGACAAGAATCAGCCGTTGGTTTTGGCCAAAATCATCGTAAAGCTGTCTGAGCGGAATGCGGTCGTCATTGTTGGCCCAAATGACATGTGGAATCAGAGCAATATAGGCGTCGGTGTTGTCTAGAATATATTGAATCAGCTCACTATAGTTGGCATATGCCGCACCCTGATTCTTTTCGTTGTTGATAATCATTGGGCTGATATTGATGCCAATGGCCTCTTTTTCCAGGAAGAAATCTTCGACTTCGCAAGCCTTTGCTTTCATGAGGAAGGCAGGATCCGGCATTAAAAGCGCATTTGCACCAACTTTTTTGACCGCGGCATAAGTTATGCTCTCTCTGGCCGCGACAATGGAATAATTCCGCAAATCCTCGGCAACATCCTCTTCTGCCGCAACCTCGGGTTCAATGGAGCAGCCCCAAAGGACTGTTTTAATTCCCTGCTTCAAAAAGGCTCTGTTCAAATACGCATACAAAGCGGTGTTGCCATAGCAATAATTGTCTCCTCCAATGGAGAAGGCAATGTCCGTATTGCCTTTGCAGCTTTTAATAGCGGGCAAATAATATAGCCCATCCATATCGGTGTAATTGCCGGTAAGCTTCAATTTTGCATAGGCCTTTAAAAAGCCAAAATCCTTTTTTCGCGTCTCTTTAGCCGATTCAAGCGCCGCACAGATATCAAGACCATATTGCGCATCTTCCCGGCAGTTTTCTGAAAGAATTCGGTATTCATTTGCACCCAAAAGCTCAACGGTTCCGCGACTGATTGCTTCACAGCCGTGGTTTCCAGCACCACCGTTGCCATACATGGTGATTTTCATTGTTCAACACCTTCTATCCATCTATCCATCTATCCATCAATTAGTGCTTCTATTTGCTTCATGACCCGATCTGGGCCAAACTGTTCTGGACACACCGTGTTTTCTTTAATGCTCTGATAAAGAGTCTTGTCAGTCAAAATAGACAAGACTTTCTTTGTTAGCGATTCTGGAGACTGCTCCGTCAGCAGACCATTGACACCATCCTTGATAAACTCACACGGTCCTCGGGATTTCGTCACCACGCAAGGAACGCCAAGCGTCATAGCCTCTAAAACTGTCAGCCCCTGCGATTCAATGTATGATGGATGAACGAACAAGTCTGCATATTTCATATAGGGATAGGGGTTTGTCTTACTTCCCTCCAAAATAACATGATCCTTTAGGCCGTTTTCTGTAATGAGCATCTCCACTCTCGCGCGCTCCGAACCGTCCCCGACAATGTGCCACATAAACGCAAGATTCATAGCTTGCAGCGCTTTTGCGGCAGGAACGATGTTTTCAAAATGCTTTTCCGGTGCAAAGCGCCCCACAGAAACAATGCACAGATCGTTCTTTGCGTAGGGCGTGTGTTCCACTTTTTGCAGGATTGCGACAGCATCCAGCATGTTGGGCACACAAATCAGCTTATCCGCAAGCTCTGGAAGGAGGTCTTGCAACATCTCGCTGCAAGCCCGCGACACCACCGCAACGGCATCCATTCGGCTGCACATTGCGCCATACGCTACACGGTCCACATAAAATTCACCATGATGCCACCATGTAATTTTTCGCCTTGCCTTTACGGAATACGCTGCCAAGTCGGAGCAAATGCCGGGGCGGAAAGCGATTACGCAATCATAGTAGTGCTTACCTAGCAAAATGTCTGCGGCAGGCTTCAATGCACCTGTGCCAAAAATCTTACGCAGTAAAAACAGCAACCGAAGTCTAAGGCACATCCAGTCGCGGGCTGCAATACAGCGCCGAACCGACGAGGCAAAGCCCCCATAGGTGTTGTGCAGGTCTCGAAGCAGCACGTGCACCTCGGGAGGTAACTCCACAGCATAGTCACCGATGTCCTCCAGTAGCAAGAGATCAACGGCGTATTTTGTATAGTCCATGTGCCTAAGGATATCGACTAGTGAGCGCTCCACGCCACCGGTATTGAGATGGCCGTTGATGAAAAGGATTTTTTGTTTTTTCTGATCCATTCTGGTTCTCATATTTTACCACTTATAGCAGCTGAGTGACAACGTTTTTAGGAGAAAACGCAGTTACAGGATACCACCGCTCACCATGCGCAATATCAGCATTAATCCTATTTATTGACGAAATGATGGATTGTACGTTGTTGTCACAGAAATAATACCTATTGAACTTCCCAAAATATTTTTCTATTTGCTCTTTTTCTTCTGAGGTTCCGTCCAAAATAAACAAGATTGGTTTTCTTGTTGCTGAGTAGTGATATATCTTACCTGGTATTTGACCACCGCGAAGATTGCAAAGCTGAACTAGCACGGATGCCTTCTCTTGCAGTGCTTTTTGGATGACATCCAAAGTTCCGGAGCCTAATTCACGCAGTACTATCGGAGTCTGCTTCAGAAGGTTTAGGGAAATCTCCTCTTGCCGGGCAAGGGGATTGGAGCAATGTACAAACGCCACCAGCTCATCTTGCATAAATGGGGTGTATTTAAAGGTGGGTTGTCGCTTCATGCCTTCTACCATACCCAGGTCTATCCTTCCTGTAGCGAGTGCATCCTCTATCTCATGAGAATTTCCGCTGAGCAATGTAAGGCGGATGTCGGGATATTGTTTTCTGAACCCAGCAATCAGTTCGGGGAGAACATATTGCGAGATGGTAGTACTGGCTCCGATGCGCAATTCGCCTCCTGATTTCGCCGTGAGCTTCTTCATGTCGAAATCAAGATTCTGATAGGCATCGATAATCTTGCAGGCATGGTCTAGCAGAAGCTGTCCGGCACGGGTTAGTTGGATGCGATTGCCGATTCTGTCGAACAATCGCACCCCATATTCCTTCTCAAGCTCCTGTATGTGCTTGCTGATGGCAGGCTGGCTGATAAACAGTTCGTTGGCAGCCTTGGTGAAACTCAGGAGTGTAGCCACGCTCCTGAAAACTTTCAGTCTTGTATCAATCATTGTATGTTCCTTTATTTTTGCACGATTTATCATAAACCACATAGGCTCATTTATATTCCTTCTTTCAAGAACTTGCGAAGATGCAGGTGCGTGATGCCGTCATCATCATTCTTGGTGAGCAGAGGAGTCATGGAGATAACGTACTTCGGATAGTTGTCCTTGATGGCATGAAGATTGCCAAACTCTCGCTCTCTCGTTGCCTTGTCGTAGATGATATAGGACGCTTGTACATAGATGCGTTCACCTCCCGGCTTGGTACATACAAAGTCGATTTCTCCAGCTTGCAATTGTCCCACATATACTTGATAGCCCAAACGTATGAGATGCTGATAGATGATATTCTCTATCACTTTCTCAATGTCTCCTTCGCGCGTTCCTCCAGCAATGGCATTTCGAATGCCGTTGTCTTCGAAGTAAAACTTGTCGTTGGTTTCAAAGATTCGTTTGCCGTGGATGTCATAGCGGTTCACCTTGTGCAGGATGTAGGCTTCGCAAAGGAAGGAAATGTAGTTGATGATGGCCGTGGAGGTTATTGATTCACCTTGCGATTTCATGTATTTGGCGATACTGTTGGCAGAGATGAGCTTGCCTGTATTATCTGCAAGAAAACGCACCAGATTCTCTAAGAATGGTATGTTTCTTATCTGGTTGCGCATGATGACATCCTTGAGCAAGACGGTGTGGTAGATATCTATCTGATACTCACGTGCATCATCCTCTTCCAGTCCTATCTTTGCCAGACCAGGTAGACCACCATACTGAATGTACAGAGCAAGTGCTTCGTCATTATCTGATAGTTGATGAAATTCCAAAAACTCGTTATAGCTCAGCGATTGGATATAGATTTCCTTATATCTGCCACCGATGAGTGTGCTCAGTTCATTGCTCA
>OQVT01002575.1_pt1 | contig 11686 bp, 11 predicted proteins | sample 1691561 | NCBI WGS metagenome assembly OQVT01 (sample SAMN03418260, study PRJEB22391) | human gut metagenome | biome: human-gut; feature: organic feature; material: feces | host: Homo sapiens | place: Tanzania | collected 2013-01
GATAGGCGTAGCGATGTTGATATTTCTTCGTTTGTCTGGAGCGTTATCAATAATCGACACCTGTTTGTTTGGCTTATGGTTTGTGACATTCCTGTTGATTTCTAAAGACAAAGAATGTTTACCTTGGAGCTTTGGTTTTACGGCTTTTTACACCGCATTATTGTTTTTGGCGTATCATTATCCGTTGCTGGAATGGAATGCTCCAAGCTTGCCGGTTTTGCAAAACATTGCCATATATGGTAATAAATTGGCAATAGTTTTGGTTAACGCGCTTTTATATCTTATGGCAGTGCTGTCTTTGGTACTTTTAACTTGCGCTGCTTTGAGCGGACTAGGTTGTTTTAAGCCAAAACGTTCTTTAGATAAGTAAATAAAAAAAGGAACTGATTTTTCAGTTCCTTTTTCGTTTTTGCAAAAAATGCTTAGTCTAATTCACCTACATACATGCCAATAGCGTGTGCCGCTTTAACATAATCACTGTGGGCGTCCAAACCTGTTGTTCCGGCAGCAACCACTTCATCTAAAGTATAAGAAGTGATTTTACCATGGCTAAGCGATACCATGCGGTCTGTGTGACCTTCTGCCAGTAGATGGACAGCTTCGGCAGCCAATACTACAGCTAAGGTGCGATCAAAAGATGTTGGATTGCCAGAGCGCTGAACGTGACCTAATTTGGTAACGCGGGTTTGAAAACCTTTGTAGTTTGCATTAATTAAGCTGCTCAGATAATCGCCGATACCGCCGTTGATTTTTTCGCCTACCATATTTACGGCGCCGGTTACAGCTTCGCCTTTTTCGGTTTTAACCCCTTCAGAAACCACAATCAGAGCGCTTGTGCGTCCGCTGGCTTTTACTGCTTCCAATTTTTTAACAATACCATCTAAAGTATACGGGATTTCTGGTACCAAACAAATATCGGCAAAACCGGCAATAGCAGAGTGCATAGCCAAATGTCCGGCGTCGCGTCCCATAACTTCTAAAATCAGAGCGCGGTGGTGCGAACGAGCGGTTGTCATCAAATCGTCCAAAGCGTTGGTGCAAACTTGACAAGCTGTGTTGAAGCCAACCGAAAATTCTGTCAGCGGAGTATCGTTATCAATAGTCTTTGGAATACCAATCATCTTTACGCCGGCCATTTTGCAATAAGTGCTGACAATGTTCATGCTGCCATCACCGCCAACAACCACAACGGCGTCCAAACCCAATTCGCGAACTCCTTCACCAAAGCGCTGAGCCAAAACTTCTTGCGATTCTTTTACGCCGGTATTTAGCGAACCTAAATATGAACCAAAAAAGATTAAAGAAATGATGTTTGCTAACATTGGTAAGGTTACTGTAAAGGAACTGATAAAAGGTAATCATAAATGTGTAGAGATAACTATCACTTCTAAGAGTAAGCTATCTTTCGTATTCCTTTATGATTCTTGGCTAAACTTACATAGAAAGGGAGAATGTAACATATTCTATGCTGATAAGCCAGTGTATGAGATAAACGGAAAATTAATCGGATTTAATCGGACTGTAAGAAAGATGCTGTATCAAAAGATAGGTCTGCAAGATCTTACAACAAAAGAACTAGGTGAAGCTGCTATCAGATATGCTAAATTACCAGCCTCGCCTTCTAATGAAGTCTGAAACTGATATTAAGTCCTACAATCATAAATAAACATAAAATCCAGCCTAAAAAACTGGATTTTATGTTTTATGGTTGTATTTTTGTATTTAAAATAATCAAATTAGGTTTAATATGGGATTTTTCGACTTGTTCAAAAAGAAAGAAGTTATAGAGAAGCCAGAAATGAGCTTACCAGATGTAGAGAAGGTTACTATGCCATTCCCTACCAAACCTAGTGCTATAGATTATTCTGGAATGTTAGAAGAAGTTAGAGCTTATTTTGGTAAACTCTATAAGAGTAATAACTATTCTTTCTATAACTATAATACACTTCATATTTCTGTTAAGGTTGATGTTTATTTTGGTTATACTAAGAATAATGGTCAAACTAACAGAAACGGTATTAAGGCTGTTGATTTGTGCTTACCAGACGATTCTGTATTAGCTACCCTAGATAGAAGCCTATGGAAACGATATGATAAAGAAATAGGTACTGATAATGTCAAGTGGCTAGGCTATAGTGATGGTGAAAGCATCCGTATTACAGTCTTTAAAGATAAGGTATCAGAAAGACTAGTAACTAACCTTCTACAAAATTTTGGTGAATGGATAGCAGATGCTAGCTGGTCTAGCCAACTTTATAAGATGGCAGAACAGTTAAACCTAGATTCTGGTGAATTTGAGTATAAGAAAAAAGAAACTGGTAATGGCTATGAATACTACTATAATGGTAAGTATATGTTAGCTGGTGTTTCTCACTATGTGGCAGCTCCATTTGTTTCACTAGGATTTGCTAAACCAGAGCCAGAAAACACCTTTAATAGTAAAGCTGTAGCTATTTATACTGATAAAGGAGTAAAGGTAGGCTATATTTCAGAAAAGGAACTAGATAAATTCCATACTGAAAACACTGGCATCATTCCTATAGTAATGGAAGCCCACTATTATAAAGATAAGTTATATGGCTATCTTTATACCTTTACTAACAACGAAGCAGAATATCACTATATAAGGAATCAATTTATAAAGCTATTAGAAGAATTTAAATAATAAGATATATGAAAAAGTTAATTTTATTTTTTGTAATGCTTGCTGTTAATATTGTAGGCTTTGCACAAAACAGCGAGCCAGAGAAGGCTAAACCTATGACAGATACAGAAATAGTCCGCAAATGTGCTATTCTTGATGTCGAAGGTAAATATTATGAGAATGTTACTGTAACTATCAAGTCTAATCAGCCAGATTTTTTCTTTACTGATAAGTACAAAGTAAAAGTTACTGTTACTGATGCTTCTGGCTCTAAAGTCTGGAATAAGACCTTTAAAAATGCTTTTTTGTATGTCTTTTCCAGTGGGCAAATCCAAGTTGGTAAGCAAAATTTTGACCAGTTAGTTATATCTAAATCTAGTTCTACTGGTGATTGGATAGGAATGGTAAGAGAAAAAGAAGGAGTATATTAAACCAATAAAAGCCAGCCCAAATAGGATTGGCTTTATTTTATTTTATAATGATTGGTACTACTCCTTCTACAGCTACTTCTTCTATTCCATTATCCTTTATAAGGTTATACAGTTCTTTACTGATAGGATAGTCATAGTAAATTATGGTTAGTTATAAGGCTCTAAATACAAAGAACAGATCCATATATGCGATTAATTTTGAACACCTGCTTAATATAATACATGGTAACAAAAAACGATGGTGAGCCAAAAGCAATACGACGCTCTTGGCACACCATCGTCACACAATGTTTAATATACGTTTTTATATGTTGGTCTCACAGAAAGAGACAACACATCATTTCTTTTCAGCAGCAGATTTGCGTGTACGTTTCTTGGGCGTAGCCGGTTCTACAGTTTCTTCAACCGCCTTGGCTTCAGCCGCCTCAGCTTTCTTCTTCACAGCCTTGGTCTTGGCAATAGCCTTCTTCTCTGTTTCCTGTACCTTCTCAAGCTTTGTGCGGAGCTTACTTTCTGCAGCCTCAATCTTTTCTATCTTAGTCTGAAGACGAACAATTTCCTTGTTCTTGACCTCAAGCTCCTCGTCCTGATTTTTGATGGTCGTCAGCAGAGAGTTAAGTTGGTCATTGTCAATCTCCTCTGGATAGAGCGAGTTTACACGGCTCAAGAAGTCGCCAAGCACGTTCATATAGTTTGTGAAAGCATCGAACGGACTGCTGTATATTCCGCGGTCAACACCAACGTTAGACGGTTTGGTCGTCATAAAGCGGAAGTTGTTTGAAGCCTGCAGATAGTCCCAATCTTGGTTCACGCGAGGATCATCAGCAATGCGCACACGGTCTGCAATGCTATAAAGCTTATTGAAAGCTTCGCGTTGCATGGGGTTACCCAACCAGCTACTTACATCGCGTTCCTCATCAGTCCAACTAAGTGTGTCAGGAACATCCAGTCCGCTAACGCTGTTAAACGTGTCACAGATCTCTGAAGGAGTGGCGAAATTGATGCCCTTTGTCTTTGCGCAAACAGGCAGGGCCTTCAAGAAATCGAGGATGTTGCTTGACAGAGGCTGGGCAATACCTAACGCTGACAGCTCCATGAAGATGTTAATGACCTTCTCCTCCTCGGGCATTGAGGCAATGCGGTCAATATAGTTGTCTGCAAAGAGAGGATAGCCGTCCCAGTCTTTATTGCTGAAACGCAGCGAGATGTCATCGCTGAGCGTAACGTCGCGCAGCAAGAGTTTAAGATCAGGAGCAAGCGCGCAGTTGTAAACATAATGTGGCGATTTCCATCCGAGCACATGCTTGGCACCTTCGGTGAGCATACCCTTGAATCCCATCTGAGCAGCCTGCAGACCGATGTCGTCGCTATAGATGAGAGATGAGTTGCGAAGAACCTTTGGCGTCTGTCCAAAATACTCCTTCATTCTGTCACACTGACGCTTAACCTCCTTCTTGAAGCTCTCCTCGTTGACGAGGGAAGCCAAACCGTGAGAGTAAGGCTCTGCCAAGAACTCCACGCACCCTGTGTTGTTAAGTTCCTGTAGCTTTTCGATAACCTGAGGAGCGTGCATTTCCAACTGCTCCATGCCCACGCCTGAAAGAGAGAAAGCTACTTTAAAATACTTGCCATTCTGCTTGATCATCTCAAGCATGGCGTTAAGTGCCGGAATGTAAGAACGCTCTGCAATGTCATTTATTATACGCGCGTTCTCATAGTCATCATAATAATAGTGGTCGGTACCGATGTCGAAGAAACGATAACGCTTAAGCTGTATTATCTGATGTATTTCGAAATATAAACAAATTGTCTTCATCTGAAAAATTTGAATGTTAGGTTCGTGTTATAGTTGGTGATTCATTACTCTTATATACAGGTCGCGTATGCGTTGACCCACCTTCTCCCATGTTATCTGGTCTACCTCGTTCTTACCCTCTTCCTGCAAGTAATAGAAGAGGCTGTCGTTGTGGCAGATAGAGTAGATAGCATCGGCCATGGCGTTGATGTCCCAATAGTCGACCTTTATACAGTTGTCCAAAATCTCGGCACATCCGCTCTGCTTGGATATGATAGTGGGCGTGCCACACTGCATAGCCTCAAGGGGCGAAATACCGAACGGCTCGCTCACCGAAGGCATGACATAAACGTCAGAGTCTTTCAGACACTCGTAAACCTGTTTTCCACGCATGAAGCCCGGGAAATGGAACCGGTCGGCGATGCCACGCTCTGCTGCGAGGTAGATCATCTGATCCATCATGTCGCCGCTTCCTGCCATGCAGAAACGCACGTTGCGTGTGCGGTGCAACACCATGTTGGCTGCTTCAACAAAATATTCAGGACCTTTCTGCATAGTGATACGGCCAAGGAATGTAACCACCTTATCGCGTCCTGTGTGGTCGGGACGTGGAATGTCTTGAAGTTCTTGACGCAAAGGATAAACGGCATTGTGCATGGTAAAACATTTGCGCGGGTCCTGGTGATACTGGTGTATTACGGTCTGTCTTGTAAGTTCTGACACACACATTATACAGTCGGCATTGTCCATACCGTCTTTCTCTATAGCATAAACCGTGGGGTTCACCTTTCCGCGCGAACGGTCAAAATCGGTTGCATGAACATGTATGCACAACGGTTTGCCGCTGACATGCTTGGCGTTTATGCCGGCAGGATAGGTCAACCAGTCGTGTGCATGAATAATGTCAAACTCTTCTGTGCGTGCCACCACACCTGCAATGATAGAATAGTTGTTGATCTCCTCGTGCAGGTTAGATGGATAGCCGCCAGCAAACTCCATACAGCCAAGGTCGTTGACGTGCATATAGTTGAAATCGGCATAGATATGGTCACGCAAGCGATAATAATAGTCGGGATCCATCACGTTAGAGATGCGGCTCTTTACATAGTCGTAGTCGACATCACGCCATGCAATAGGCACACAGTTCATAGCCACAATGCGGCATGCTGTCTGGTCTTCATCGCCGAAAGGACGCGGTAGACACAACACCGTCTCTACATCTCCTTGAGCATGAAGACCCTGTGATATACCAAAGTTAGCGGTAGCAAGTCCACCATACACATGAGGAGGATACTCCCATCCGAACATAAGTACTTTCATGATAATTGTCCTCCTTCTATTTTAGTATTTATATTTTTCAAGTAATTCGAGTGTGCGCAACACCTCTGCCACATTAACGGCAAACGAGATACCTCCTCGTCCGTGGAACGGTGGATTGCCGTCGAACAGTTCAGGAATTGTACCAAGACAATGTTGAGACATCTCGTCCTCATAGCCTACCATCTGTCGCTGGATGAAGCTCAGACGTGTGCGTTTATAGACACGCAGACAAGCCTCCATATAGAAACCTCCAAGCCACGGCCATGCTGTTCCCTGATGGTAAGCGAAATCGCGCTGTGTCTGTGGACCGACATACATCGGGTTATAGCCTGTGCTGTTAGGAGACAAAGAGCGCAAGCCCTTAGGTGTGAGAAGCTCACGGGTACACATGTCAAGAACACTCTTCTGCTGAGAAGGCTCCAGAGGCGAATAGTCGAGAGCGACAGCAAAGATCATGTTTGGCCGCACGCTCCAATCGGCATCGGCACCTCCCACATAATCGAAAAGATATCCATACTGGTTAAGGAATGTTGCTACGAATGACGTACGACACTGGTCTGCAAGCGTTTCAAGCTTTTCTGCAGCAACATGGTCGTTACTGTAAGCAGCAACATCGGCACTGAATTTAAGCGCATTATACCACAACGCGTTAAACTCTACGATATAACCTGTACGCGGCACAACAGGATGTCCATTAACGGTAGAGTTCATCCATGTCACGGCTTTCTCACGTCCTTCGGTATAGAGCAAACCATTGTCTTTTACAACAAGGTTAGGATGCTTGTCATCAAGGATAAAATAAATGATGTCTTTAAGTAGTTTTGCATACATTTGCGAGCATTTCTGACGTCCAGCATGTTTGTCATACTGTTGTATTGCCCAAATAGCCCACAACATGACATCAGGCTGTTCCACCTCAACCATGTAACCGGTCTGAGGTTTGTCAGCCATAAACTCGCGCAAACCGCGCTCTGCAGTCTTCATAACCAGCTCAAAATAGTCTTGTTCCTCGATTGAAAGGGTCAGACCGGGGAGGGCAATGAACGTATCGCGTGCACGGCACTTGAACCAAGGATAACCGGCAAGCAGATAACGTTCGTCCTTGCTTGTACGTTTATGGAACTGGTGTGCAGCGTTTACAAGACAATGGAAGAAGTTGTCACGCGGACTTCTCTCGTCTACCTCTTTTTGGAAGAGATGCGACAGGCCACGAGGCTTACACTCAGATGTAGAGCCAGAGAAGACAATGCTCTCACCTTTCTTTATGTCTACCTCAAAATATCCAGGCACATAAAGGTCCTCGTTTGAAGCGTAGCCACGCTCTTGCTCCTTAGGATATTCCACGCCACGATACCAATCGGGCTTGAAGTTAAAACTAACCTTTTTGCTAAACTGCATGTAAAGCTCAGGATAGCCTGCATACATGCATGTACTGATACCGTTCTCCACTTCATTGTATTTTCGTGAGGCAACAGAATTTTCATGTGTAAACTGTCTGACACTACGGAAAGCCAGGAACGGACGTAACAACAGTTTTGTGTCTGAGTGGGCATCAACAAGCGTGTAACGTATGAGGATACGGTCCTCATAATGCTGGAACACGACTTCTTTTTTGAGCACCACGCCACCTACACGATAAATGGTTGTGGGCACCTTGTCACAGTCGAACTCACGGATATACTTGTGACCTTTTGGACTAAAATTGTTGCCCTGATATTTATGCAAACCAAGGTTGAATTCGGCACCATGCTGCACCACAGTCACGTCGAGAGATGACAGCAACACATGGTTCTCGTCATCAATCTCCGGAACGGGCACAACAAGCAGACCATGATACTTTCGAGTGTTGCAGTCGACAATCGTAGAGCACGAGTAGGCTCCTGAACGGTTGGTACGTAGCAGCTCTCTTGGCAATGATTCTTCCAGGTTGGTCATCAGAGCTTTTTCGAATCGCAGATAACTCATATTTTCTTTTAAGGCGTTAAATTATTTATCAAAACGTTAATATAGGTTGTAGCCAGCGAATGCCAGCTTCGCCTTACGAATTCAAAGTTAGACATTTTTTTTAATTTAAACAAAATAATAGTACAATAATTTTCAAAAAAAGTAATATTACATCTCATCATATTGTTATATGAGCCTGCCGCAACATCGAAAGTACAACTGTGTGCCGACACAATGTAAAGTACAATTTAGAGTTGTACGGTTTAAAGTGGTGAGCATTTTTTATTCAAAAAAAATTTTTTACTAAATCAAGAAAAAAACACATAAAAAATTTCATTAATAAATTGAAAAAATGTACATTTGCAAATGTAATAAACGTGGTTGAAACTCTACCACCAAAATAAACAAAACCGAAACGATCGATGGAAAATGCCAATGAACCTAGAAAGCAAGACGTTGTAAAAGAAATAGCCAATATGTGGGGACCTCTTACAGGCGAACAAAAAGCTGAGCTTTCACACAATATTGTTATACGCCAGTATAAAACAGGTGAGCTGATCTATAATGACCACGGCACCCCTACACACATGATGTATATAATAAGTGGCAAAGCCAAGATATACAAAGACGGAGTGGGAAGCGGCAGCAGAAGACAAATTCTGCGCATAGTTAAAGCGAAAGAGTTTTTTGCCTTTAGAGCTTATTTTGCCAACGAGACTTATAAGACAAACAGTATTGCTTTTGAGCCCACTGTTATTGCCCAACTTCCTCTTAAATATATAGAGACGTTAGCATCAGAAAACACCAGCGTGGCAATGTTTATTCTTAGACACCTTGCAAAAATTCTCGGAGGATCAGATGAACGCATTGTAAACCTCACGCAAAAACATATCCGTGGCCGACTAGCAGAGACTCTGCTTATGCTCACCGATGAGTATGGCACAGAAACAGATGAGGGGAAATCTTGCTTATCTATGAGCAGAGAAGACCTCGCATGCTTCTCAAACATGACAACAAGCAACGCTATACGCACACTCTCAGCCTTTGCATCTGAAGGACTTATTGAGATATACCGCCGCAACATAAAGATACTCAACAAGGAGGAGCTAATAGAGATCTCAAGAATGGGTTAAGCTGTTTTGTATAAAAAAGCAACGTTCATAAAAAATAGAGAAACTGTATAAACAGCAGATAAAAGCAACAAACGCAACAGATTTTGTTGTGCTTGTTGCTTTTATTTATTGTAGATATTTACATTACAAAATAAGAAGAACGTTCTATTTTGGAATCATGAAGTTTATTATCTCTTGTTCAACCGTTACAGAGAAGGGACCTACAGGAGTGTTCATCAACCTTCCGTCTATGCCTACAAGAGCCTTCTTTGCCTCAAGCACCTCCACCTTTTTCGTACGATACGGATGCACGCTACGATGATTAAGAAACTTACCACGCACGAAGAGATAAAATCCCTCAAAGAGCTGTGTCATCTCAGGATGATAAACCACCGATACGTCAAGCAAACCATTATATGGCACAGCATTAGGCGTTTGACCATAACCTGTAGAGTTACCAATACAAACAGTCATGACATTGCGCTTTACGGTGTCTGAATTTATCTTCAGATGCATTTTATACTCAAGACGCTGAAATATAAGAAGCAGAAAAGAGAAAAGAAACGACAAGGTGCGTGAGCCAAAATAATGACGTGTCTGACGGCGCAAATTCATGATAGAAGCAATAAGACCGACGTTTACACAATTTAGGAAATAGCGATGACAGGCTTCTCCATGTTTGTTAGTGTAACGTATACACCCGAGATCGATCTTGCGCAAGCGGCGGGCTTTCAACCATGAAACAGTTTGCTCTATTTCACGCTCGCGGAATCCCCAGAAATGAGCGAAATCATTCATTAAGCCATTTGGAATGACACCAAGAGCTATGCTGTCGCGCGTTGCCTTGTCTACCTGCATCAGACAGTTGACAGCATCGTTTAGAGCAGAATCTCCACCCACAATAACGATTGTCTTGTAGCCGTTATTGATGAGCATCTTGACAAGACGTTCCACACTACCCGTATTTTCACTCTGCACAAAATCAAACTCAATGTTGTTTTCATGCAAACATTGCTCTATACGCTCCCATTTCTTGCCACGATGCAGAGGTTCATGTTTCGGACAATAAATTATGCCCCATCGGTTATCTGTTATCATAAGCTTTATTGTTTCAGGCTGTCGTTGTAAAGTTGTTTTATCTCATTTATTTTCTGTTCCATTGATAGAGAAGCACTTATCCAATGTATGGTAAAGCCTCGTCGCTCCATACCACGGAACCATGTCATCTGACGCTTAGCAAACTGATGAATTGCAATCTCAAGTTGACGAAACATCTCATCAAAGGAAAGCTTACCAATGACATGTTCTGTCACATATTTATATTCAAGACCATAATAAATAAGGTCCTCAGGAGCGACTCCTTTATTTAGAATGTTGCGTATCTCGTCAACCATTCCATCATCAAGTCGCTGTCGCAGACGACGCGTAATTTTAGCACGTCGTTCATCACGATCAATATCGAGACCTATGATGAGAGATGGAACAGGAGGCAACTCACGCTCAGGCATTGGGTTATGCAGGTTATGCTCCTCTATTTCTATGGCACGGATGGCACGTTGACAAGAGTCGACATCTGAACGATTGTGCATGTTTGACCCATTTTTCTTCTTTAAGTCAATAAGCAAAGCTGTAAGTTCCTCAAGCGACTTTCCCTCAAGTCGGTCACGCAATTCTTGGTTTTGTGGTACCGTCGACAGGCTATATCCTTTCAGAACCGCCTCAATATAAAGACCTGTACCTCCACAAAGAACAGGAAGAACGCCTCTTGATGTTATGTCGTTGTATGCATCGTGAAAGTCGCGTTGATATTCAAAGAGGTTATACTTGGTTCCAGGGTCAGCAATATCAATGAGATGATATGGAACAGACTTGCCATCAACAACATAATCGGCAAGATCTTTTCCTGTACCTATATCCATACCACGATAGACCTGTCGCGAATCGGCACTAATGATCTCGCCTTCCATGTCGGCAGCCAATGCTGTAGCCACAGAAGTTTTCCCACAAGCCGTAGGACCAAGTATTGTTATCATCTTTTTATTTTCCATATAGATTGCTTTTAACAAGAACGTTTTGCCGAGGTGCAGCTTATCTTATGCAAAGATAATGCAAACCGAGTGCAGAACGTCAAGCTTGCTTGGACGTTTTGCCGAGGTGCAGCTTATCTTATGCAAATTTAAATAAAAATTTCCGAATTATCTGCCTGTTCGGGAAAAAAAACAGAAATGAACATATGAAAGGGAAAAGAGATTTTTAAAGCGGAACAAAAAAGGTCACACGGAAAACCGTGTGACCCATATTTCAATCAAATTGTCTATTCAAAATGATTAGCCGTTGTGCTTCTTCATGATCTTGATCAGCTCAACAACCTTGTGTGAGTAACCAATCTCGTTGTCATACCAAGAAACAACCTTTACGAAGTTGTCTGTGAGGTATACAC
>OQVT01002577.1_pt1 | contig 11682 bp, 12 predicted proteins | sample 1691561 | NCBI WGS metagenome assembly OQVT01 (sample SAMN03418260, study PRJEB22391) | human gut metagenome | biome: human-gut; feature: organic feature; material: feces | host: Homo sapiens | place: Tanzania | collected 2013-01
ATGGGAATTCTATTTTGCGGAGGAACGTTTCGATTTCGCGGTTAAACGCAGCACCTCCGATGATTACTTCATAGAGTTCACCTCCGAAAGCCTTCACCACTTCCTGACAGATCATCTGTTTCACCTTTTTGGAGATGACAGGCATTGCCATGAGGAGACGCATGCGGTTGTTTTGTATTTTGGGGAATACCTTCTTTCTGATAATCTTTTCGATGATCAGCGGAACAGCGATGATGATTCTTGGTTTGATGTCGGCAAATGCTTGTGCAATGATGGCAGGCGATGGTACGCGGTTAAGATAATAGACGTGGCATCCGTAGAGGAATTCAAATAGAAATTCGAAAGCCATTCCATACATGTGTGCCATGGGGAGAATGGAGATGATGCGGTCGCCCGTTTTGATGGTATTGCCCAGTACGTTCACGGCAAAGTCGAAGTTCGACCACAGTGCTCGGTAGGGAATCATCACACCTTTAGAGAATCCCGTAGTACCACTGGTATAGTTGATCAGCGCCAGTTGTTCTCCGTTGTCTTCATATTCGTAGTGTACGTGTTCTTTGCGGAAATATTTTGGAAATTTCTTACCGTAAAGTTCGTTAAGATGTTCGCGTGCGTATGTCAGTTTGTCTGTTCTTGAAAGCATGAGAGAGTAGTCGGGGTTGTTGACAATACCCTCAAGGTGTGGCATTTGCACAGGGTCAATCTGTGTAGCCACATGGTCGCCCACGAAAAGCAGTTTTGCATCAGAGTGGTTGACAATGTTGTGGATTTGTTCCGGCATGAATTCGTGCAGGATAGGCACGGCAATAGCTCCGTAGGTCAGTGTGGCAAGAAAAGCCACTGCCCATTGGTTTGAGTTTCTTCCGCAGAGTGCGACTTTATCGCCTTTCTGTACACCACAGTTTTCAAAGAGAATATGCAGTTTCTCTATCTTACGTGCCACATCATGATATTGTAGCGTGGCTCCCTTGTAATCGGTCAAGGCATCAAGATCCCAATTGGTCTTGATGCTTTGCTCGATGAGTTGTATGAAACTTGGTACGTTTTCCATCTTCTACGATTGTTTAGTTTAGTATGATTCTTATTTATACAAGTAGCGTTTGATACTTTTCTTTGGAGTTTTGGCAAATTCCTCATATCGGATTTCGATACTCTGTATGCGGCTGTATGCAGGCATCATATCGTTGAGTTGCTGACGGTTTTGCTCCATGATGTTTTGCAGATCCGTCTCGGTGAATCCCATCTCTTTGACCTCGTCCATGTCAGGATGTACGAGTGCCACAAGGTGTTGGTTGCGCTGTACGATAATACATTCGCTGACAACTGCCATTGATGCGAGTTTGTCTTCTATTTCCTCTGGATATACGTTTTGTCCGCTGGCTCCGATGAGGATGTTTTTTGAGCGTCCTTTGATAAACACATGTCCGTCTTCCGACATGGTTGCAAGGTCGCCGGTATGATACCATCCCTCCTTGTCGAGTGCGGCATCTGTTGCCTCTTGGTTTTTGTAGTAGCCCAACATGACATTGGTGCCTCGTGCCAGAATTTCGCCTGCCGTGTTCCGTGGATCAGGTGAGTCAATCTTCACTTCCATGTAGTCAACGGGCGTACCGCATGATCCTTTTTCAAAATCATGGAAATCGCTGTAGGTAATAAGTGGCGCACATTCAGTAGCACCATAGCCTACGGTGATAGGGAAGTCGATGTCAACGAGGAATTTCTCTATTTCCTTGTTGAGTGGAGCACCTCCTACAATGACTTCATAGGCTCTGCCTCCAAAAGCCTCACATACCTCTTTACAGATATGCTCTTTGACTTTCTTCGAAACCACGGGCATCTGCCAAAGCAGTTTGATGGCGTTGTTCTGTATCTTGGGGAATACTCTCTTGCGTATGATTTTCTCGATGATGAGTGGCACCGCCACTACCAGGTGTGGTCTTACTTCCTTAAAAGCCTCTGCAATAATGGCAGGTGATGGCAGTCGGGTGAGGAAGAAGAGATGGTAGCCCGAACAGAATGAAAACAAGAACTCGATGGCTTGTCCATACATGTGTGCCATGGGGAGGATAGAGAGAATCTTGCTGAACTTAGGCAGTCTTGGTGCCAATGCATTCATGCAGAAGCTCACATTGCCCCACACTGCGCGGTAGGGTAGCATTACACCCTTTGAGAACCCGGTAGTACCACTGGTGTAGTTGAGCATGCAGAGTTCTTCGGGTGAATCCACGTGCCAATGAATATCCTCCTTGCGAAATGCCATCGGATATTTCTTTCCAAAGAGTTCATTAAGGTGTTCGCGGGCGTAGGCCAGTTTTTCATTTCTGCATGTGTGGAGTGAGAAATCCGGCAGATTCAGGATACCGCTCAGGTTTGGCATTTCCTTTTCGTCAATGGTCTTGACGATGTAGTCGCCTACGAAAAGCAGTTTTGATTCCGAGTGGTTAACGATGTTGTGAATCTGTTCGCCATTGAATTCATGGAGAATAGGAACGATGACAGCTCCGTAGGCGAATGTAGCAAGGTAAGCCACAGCCCAGTGGGCTGAGTTGCGTCCGCACACAGCGATGCGGTCACCTTTCTCTACTCCTGCTGCTTCCATGAGAATGTGGAGCTTTTCTATTTTGCGTGCCACATCGTGATATTGTAGTGTGGCTCCTTTGTAATCAGTCAGTGCATCGAGCAACCAGTTGTCTTTGATGGTTTTTTCGATGTAAGAGTTGAAGCTTGGTATGTTGTCCATTGCACAAATAACGAAATTTTGTGCAAAGGTAATGCTTTTTTTGCACATTCACAAAAAATATGTGCAATAATTTTGTAATATGTCCTTTCCCTTATACCATACCTTATTAAATATAAGGTAAAAAGTAAACTGAATGATGTGTTTTAGTTTTCTAAGGACTATTTTATGTGTACTTTTGTCGTCTGTGACGGGTGGTGATTGTTCAATGTTGCTGCAAAGGTGTTACAATAAACAAATAGTTGCATTAAAGTTTGTGAATTTTTTCTTTTTTATTAAAAAACTTAGTAATTTTGCGTTCAAATTATCTAAGCAAATAAAGTTAACTAAAATATAAAAATACTGCTTATGTCACAGATTAATGGACACATTTCGCAGATCATCGGCCCGGTAATTGACGTCTATTTCAATACCGAAGGCCAAGACGCAGAGAAAGTGCTTCCCCGTATTCATGAAGCGCTGACCATTAAGCGTCAGGATGGTACGCAACTTGTGGTTGAGGTACAGCAGCACATCGGTGAGGATACCGTGCGCTGTGTTGCCATGGACAATACCGACGGTTTACAGCGTGGACTGGAAGCCGTACCGATGGGTTCTCCTATTTTGATGCCTTCGGGCGAACAGATCAAAGGCCGTATGCTCAATGTTATCGGCCAGCCGATTGATGGTATGAAACAGCTCGCGATGGAGGGTGCTTACCCCATTCACCGTGAGGCTCCTAAGTTTGAAGAACTTTCTACCACCAAGGAGATACTTGCCACGGGTATCAAGGTCATCGACCTGTTGGAACCCTACCTTAAAGGTGGTAAGATTGGACTTTTCGGTGGTGCTGGTGTAGGTAAGACCGTGCTGATCATGGAGCTCATCAACAATATCGCCAAGGGGCACAACGGATTCTCTGTATTCGCCGGAGTAGGAGAGCGTACCCGTGAGGGTAACGACCTGATCCGCGAGATGATTGAGTCTGGCGTTATCCGTTACGGCGACAAGTTCCGCAAGGCCATGGACGAAGGCAAATGGGATCTCTCGCTGGTTGACCCTGAAGAACTGAAAAAGAGTCAGGCCACCCTTGTGTATGGTCAGATGAACGAACCACCGGGTGCCCGTGCATCCGTAGCCCTTTCTGGTCTGACCGTTGCAGAAGGCTTCCGCGATGGCGGCAGTAAGGATGGCGGTGCAAGCGATATTTTGTTCTTTATCGACAATATCTTCCGTTTCACTCAGGCTGGTTCCGAGGTGTCTGCCCTGTTGGGCCGTATGCCTTCAGCCGTAGGTTATCAGCCTACGCTTGCCTCTGAAATGGGATCCATGCAGGAGCGCATCACCTCTACCAAGAAAGGTTCTATCACTTCCGTACAGGCTGTTTACGTGCCTGCCGACGACTTGACCGACCCTGCTCCAGCAACTACGTTTACCCACCTTGACGCCACAACCGTGCTTGACCGTAAGATTGCCGAACTTGGTATCTATCCTGCCGTAGATCCTCTGGGAAGTACCTCACGAATCCTCGACCCACTCGTTGTGGGCAAAGAGCATTATGAGTGTGCCCAGCGCGTGAAGGAGATCCTGCAGCGCTATAAAGAATTGCAAGACATCATCGCCATCCTTGGTATGGACGAACTCTCCGACGAGGATAAGCAGACCGTAAACCGCGCACGTCGCGTGCAGCGTTTCCTCTCTCAGCCATTCTCAGTAGCCGAGCAGTTCACTGGTCTGCCAGGTGTGATGGTGCCCATCGAAGAGACCATCAAGGGCTTCAATGCCATTCTTGACGGTGAGGTTGACGATCTTCCAGAGCAGGCCTTCCTCAATGTAGGAACTATTGAAGATGCGAAGGCAAAGGCCAAAAAACTGTTGGAAGCTGCTAAAGGATAATTCGTATGTTGAAGTTGAAAATAGTTTCTCCCCAGAAAATCGAGTTTGAGGGCGATGTTCAGAGCGTTCTCGTTCCTGGTGTCTTGGGCCAGTTTGAAATACTGACCAACCACGCCCCGATTATCTCTGCGCTGACAGAAGGAACCGTAGTCTATGCGAAGGCAGACGGTGTGAAAAGCCAACTGGCTGTTGCTGGCGGTTTTGTTGAAGTGCAGAAGAATGAGGTGGCACTTTGTGTAGAACTCAATGCATAAGGAAAACAGACCAATGACAGAAGTACAAGAAAATAACATGATGCGTAAAGCTGCAGTCACCTATATCATTCAGAGCCTGACAATCATCGCAGTGATGACTGTTCTGGCCCTGTTGAGTGCCGGTGTATGGGGAAGCCTTTCGATGATAGGTGTGCCCCTTGCCGTTGCTGCAGGTTTCCAAGTGTTCGCCTGCCTGACCTACGGTTTGGCTTGGCGTACGGTGGCATCCAGTTCATCAGCCAGTCTGCCGACGTTCTATCTTGCAGCATCGGGCTTGCGTATGATAGCAGGCATTGCCACCGTGCTGATCTATCTGTTTCTTGCCGACGACGAGATGCAGATTCGTTTCTTCGTCTTCCTCTTCCTTGCCTATTACCTTGTGCTGCTCATTTACGATACCCTTTACTTTGTGAGGGTGGAGAAAAAGATTCATCGAAATGCATAAATTAAAGAAAATGAAATATTTACTCGTAAGTCTTCTACTGTTACTTGGGCTTTCGTCCCCTGTCAATGCGACAGCGTCTAATAGCGTTGACGTGAAGGAAATCGTGTTGGGCCACATGGCAGACGCCTACGAATGGCACATTACCACATTCGGGAAGACCCATGTCAGCATTCCCCTGCCGGTCATTGTGAGAAGTGAGGCAACGGGAGCATGGCATTGCTTCAGTTCCTCTCGCATCGAAGAGGCTGCCGAAGAAGGTCACGATTACCAAGGCTTCTATTTCAACGAGGCGAAGAACGGTAAGATTTATGAGCGGCTTTCCGACGGTAGTAGCGTGCGTCCTTGGGATTTGAGCATCACCAAGAGTGTGCTTCAGATATGGATTGTAGTATTTGTCATGCTCGCCATCTTCCTCAGTTGCGCCCGTTGGTACAAGAAGCACGATGTGACGCGTGAGAGCCCCAGAGGCTTTGTCGGCATGATGGAAATGCTGGTCATGACCATCCACGACGACCTCATCAAGGACTCCATCGGCGAGAAGCACTATCGTCCCTATGCCCCTTATCTGCTGACAGCGTTCTTCTTCATTCTGATCACCAACCTGTTGGGCTTGTTGCCGGTATTCCCCGGTGGCGCCAATGTGACGGGAAATATCAACGTCACCTTCTTCCTTGCCCTGTGCACCATGTTGGCAATCAACCTGTTTGGCAATAAGGAATACTGGAAGGAAATCTTCTGGCCCGACGTGCCCGCATTCCTCAAGGCTTATCCCGTGGCTATTATGCCAGTCATCGAACTCTTCGGCATTCTCACCAAGCCCTTCGCGCTGATGATCCGTTTGTTTGCCAACATGATGGCAGGCCACGCCATTATCCTCTCCTTCACAGCCATCATCTTCATCGGATGGTCACTCAATGCTGTTTTGGGAAGTGGACTTACCGTGCTGAGCTTCGTCATGATGCTCTTCATGAACTGCCTTGAGTTTCTTGTGGCATTCATCCAGGCATACGTGTTCACCATGTTGAGTGCAGTATTTATCGGACTGGCTCACCCCGAACACCATGAAGGATAAACACATTCTCTAAAGAAAAAAGTAAACAATAATAAAAATAAGTATAACCCATTTAAAAATTTAAGATTATGTTATCATTGATTTTACAGGCAGCCGCAGGTGCTGGTCTCGCTAAGTTTGGTGCCGGTCTCGGCGCAGGTATTGCAGCTATTGGAGCCGGTCTCGGTATCGGTCGTATTGGTGGAAGCGCTATGGACGCTATTGCCCGTCAGCCCGAAGCAGCAGGTACTATCCGTACAAACATGATTCTGACAGCAGCCTTCGTAGAGGGTGTTGCCCTGTTTGCCGTTGTAGTTTGCGCACTTTGCGTGTTCATGTAATCCATAAAAAACTTCAAAGCAAATGGATATGAATTTACCATCAATACTGACGCCCGACTTCGGACTCTTCTTCTGGATGCTCGTCGCGTTTTTGGTGGTCTTCCTTCTGCTCGCTAAGTTCGGTTTCCCCGTCATCACCAAATCGGTAGAGGAGCGTAAGAACTTCATCGACGAGAGTCTCCGCAAGGCCCATGAGGCACAGGAGCGACTTGCCAACATCGAGAAAGAAGGAGAATCCATCTTGCAGGAGGCTCGCGAGAAGCAGACACAGATACTCCGTGAGGCAGCCCAGACCCGCGACGCCATCGTGGAGCAGGCCCAGGAAAAAGCCCGTCAGGAAGGTTCACGCTTGTTGGACGAGGCAAAGACTGCCATTGCCCAGGAGAAGAATGCCGCAATCGCCGACATTCGTCGTCAGGTAGCAGCCTTGAGTGTCGATATTGCCGGAAAGGTTCTTCGCGAGAATCTGAAAGACGACAAGTCGCAGATGGATTTGATTGACCGTATGCTGGATGAAGTTTCTGCTAAATGACAATAAGTAATTGATGATTGCGTATGGATATTGGAGCAATATCGATCAGATATGCACGGGCCCTGTTGAAGGCAGCCACCGCTGAAGGTCTCGAAGACAAGGTCTATCAGGACATGATGACCTTGGCGAAGAGCTACCTGGAGGTAGATCAGCTGCGGCAGACCGTCGAAAATCCCATGCTTTCGAAAGAAAAGAAGGAGGGCATACTGGCGGTTGCCGCCGGTGAGCAGCCTTCTGTTCTCACTCGAAACTTCATCAATCTCGTATTGAAAGAAGGCCGCGAGAACGTGATGCAGTTCATTGCGAATTCATATATCACGCTCTACCGCAAGCAGAAGAACATCATCCGTGGAAAACTCACCACCGCAGCGCGTGTGTCCGCTCAGACCGAGCAGAAGATGCGCCAGATGGTAGAGAGTAAGACTAATGGCACTGTGGAGTTTGAGACAGAGGTAAATCCCGATATCATCGGCGGCTTTATCCTTGAGTACGACACCTATCGCATGGATGCGAGCGTGAAGTCAAAGCTCAACACCATTCTCACACAGTTAAGTAAATAAGCAATAGTGTCCCCCCGTGGCACTTGTATCAAGCATTATTATTAAAAACAAATGTCAGACAAAATAAAACCAAGCGAAGTCTCGCAGGTGCTGCTCGAACAGCTCAAGGGCGTCAACGACTCTGCCAGTTTCGATGAAGTGGGCACCGTCCTCACAGTCGGCGATGGTGTGGCACGCATCTATGGACTCCGCAATGCAGAAGCCAACGAGTTGCTCGAGTTCGAGAATGGCACTATGGCCATTGTGATGAACCTCGAGGAAGACAACGTGGGTTGTGTGCTTCTCGGTCCAACGGCAGGCATTAAAGAGGGACAGGTCGTGAAGCGCACCAAGCGCATCGCCTCTATCCGCGTCAACGACAATATGTTGGGACGCGTCATCAACCCCCTCGGACAGGCTGTGGATGGAAAGGGAGACATCGACCTGACAGGAGCATTTGAGATGCCGCTCGACCGTAAGGCTCCTGGTGTGATCTACCGTCAGCCGGTAAAGGAACCGCTCCAGACCGGATTGAAGGCTGTCGATTCCATGATTCCTATCGGTCGCGGACAGCGTGAGCTCATCATCGGCGACCGCCAGACGGGAAAGACCGCCATTGCCGTAGATACCATCATCAACCAGAAGAGTTTCTATGAAGCAGGCAAACCCGTCTATTGTATTTACGTGGCAATCGGACAGAAAGCCTCTACCGTAGCCACACTGGTACAGTCGCTCAAAGAGCACGGCGCCATGCCCTATACCATCGTAGTAGCCGCCACAGCAGCTGATCCTGCTGCCATGCAGTATTACGCTCCGTTTGCAGGAGCTGCCATCGGTGAGTACTTCCGCGACCGCGGTTATGCCGCCCTCGTGGTTTACGACGACCTCTCCAAGCAGGCTGTTGCCTATCGTGAGGTATCCCTCATCCTTCGCCGCCCGTCAGGACGTGAAGCCTATCCTGGTGACGTGTTCTACCTACACTCTCGTTTGTTGGAGCGCGCAGCAAAGATGAACGAACAGCAGGAGGTGGCAGAACAGATGAACGACCTGCCCGCCTGCATGAAGGGTCATGTACGCGGTGGTGGTTCGCTCACCGCACTTCCTATCATCGAGACCCAGGCAGGCGACGTGTCAGCGTATATTCCTACCAACGTCATCTCCATCACCGACGGACAGATCTTCCTGGAGAGCGACCTCTTCAACCAAGGATTCCGTCCAGCCATCAACGTAGGTATCTCCGTATCCCGTGTGGGTGGTTCGGCACAGATCAAGTCGATGAAGAAGGTGGCAGGAACATTGAAGATCGACCAGGCACAGTATCGTGAACTGGAGTCCTTCTCTAAGTTCTCCAGCGATATGGATGCCGTGACCGCCATGACCCTCGACCGTGGTCGTAAAAACAACCAGTTGCTCATCCAACCACAATACAGCCCCATGCCCGTAGGCGAGCAGGTGGCAATCCTCTATTGTGGCGTACACGGACTGATGCGCGAGGTACCCATCGAGAAAGTACGCGAGTGTCAGGATGCCTTCCTCGACAAACTGCGCACCTCCGCTCCCGAAGTCATCGAGACCTTGGGCAGTGGCAAGATCGACGACGCCACCACACAGCGTATCGAACAAGTCATGGCAGACATCGCCGGAACCTATAAAGCCTGATAGCCTATGCCGAGTCTGAAAGAAATCAAGGGACGTATAGCAAGTGTCCAGAGCACCCGTAAGATTACGAGTGCCATGAAGATGGTAGCTTCTTCCAAGCTCCATCATGCCCAGGTGGCCATCCAGAACATGCTGCCCTACGAGACCTTGCTGGAGCATATCCTGAAGTCGTTTCTTGCGGCAGAGGCCGAGGCACAGACTGTGTTCAACGAAGAGCGTCCCGTGAAGCGTGTGGCACTGGTGGTCTATTCCAGCAGTTCATCGCTTTGTGGCGGATTCAATGCCAATATCATCCGTTTGCTCAAGCATCGTGTTGATGACCTCTCTGCCCAACTTGGCGCCGGTCAGGTTGAGATCTATCCCATCGGACGTAAAGTGGCTGATGCAGCCGCCAAGATGGGGTGTAAGGTCCATACCGACTATGCCGACATGGTGGAACATCCCGATGTTGCCCAGTGCATCGCATTGGCGCGCGAGCTCGGAGGCCGTTTCATGCACGGCGAGATAGACAAGGTCGATTTGATCTACCACCACTTCAAGAGTGCAGGATCGCAGGTGCTCACCACCAAGACCTTCCTCCCCATCGATTTGGAGAGCGAGCTCCAGCGTGACCATGAGCGCGACCTCACCACTACTGTTGTCACGCGTGAGGCACAGGACTATCTCAAGCGCAACGCCCGCAACGAGCAGAAGCGCGAGGAGAAAGCAGTACCTCTGAACGACAACTTCATCGTCGAGCCCGACATGAAGAGCGTTCTCACGTTGCTCATCCCCAAGCTCGCACATCTGATGCTCTACACAGCCCTGCTCGACAGCATTGCCTCAGAGCATGCAGCGCGCATGGTAGCCATGCAGACAGCGACCGACAATGCCGATGAGCTATTGCGTCAGCTGAACCTGCAGTACAACAAGGGTCGTCAGCAAGCCATTACCAATGAGTTGCTCGACATTGTAGGTGGTTCGATAAACAGTTGATTTTATATCTTTTTTAGAGATAAATGGGTGTTCGCTTGGTCGGACACCCATTTTTCTTTATGCGCACACGGAGTGTTTAGTTTGTAGGTTAAAGTTTATAGTTTATAGGTTAAAGTTTATAGGTTAGAGATTATAGTTAAAGATTATTATTTCTGGCCATAGGCCATATTTTTATTAAAGATTTCCTCCAAAGATTTCTTGCGAAGCAACCCCCAAAAAAATCCATTTTCCCAAAACTGTCAACTGTCAACTGTAACGCTTGGGATTGATGTCGTTTGCCTGTCCCCGTGACACCACGGACACTATAGTCTTATGTGTGCGGTTTTAGAAAACTGTTATATTGGTTATATTGTAACGCTAGGGGGTGATGCCATGGCAAGAGGAAGAAGTAATTTCAAAATGGGTACAGTTGAAATGATTGTTTTGTTTCTGCTCGAAAAGAAAGACCTTTACGGCTATGAACTAACTTCCTTAATTAAGAAATTATCGCAAGGTAAACTACTAATAACCGAAAGCTCTTTGTACCCTACTCTCTATAAACTGCTTAATAACGGATATATTTCAGATACCGAGAAAACAATCGGCAAGAGGCGTATTCGTGTATACTATCATCTTGAAGATGCAGGCAAAGACAGACTCAACGACCTGCTTGAAGATTACAGAGAAATAACAGAAGGAATATCAGGCATTTTATCATGCAAGGAAATATCTGTTGAGGAGGACTAAATGGAACAAAAAGAAACGGCAAAATATTTCAAACAGATTAGGCTGCTTCTGCCTTTTGTATTGGGAGGCGCTATGGCATTTGTATTGAACGTGCCTATGTCTTTTATAGAACGACATCTTTTCGGAAAAGAAAGAGAAAAGAACAATAAAGCAGGGAAAGCTGCTTCGAAGCTTGCAAGACCTGTAAGTCTGGTACTTTCCATTGTATTTGTGATTTTGCTGATACTGATCGTGGTGCTGGTTGTAGCCCCTGAGCTTGGTACAACCTTAGTAAGCGTAGTGAAGAAGGTGGAGGAAGATATTCCTCTTGCCCAGAAGTGGATTACAGATACTTTCAATGGAGATTCTGAAATCGTAAAATGGGCATCAGCTATTGAAATTGATCCGCAGAAGATCCTTGATTCTATAGTGAGTGTGCTGAAAAACGGAGCCGATAATCTGGTATCCTCCACCATAACTGTAACTATGGGAATTGTAAGTATGGCAGTGAATTTTGCAATTGGCTTTGTGTTTGCCTGCTATGTGCTTCTGCAGAAAGAAAAGCTTGG
>OQVT01002583.1_pt1 | contig 11671 bp, 9 predicted proteins | sample 1691561 | NCBI WGS metagenome assembly OQVT01 (sample SAMN03418260, study PRJEB22391) | human gut metagenome | biome: human-gut; feature: organic feature; material: feces | host: Homo sapiens | place: Tanzania | collected 2013-01
CCGCTGGATCAGCTCCCCGAGACTGCCGCCGAGCTTCTCCTCATTGACCTGCCAGTCGCCGAGCGAAGAATTATCATCCATACGATGCCCGAACCAGCCGTCGTCCATCACGACGAGGTCAATGTCGAGGGCCGCCGCTTCATGCGCGAGCCCAACGATCGTATCCCCGATAAAATCGAAGTATGCCGCCTCCCAGCTGTTAATCAGCACCAGCCGCGGACGGTGCATATACGGACTCCGGCAGATATGCTTCCGGATACAGCGGTGGTACTGCTGCGACAGCGCCGCGAAGCCATGCGCACTGTACGAGAGAATCACCTCCGGCACCGTGAAGGTCTCCCCCGGCGCCAGCGGATAGGAAAAGAGCTCGTCATTAAGCCCCATCAGCAGTCTGGTCTGCGCATACGGATCCCGCTCCGTCTCGCAGCAGAAGTTCCCGCTGTACACAAACAGCATCCCGTAGCACGCCCCCGCGAGGATCACCCCCGGATTATACTGGTGGCTCGAGCTCCCGCGCCGGCTTCCGAAGCGGATACTGCCATGCCCGAGCCGCGTGCGTTCGAGATTCCGCTCCATCGCATGCTTCCCGTAGAAGCGCAGCACATCGTAGTCGCCGCTCACGAGGTCGAGGCAGGCAGCTGCGGCTTTCTCGATCGTTACACATGTAGTGCCAATGTTTCGGACCACGACACTTCGTGTGATAACATCGTTCTCGTCCAGGACGGCGTACAGAAGTCGTACCTCGATCCCTGCGACCGCATCCGCCAGCACGATTTCCAGTGTCTCCGCCTCCTCTTCGTCTGCCCATACCGCCGGAAGCCCCGGCAGCGCATACTTTCCCTTTCGGATCGCATGCCCCTGGTACAGAAGCACGGTTCCTTCCGTGCCATGCGCATTCTTCATATTAAATGCGATATTCCGGAAGTCACCGGTCCCGAGCGTCGGGTACTCCTGCGGAAGCGCGTCGAGCGAATACGTGCGGTCCATACCGGCAGCGTACGGATTTCCCGAAAAGCCACGGTCCTGGTACGTCAGGAGGTAGTCCATCGCCCCATGCACACGCGCACCGTAGTAGAGATGCAGCAGATTGCCGAAACGATCGACCATCATCTGGTAGCTCGTATGTGCCGTATGGAGCGTAAAAAGCTTCTTCGTCTCATCGTAAAGGATCCCCATCGAAATCTCCTTTTTTATAAAAGCCACAACAGCGGATGCCTGCAGCAGCAACTGTAAGCATCCGCCTTTTTATCATCGTATTACAATGCTTCCGCCCGGATCAAATACCGCGGAACGAGAAGCTGATCTCCATCGGCTTCGTGTTATCGAGGTGATACTCCGGATGCACCTGTGCGCCCCAGGAGTCGTCGCCGCCGACACCCATCTGCAGACCGACCCGCACATAGGTATGGACGGATGCCGGAAGCTCATTCGGATGCTTCGCGCACTCGAGCTGCTCCGGGGAGTACGGAAGCGCCGAGAACTGAAGCCCGTTTGTCTCGAAGCGGAGACCGGCCCCCTGCGCATCCGTCAGCTCTGCCCAGCGGACATCCACGTGATTTCCGCACTCCTGCGGGCGGAGGTAGCCGGCGACGCTGTCCTCTGTGGTCGATGCATACACTCCGATCTTCGCATGGCAGCGATCCATGTAGGTCTCATCCGGACCCGGTCCGTACCAGCGAAGCTGATCCTGCCGGCCATCGAGCGTAAAGAGCATACTGAACTCCGGAAGCTCCCCAACCTCGGCGGAGGCCTCCATCTGCTGCTTCACGCGGACCTCGCCATCCGCGGTCACGGTATAGGACACGAAACAGTCCTTCGCCGGGATCGTCGCGAGATGGTAGGTGTACGTGATCGTGATCGCGTTTTCATCCTCGCTGACCTCGTACTCGGTCACTCGCCGACCGGATGCATACTTCGTCGTCGCATAGAGACCGGCGCTCCGCCATGGAGCAGCACTCTGCGGGAAGGTACAGCCGAGGTCGTTATCCGTCATCGCACGCCAGAAGTTCGGCCGCGGGCTGGCCTTGAGAAGCTCCTTTCCTGCATAGCGGTACGAGACGAGGCCACCGTGCAGTGTGGAAAACAGGACGTCAAAGTTCTCTCCGTGGACACCGAGGTTCCAGGCACCACGGATAATCTGCATGCGACGAATAGCTTCCGCACAGCATGGACGCTCCGATGCGTCCTTGTCTTCCCGACGGATCACCGTCTGCCCCCAGGCGAGCTCCGTGCCCGCTTCTGCCCATGTGCTGTTCTCCTTCGTCCGGAAGGAAACCGTGACGACATATTCACCAGCGGCCGCCGGGAGCTGCACCGGCAGTTCGATGCGTTTCCGCTGCTGCGCTGCGACCGACAGATCGAGCTTCCGACGCCCGATCTCGACGCCTTCCTTCTCCAGCGTGAGGAAGCAGTCAAATGCTGCCGTATCCGTAAACAGATACTTGTTCCAGATGTCGAGCGCTACTTGCTTCGTTTCCTTCGTGAGCGCATGTACCGTGGCATCGTCGGCCTCCGGCATCTCCTGCGCTTCCAGTGTCACCACGATGCTCTGGTAGCCGTTCCGCACCTCCTGCATCTTCGGGGACGGCTGGCGTGTATCGCCATAGACGATACCGTTGCCGGAGAAGTTGCCATCACACGGACGATCATCGAAATCACCGCCGTAGCCGAGGAAGCGGCGTCCATAGCGATCCTCGGTCTCGATCGCCTGATCGATGTAATCCCAGATGAATCCGCCCTGGTAGAGCGGTTCCTCCTCGGTGAGCTTCACATACTTAAGAAACGCACCGTTGGAATTGCCCATCGCATGGGCATACTCACAGCAGATATATGGCTTCTCACGATGCTCTGCGAGGAAGGCGCGGATGTCGTCTGCCGGTGTATACATGGTCGATACAACATCGGTCGTATCCGGGTAGCGCTCATCATGCGCCACGCCCTCGTAATGCACGAGACGCGTCGGATCCGCCTTCCGGAAGAAACGGGACATCTCGTAGAGATCCTTTCCGCCGAGCGACTCGTTGCCGCAGGACCAGAGCAGGATGCTTGCATGGTTCTTATCCCGCGCCAGCATATTGTTTGCGCGATCGAGGATCATGCGCTGATACTCCGGACGATCGCCCGGCGCCGTTTCCTCGAGGGTAATGTTTCCACGCAGGACCATATCCCAGAGCCCATGGCTCTCGAGATTCGTTTCGTCGATGACATAGAGACCATAGAGATCACAGTAGCGATACAGGGCCGTCTTATTCGGATAATGACTCGTGCGTACCGCGTTGATGTTGTTCCGCTTCATCATGAGGAGGTCGAAGCGGATGGTCTCATCATCGATCGCACGACCGCGGTCTGCGCTGAATTCGTGCCGGTTCACACCGTTAAAGACGATGCGCTGACCGTTGAGATGCATGATGTGATCGATTATCTCGAAACGACGAAAGCCGATGTGCTCGAGCACAGTTTCCTGCTGCACGCCGTCTGTATCGAAGACACGGAGACGCACGGTGTAGAGGTATGGTTCTTCGGCACTCCAGAGCTTCACCTCACCGGCCTCGAGCCGGATGCTCGTCCGGAAGCCCTGCAGCTCTTCTACTTTTTCCAGCGCGAAGCGCTCGCCGACACCATCACAGGACGCCGGATCCGCTCCGTTCTCTTCGGTCTTTTCGATCTCCTGTGTAGCTGCTGCGATCACCCTGCCATCGACATCCTCGAGGGTACACTCGACACGGCCTGCTGCGGTCGCCGAGATCCGGACCTCGAGCTCTGCGTGGTGGTCGTCGACATTGACCTCGGGTACCAGATGGAGGTCGTAGATGTGTGTGTCCGGAAGCGAGATCAGCTTCACATCCCGGAAGATGCCGGAGAAGCGGAAGAAGTCCTGGTCCTCGCACCAGCTGGCCGCCGTATAGCGGAAGACACGCACCGCGAGCCGGTTCTCACCTTCCTCGACATACGGCGTGAGGTCAAATTCGGACGGCGTGAAGCTGTCCTCGCTGTAGCCGATATAGTGACCGTTTACCCAGAGGGCGAAGCCGCTCTCGACACCATCGAAGCAGATATGAAGCGCATGCTTTTTCATCTCCGGTGTGACGGTGAAATACCGCACGTAGCTCGAGGTCGGATTAAAGCGCGTCGGGATCTCCCCCGGTACGATGTCGTCGATCCCGTCCCATGGATACTGGGTGTTCGCATACTGCGGGTGTCCGTAGCCCTGCATCTCGACATGGCCGGGTACACGGATCTCATCCCAGCCTGTGCAGTCATAGTCCGCGGCCTCGAAGCCCTGGACCGCGGTCTGCGGATTCTGCGCATAGGAGAACTTCCATACGCCGTTCAGGGAATATGAACAGTCAGAGGGTGCCCAGACTTTCGCCGGTGCTTCGCTGTAAAACGCATGATCTGAATGTGCAGGGAGCACGTTCTGTCGGAAGATTTCCGGATCTTTCACGATGTTGAAATCAAACTCAGTCATTTCCTTCACCTGTGTTTTCTGTAGATTTTTGTATATTTCTGCCATGCTGGAGCTGCACGGCGGTTTCTGTCGTCGATGCGCCGGCACCGATCTGCGACCGGCTGCCGGATGCATCTTCTTATGATTTCCTTACTTCACGGCACCGGTGATACCTTCTGCGAACTGCTTCTGCAGGATGAAGAAGATGATCATCGTCGGGATCGAGCAGAAAAGGACACCGAGCATCAGGACGCCGTAGTCGGTCGAGTAGCCGTTCGCGAGGTTCGCGATCAGCATCGGCATCGTCTGCGCTTCGTTCTTCGTCATGACGACCTTCGGCCACAGGTACGCATTCCACGCGTTCATAAACGTGATAACGGCGGCTGCAGCATAGGTCGACTTCATGACCGGCATATACATGCGGAAGAAAATCTGTACCTCGCTCAGTCCGTCGATACGGGCAGCCTCCATGATATCGACCGGGAAGTTCCGCGAGTTCTGGCGGAACATCATGATCATAAACGGGGTCGAAATGGTCGGCAGGATGAAGCCCCAGACAGAGTTCAGCAGCTTCGCCTTCGATACGAGCCGGAACAGCGGGATGATCGTCGCCACCTGCGGGATCATCATGCCGAGCAGCAGAATCGCAAACAGTCGATCCTTCGCCTGATCATGATAGAGCTCGAAGCCGTAGCCTGCGAGTGAGCAGATGAAGAGACACAGTACGGTCTGCACCGTCGCATAGAGGAAGGAATTTCCCATCGCTGTAAAGAGCGCCTGCGATTTCAGAAGGTTGTGAAAGTTCTCCATGAGATAGGAGCCGAACCAGATTTTACCCTGTGCGACCTCAAGTGAGGTGTTCGTTGCAGCCGTTATCATCCAGTACAGCGGGAACACGGAAAAGATGGAAACGATCGTAAGGAAAATATAGGTCGGAATCAGTCGCCGCTGGATCGCGGATTTGTTTTCCTTCTTCTCTGCAGTTGTATCGTGAAGTGTCATCGTTTTAGTCACGTGAGTCACCTACTTTCAGATTGATCGCTGCGAGCACGGCAACGAGGATAAATACGAAGAACGACATCGCACAGGCATATCCGAAGTTCGCCACGCCCTGTCCGAAGGAGTTGTTGTAGATATAGTGGGACATGGTGATGGTCGTATTCGCCGGACCGCCCTTCGTGAGGTTCACCGACTCGTCGAAGAGCTGCAGTGTACCATTGATGGACATGATAAAGGTCATGACGATGACCGGCTTCAGCAGCGGTACGGTGATGTACCAGAAGGACTTCCAGCCGTCCGCACCATCGATATGCGCAGCCTCGTAAACGGAGTACTCGATGTTCTGGAGACCCGCCAGGTAGAACACCATATTGTAGCCGGTCCAGCGCCAGATCAGCGCGAGGGTGATGACGAAACGTGCGGTCCACGGTGTACCGAGCCAGTTTATGTTCTCATGGATGAGGCCGAGGTTCATCAGAACGGAATTCACGAGACCGGTCGTCGCGAAGAGCGACTTGAAGATGAGGGCGTAGGATACCAGCGAGGTCGCACATGGCAGGAACACGCAAGTACGGAACAGGCCCTTCATCCTTAAGTTCTTATTATTCAGAAGCTGTGCGAGCAGGATCGCCAGCACCAGCATGATCGGCACCTGGATGATGAGATACAGGAAGGTGTTCCCGACCGAACGCATGAAGAGCTGGTCCTTAAACATTCGTGTATAGTTAAAGGTAATGGGCGACGCCCATTTCATATTGGCGGAGGAGCCCGTCTGGAGCGACATGATAAACGCCCGTACCATCGGATAGAAGCTCATCACGAAAATAAGGATCGTCGCCGGCAGCAGGAATCCCCAGCCGGCTGCCTTCTGCTTCCCGAGAAGACTCATGGATTTTTTCTCTTTCAAAATGATTACCCCCTGATTCTAAAACAGAGGCTGTCATGTATGTTGGTGACAGCCTCTGCAAGATCAATCTTCTGTTATGCCATCACGGATCGGATGGCGCAAATCGGATTGCGTTCAATGATTACTTTGAAGCCGATGCATCTTCCATCTGGAACTCGATCTGAGACTGTGCATCCTGAAGCGCAGAATCGACATCCGCACCACCGATGATGTTCTGGATCGCTGCTGCAACCTGTGTACGTGCCGGATAGTGGAAGTCAGACTGCTCTACGACCTTGACATGGGTACCCATCTCGACGATCTGAGAATAGATCGGGGTGTTGTTGAAGAACTCGACGCCCTGGCTGTAAACCTCGGACGCACCCTCCGGTGCATAGGTTGTGATGACACCACCGTTTGTCAGTGCACCATCGTAGGTTTCCTTTGCGCCCTCTCCGCCGCCGAAGGTGTACGCGAGGAAGGACATCGCGAGATCACGGTTCTTGCAGTTTGAGGTGATATACAGGGAAGAACCTCCGTTTGATGCGTAGCCATCGCCACCAGCGAGTGTCGGCATCGTGGTGATCTCCCACTTACCGCTGTTATCAGCGACCTGCTCGATGGTCGGGATGATCCAGTTTCCGTTGATGACACCAGCGACCATATCGCCCTGGATCGCCTGGTTTGTATAATCAGACCAGTCATTTGCGAGATAGAGCACATTGTCCTTCTGAAGCTGCACGATCACCTCGATGATCTTCTTGAAGGTCTCGTTACCGGTGAGGTTTACCTTGCCATCCTGGAACTGGGACTGGCCTTCGGCCTGCATCATCATATATGGAAGATCGTTTCCGTCGCCATCCATGCAGAGAAGATACTTACCGCTCGTCTCATAGACCTTCTTACCGATCTCGTCGAACTTCTCCCAGCTGCAGCCTGTGAGATCATCGATCGTGTAGCCGGCCTGCTCGAGGAGGTCGGTACGGTATGCTGCGATGACGGTACCATTATCGACCGGAAGACCATAATGCTTGCCATCGATCGTGGAGTACGAAAGCTTCTCCTGGGAGAAGTCATCCCAGTTCACATCGATGCCCTCGACATCCTGCCAGGCCTCCGGATAATCCGTGACGAACTTGTTGAAGTAGTGATCCTGGAAGAGAACGATGTCGGCGAGGGTCGTATAGTCGCCGGCAGAGGCTGCCAGTGTGACGGCATTCTCGATATCCGAGGACTGGGACTGCTCGATGATGTTCAGCTTGAACTCCGGATCCTTCTTCTGATATGCCTTTTCTGCCGCCTCGAGTGCCGGAATGTTGAAGTTCTTATCCCAGGCATAGACCGAAAGCGTATGCTCATCCTCTGCTGCGACATCTGCGGTCGCTGCACTGCTCTCAGCGCCTGCTGCCTTCGTCGCCGCTGGTGCAGCATCTCCGCCGGAGCTGCCGCCGCAGCCGGTCAGTGCGCCTGCAAGCATTGTGCCCACCATCATCGCCGATACAAGTCTTTTTTTCATATTTTTTCCTCCATTCCGAAAAGTTCTTGCGATCATCTATTCGCATCTTGCATAGTTTTTATCGTTCGAACCTTTGCTATTGAGTAAATATTACCAACTTCCGCTTGGCCATAGTTATCAAAAGCAATCTCAAAAATTGCAATTTCGATCATTTAAGTACGAAGCTTGCGACGTAAATATGATTGAAAATGCAAAAAATCTGCCCTGTGAAGATATTCCTGATCTCCACAGGACAGATTTCCCATGCCTGTTTTTCTCAATTTGCAATTGGCTACCCCGCGCAGGCCCTCGTCTGACATACCGTCTTCCCTGCCTGAACCGGTCCCGGCAGCCGCCTGTCGTAGATGAAGCTGTCGGCAACAGACCGTCGATGCGATGCATCTTATGGTTCCAGCCATCCCGGTGTGATGGTGATATCTGCATCGATTTCGCCGGACTCGAGCTGCTCGACGGACACCTTTTCATCGGCATCCTCTGCGTGCAGCTTTGCCCAGATGTCCTTGTAGCGATCCGCCCATTCACTGGCCTGCCAGCCCTTTTTCGCCCGGACATGCAGCTTTTCCGAAACATCCCGCTTCTCAGCCGACTGCTTCTTCCACTGATAGGGTGTCAGTCCGGTGAAGCTCTTAAAGTTTCGGAAGAAGCTCGATGGCGTCTTAAACCCGACCTTATAGCCGACATCTTCCACCTGCAGATCCTCCTTATTCAGGATCTCACAGGCTTTTTCGATGCGCACCATATTGAGGTAATTCAGCGGACTCATATTGGTGTTGAGATAAAAGACACGCCGGAAGTGGCTTTCCGAGAGCTGGCAGATCGCCGCGAGATCCTGCACCTGCAGATTCTCATCGAAGTGTGCTTCGATATAGCGGAAGACGGACTCGAGGTACTGATTGTACTCGACGCTTTTATAGTGGAACTGCTCATGTTCCTCTGCGATCCGCATGATCTCGAAGACAAGGGCGCGCAGATAGCCCTTCAGGGCTTCTCTGTAATTTTTCTTCTTCTCTCTGCACTCTTCGATGATGCAGCGGATCAGTCGTGCGGTCTGCGGGTGGCCCTTGAGGGTTTTCAGTGTACCGCGCTGGTTGACGATACGGATGATTTCATGGACATCGAAGCCGCCGTTTGACAGCTCATGGCGGATGTAATTATCGATATCGATGAAGAGAAACTCCCACTTACAGATATTACCGGGATCGCTGTTCGTCGTATGGAGGATATTCGCCGGGATGATGGTGAACATATCGTCCCCATAGCGGTAGGTACGCCCGGAGATGATGACTTCACCTGCGCCATGATAGCAGTAACCGATTTCGAGATAATTATGAAAATGCAGGAGTCCGACCGGAACATCGGAGCCATAGCTGATCTCCCATCCCTGTCCGAGCAGCGCGAGCACATACTCCCCCGAGGGGATCTCATAGTAACGGAACTCTGCATTTGGTTTTGATTTCGCCATAGATCTTCCTTTCGTCTCCGTACATCAGAGCAGCGGCACGATGGCCCGGAGTGACGTTAAAAAGTCACAGATATCCGTCCGGCCATCAGAGCAGCGGCACGAGGACATTGACCCAGAACCAGCTGATCGGCATCACGAGGACCATCGCCGGGATCATATCCGCGGTCGGGAACATCTTCACCTTGATCATGCGGAAGCCCGTTGCGAGCAGCAGGATGCCGCCGCAGGCCTTGAAGTCGCCGATCATCGCCGGCGTCGTCAGCGGATAGATCACGCCGGCGAGCGCGTACAGCAGCATGAAAATCACGAACTGCGGAAGCGCGATGAAGGACACAACCGGGCCGAGAAGACAGGCGAAAATCATCGCGGTGAAAATATCGAGGATGGACTTCGCGATGAGGATCGTCTGATCGCCGGTCATGCCGGCCACGATCGACCCATAGATGCCGGTGCCGCTCGCACAGAACAGCACGATGATCGTGATCAGTGTCGCACGGAACTCCTCCTCGCTGATCGCGGACTCCTTTTTCGGCAGAAACTTCGAAACCACGCCCTCCATCGCGGCGCAGCCCTTCGCGATGAGATCACCGAAATGAATCGCGAGACCGATGGCCGTACCGACCACCACGGAGAAGATCACCGCCGGCATATTTTCCATGAGCACGATGCTGCCGATGCCCATCGTCATAGCACAGACACCGAAAATCATGTTGAGATTCTCCTTGAAGTCGAGGCTCAGCTTATGACCGGCCAGTGTGCCGACGAGCCCTCCGATCGCGACAGACAGTACGTTGATGATGATTCCTGTAGGCATTGTTCTCCTCCTGTGCAGTGCACGACCGAACGGTCGTGAATCTTTTGACATATTCTCTATAAAACAGATGGATGCCACCGAAGTGACACCCATCGTTGCCAGCAAAAATGCTGATTATGCTTTACAGCTCGTCCACCGACACGATCTTCTTTCCGTCCGACCAGATACGCTCGAGGTCGTAGAAGAGACGCTGCTCCTTGTCGAAGATGTGCACGATGATATCGTTGTAGTCGAGGAGGATCCAGCCACTGTTGGTCACACCCTCACGACGGCGAAGCTCGTAGCCGTGCTGTGCCATCTTATCCTCGACCTCGTCGCAGAGTGCATCCACCTGACGGATGTTGTCCGCGGTCGCGATCACGAAATAATCCGCGATGACCGACACGCCGCCGATGTCCATGATGGAGATATCCTTGCCCTGCTTCTCCTCGAGCGCAGCGTAGACTACCTTTACCATATCCTTTGAATTACTCATATTTTCTCCTTTTTCTGAGGTTTAATGTTCTGATTCCAGACGCCTGTGTCCAGACACATCCGACGCATCCGTCTTTACACGGGTCCGCCTGCGAAGGGAGACGCCCTCCGTGGGCATCGCGTCAATCCGAAACGGCCAGCCCTCTCTCCTGCATCCGTGCACGGTAGTACTGATAAGTATCGTATGAATCCTTGCAGATATAGCCGCCGGATGCCTCGAGGTAGTGGATCGTGTCGTGATTGATCTCGTACACCGCGCGCTCGAGGTCGGTAAATGCGAGCTGCCGGATCTCCGGGAGCCGTGCCGCCTTATCCCGCCGGGCTTCAATGTAATCGGCCGTAAATACGATGGCCTCCAGAAGGCTCATATTCGGCTTTCCCAGCGTATGATAGTAAATGGCGGACAGAATCGCCGGGTCCTCGATGCCGAAGCATGTACGGGCGTACGTAGCGCCGTAGACACTGTGAATCACCTGCGGTGCCCGCAGCATATCCTCCGTGAGCTCCACACCTTCCTTCGCACATGCCTTCAGAAGCTCCTCGTTCGAAAACTGCTTCGCACAGTCATGCACGAGCCCCGCAAGCTCCGCCTGGTGCAGATCTACGCCATATCGCATCGCGAGGCAGATACAGGTGAAGCTCACACTCAGCGAATGCTCATAGCGCGACGGCTTCAGCATCTTCTGCAGCTTCGCACGGATCTCCAGGATGTTCTCTACATAGGTCTTTCCGTTCTCTATACCCTTCTGATTTTCCATAAAGTTCCTTTCTGAGCCGCTGCCCCGGAGGACCGGCAATGGAGGCCATACGGAATCAGCGATACAGCTGATGCTCCCCGATGTACGCCGCGACCGCCGCCGGCACAAACGCCGTGATGTCCTCACCGCGCGCCGCCCGCTCCCGGATCTCCGTACTCGAGACGTCCATCTCCTCGAACCGAAGCACCGCGACATCCGCGCCGTAGCGCTCCTCGAGGTAACGCTCCTGCGCCTTGAAGCTCCGCGGCCGGTCTGCATACTCCCGCTCCGCCGCCACCAGCGTCGCAAGCCGAAGGATCGTCTCCGGCTCGTGCC
>OQVT01002584.1_pt1 | contig 11670 bp, 4 predicted proteins | sample 1691561 | NCBI WGS metagenome assembly OQVT01 (sample SAMN03418260, study PRJEB22391) | human gut metagenome | biome: human-gut; feature: organic feature; material: feces | host: Homo sapiens | place: Tanzania | collected 2013-01
GAAAATGAACCATATTAGTACTGATATATATAAATAATTTAGATCACTTACTTAAATTATATTCTTGAAAAAAAAACTGGAGAAATAAGTGAAAGTGTATTTTAATTTAACTGCCATTAATTTAATGGCCATTACAATAGCGTGAGCTGACGCAAAGGTAGTGATTTTATTATTATTATGAGCATAAAAAAGTCGGAAACATTAGGGAATACTCTCCCTTTTGTTTCCGACTTCTTTTTGTCTTTATAGGTCTTTAAAGCATCTTAACGTGATGATGCCTTGATTTTATTACTTAGTCTTAAGCTCCTTCTTGCCGCCTACGATGTAGAGACCCTTGCCGAGAGCGTTGATGTCGTCGCCGAGGTAGCGACCGTCGATGCTGTATACGCGGTTGTCAGCCTTGCGTGTGTCAGCCTTGATGTCCTTTATGGCAGTCTCTGATGTGGTGTTGTCGAGGATGTTGTCCTCGTTGCCACCCATAACGTCAAATGAGATTGTGCCGTTGACGTTCTTCTTGATGGCAGTGATAGGCTTGCCCATATACTTTGTGCCGTCAGCGTTCTTGTTGTAGAGCTTTGCGGCAGGACGTGAGTCGTCAGTAAGCTCGTCGTTGAGAGGTACGCCGCCTGACATGTAAGGATAGAGGTCGTTCTTGATGCTCTCCAGTACTGTTCCGTCAGCGTCGTTGTCAGCGTGGAAGATGGTGCAGCGCTGGTGGTCAGATGCAGAAGCGTTAACCTGATTGATGCCCCACTTGGTCTGGTCATAGTCGACGTGTGTGATCATAAGACCGCTGCCGTAGAGCTCAGCGTCCCAACCCTTCTTCTGACGGTTTTCGAGAGTGTAGAACTCGTCTGGATGCTTGTCGTTATAGAGGATGAAGGGACGTCCATAGTCCTCAGAGCTCTTCATGGCCTTGATGGTAGCCGGCTCGTCGAGGACGATAGGCTCTGTCCATCCTGCGTAGATGCGCTCGTAAGCGGTGTAGTTACATGGAGTGAATCCGCCGCCGTTGTATGATCCTGCGCTCATCACGTCATAGAAGCCCATGCCATAGTTGCCGCCGTTAGAGCTGGTGTCGTACATGTCGGCGAATCCGAGGCAGTGTGAGAACTCGTGGCAGATGGTTCCGATACCTGCGAGCTTGAGCTCGTTAGTGTATGTGCCGGTTGCATTGTTGATGACACGCTCCATCTCGTTGGCGCAAGCGTAGGTGTCCACCTTGCCCTTGCCCTGGTCAGAATAGTTGAGCACTTTGCCCACGCATGTCCATCTGATCTGATATTCGTGGGGCCATACTGTCTTGGCATCGCCGCCTGAAGCCTCGCCGAGACCAGCGTAGAGCACGAACACCTGGTCAGCATAACCGTCGCCGTCCCAGTCGTAGTCGTTGAAGTTGAATCCGTCTTCCACGGCAGCGTCACAGCCTTCCTGAATCATGTATCCCACCTTTGTGTCGATGTTAGCGCCATCGTTCTTGCCGTAGTATGAGGATGTGTGTGAGAGTGTGTACGGACCAGCGATGTCGAAGTCGAGCTCGAACTGACCGTTGCTCTGTGAGAGGAAGTAGTCGGTGACAGATCCTACGTATCCGTCCTCGTGAGTGAGTCCCTTCTCGTTAGCCACCATCTTATAGTATGCGTTGTCATGACCAGTCTCAAACTTCTGGTTGGGGAACTGTACGAGGATGATGATGCCCTTCTTCTTGCCTGTGTAAGTGATGTGCTCGTCGCCAATCTGTACTCTCTGCTGTCCGCTTGAGAATGACATGTCGACGGGCTTGACCACAGAGTTGAGGCGCTTGGCACGCTTCTCGCCGATGTTGGTGCGGCGCATCTGAGCATGAGCAGCCATTACGTCCATATTGGCAGCTTCGTAAACGCCTTCCTTGTCCTGGCTTTCCACGTAGCGCATGCCGTTGTCGGCCTGCCACCAGTTCATGTACTCGTCGCCCATCTGTGTTGCCACAACCTGTGTGCCGTCAGCGAGCGTCAGTGTCTTCTTGGCTTGCTTTGCGGGCACTGCGAATGTGGTGCTTGCAGCAAGAGCCAATGAGAGCATTGCGATGATTTTCTTCATATAATTATATTGATTTTTTGTGATTAGCAAGTAACGACGACAAAATTACATAAATCTCAGCAAAACAACAAATTAAATCAACGAATAAGTTTATGTATAATATAAAAAAGGAGATATCGATAAGCGATACCTCCTTTAGTGTTTTTTATCTGGCGTTTACGATTTGTTTGCGATAAGTGCCGTCAGACATCTTGATGATTGTCAGTCCGTGAGCCTCTCCGCTATTTATGCGTATGCCATTGACATTGTAGTATTCTACCGGCTGGCATTCAGACGAAATGCCGTTGATGCCCGATGGTGTGCCGCCTTTATTGACAAGCTTGGCGGATGCCGAATTGTCCACCTCGCAGTTGGTCGGGTCGGTCTCGTCATAGTTATATATGAATGCCACCACTTCCATGTTCTTCTTCACCCACGACGGGTCGATTGTGAAATCGTAGGTGTACGTGAATCGACGATTGGTCCACTCTACGGGTTCTCCCCATGTGCTGTTGTAAGCGCGATTGACATGCTGCTGCAGGTATACGCCGTCCGCACCTATTTGTTGCTGTGCCTTTACGTCGTTCTCGAGCAGATACAGACAGATGCGTGGGTTACTGGTCTTGTATGCTGATGTGCATAGTCCGCCGACCACTACATTCAGCGACGTCGAGTCAGCATTCAGTTCAAGCTTGAGGTCGAGCATGGCATTGGCTGCCGTCTCCGTTATAAAACTACAGTAAGCCCTAAGGAAATCCGCGCTTTGCGGGTTGACGGTGGCTGAAGGTTTGCTGGAAGAGTTGGTGAAAAGAGCCTGACGATTGAACATCACCGCCGGAGCATACGTGCTGCTGCCGTTGTTATAGAACCATGTCAGTTCTTCGTCGCACGGCTGTGTCAGCCAGTCGGTATAGAATCCGGCGTGATGAGTGATGACGTTAACGTAGTCCTTATAATTTTCGTCCTCCAGAAGTTCGTGCAGATACCCTGCCGCTCTGGGGCAGTTGACGCATTTCTCCGTTGTGAATTCCTCGATTAGCACGTTCTTCTGGAACTTATATACGGGTGTGGTCGTGTTGTTCTCCGCATTCTCGTCCTCTGCGTTGTCAATAGAGGCGAGGCGCAATGTCCATTGCGTATTCTCGTCGGTGGCGACGCCCATGTCCAAGGAGAAAGTCATCGTAGTGTCTGCAAGCGACTCTATTGTGCCGTCCATGCTCACCGGATGCGCTGTCTGACCGTCGGCAGTAAGCTCCACGGTGATGCCTGATACTGGTTTTGTGCCGTAGTTATGCACCTGCACCGTGCCTTTCACTGCGTACTCGCCGGCAGCAGGAGAAGGCACTATGGTCGCAAGTCCCAGACCAAGGTCGTATGACGGGATGTTGTCGCCTGCCACAAGTGCCTCCACGCAAGCCATGCCCTTGTCGCCGTAGTCCTGCCAGTCGCCATTGTTGACGCGTACGAAGGATGTGTTCTCAACGTATCTGTCAATCACCGAGACGGCATTAACCGATGCCTTGTGATGGAGTGAATAACCCACATACACGTCGCCAATATCGTCGGTAATGTTCAGCGGGCTGTCAAACTTCACGATGTTCCATCCCTTCACGATGCCACCTGTACCGTTGCGCAGTACGTAGCCATGAGCGATATCCTCGCCGGTAAGCGCCGAACGCACCCACACCTTCAGCGTATCCGTATTGATACGTTCCTCGAGGGCAGCCCTGACGCCCACAAGACTGTTGCCCTTATAGGCAGACAGCGCTTCCTTGGTCAGACGAACGGCTGCCTCGGCATATCCCTTGCCCGAACTGGTTATCTTCGAGCTTTCGCTGTACTGTCCGTTGCAGTAACCCAAGTGGAGGGTGTCAGTCTGTGCCGCAGAGGGTGCGGCGCAGACTGACAGCAACGTGATAAGATATATCAAACACTTCTTCATCTTACTGTCTCCTTATATGATCTTGTTCCCTGACGTACAATGTAGACACCGCCCTTCTGCGGCTTTGCCATGCGGATGCCCGCCAGATTATAGTATTGCTTGGCTGAAGCTGTGCCGCCGTTTTCCACCGTGTTGATGCCAGTGGATACGGGCAGCGTCACTACGCATTCTGCTGAGGCTGCAGAGAGTTCGCCTCCGTTGACAGCCTGCACACGGAAGCTGTAAGTCTCGCCTGCTTCCAGTCCGCTAACGTCCCATTCCGTCTTGTTGCCGGTGGACACGCCGTTGTATGCGGCTACGGCGGTACGTTCTGTTGTGCGACAAGAAGCCACTACGTCGTCCACTACCACGTATCCCGCAGTCTGCTCCATGCGCAGACGTACACGTTTGGCTCCGTCTGTCTTCACCTCGAAGGTCTGTGCTGTGAGCGGAGCGTCAATGGTCTGTGCCACTGTCCATGAGTCGCCGTCAAAGCTGGGCGATGTCTCGATGACGATGCGGTTGCCAGCCTTGCTGGCGCGTGTCCAGAACTTCACTGCGTCAATCTTGCAGTCCTTGTAAGCCACTGTCAGATAATCGTCGTTCTTCGAGAGGCGCAGTGACGGAGATGACTCGCCGTAATAACCATTCACGGAATAATAGTTCTGCGAGCTTGTGCTCCAAAGCAACGGCATGCCGTTATACTTGTCCGTGAAGTCATAACCCTGGTCTGTGGCCTCGGCGCTGTAGCTGTGGCGATAGACTGTGAGCTGATAGTCGTCGGCTGTGGGCACTTCGTTCCATTGAGCCTTGAAGCCGACGGCTGTGGTGTCAGTAGCGACGAGTCCGTCAGGAATGCGCTTCACGAAGGCGAGCGGCTCGGTGCGGGTCTGCTCTGACGTTGTGCCGGATGTGTATGAAGCGAGTACGGCAGCCACGTCGAACGTGTAGTCGCAGTCAGGCTCCAGCCCGTCCACCGTCACGTTGTCCGCCTTCTGGAAAGTCTTGCTGTTAAGCCCGTCCACATACTGGCGTGTACCGTCAGCAGCTGTCTTGTAGGCGCTCACCACGTAAGCCTTGGCGTCATCCACGGCGCTCCATGTGGCTACGAAGCTGCTGTCCTGCACATCGCTTATGCTTATGCTTTCCGGCTTTGGCATCTGGAACTTCGTGCCGGCAAGCAGCAAGCGTATGTTGCCGTCGCGCTGCGTCACGTCGTCTATCTTGAGAAGGTTGTCGCCCGCCCACGACTTCAGCTGCCATTGTGTGATGCCTGCTGTGCCGGGGAAAGAGTCGCCTGAGCGTGTGGCGTCGGTGGTTATGCCGTCAGCCTCTACGATGTCAATGCGTTGATGTCCAGGCAGAGTGTTGACATAATTGCCGTTCCAGGCGAGTGTGTCGATGTCGATATGCCAGAGCAGCATTCCCTCGCCGGGCAGATACTGGTCCCAACCTTTCTTCTGACGGTTCTCCATTACGAAGAACTCGCGTCCCTCGGTGCCTTCCACCGATACGCGGTAAGCCTTGTTGCTCTCAGCCAGATTAGGCAGAACGCTTATCGAGTCGGCATTGATGGTAAGCTCGTCGTAATTGAGCCATCCCAGTTCGGCACGCTCAAAGGCAGAGAATGTCGGCGGCGTGTTCATGTCGTTGTTATACGATCCTGATGCCATGGTGTCCCACGATCCGAGTCCGAAGGTCAGCATGCCGTACGACGTGTCGTAGTGGTCAGCCAGTCCGAGGACGTGTCCGAACTCGTGCACGAAGGTGCCGATACCCGTTGGTGTCTTCGTACCGTCGGCACGGTAACGCAATTCGTTGGAGCAGGTGTAACGGTCAATCTGTACGCCGTCCAGTGTGATGGCGTGCTTCCATCCGCTCTTGCCCAGATAGTAAGAGTGGGGCCAGATGAGATCCGAACCGTTGGGCGTGTCAGCCTGTCCGTTGCCGGCATAGAAGAAGTAGATGTTGTCCACCTTGCCGTCGCCGTCCGTATCGTATTCAGAGAAGTCGATCTCGTCGTCCAGAGCCTGACATGACTCGATGATGGCTTCGTATATCTTGGCATCCTGCGACGGGTCGTCGCTGCCATAATACTTGCCGGGGTGCGACAGCTTCACCGGTCCGTAAACGGTGAAGTCAGGATCGAACTGTCCGTTGGACGCATCCAGATAGAAATCGCGGGCTGAGCCGTTGATGCCGGTTCCCTCCCATGTGAATCCCGGCTTGTTGAGCAAATCGGTGAAGAACTGTTTCGGTTCCGAAATCGATGTGAAACCCTCATCGCTGAACTCCCACAGTATGACGAGCGACTTCTGCTTGCCCTTCGAAGGGAAGTCGTTGATGAGGATGCGTGCCGGACTTGCTGTCTTGGCAGCGTGTCTCGGCTGTGCCGCTTTCTTTGTCTGCCATTTTGCCATCACCGCGCGCTCCATAGCCTTCGTGTCCATCTCGCTCACGAAAGCCTTGGCCTTTGCGTCGCGATCCTTGGCATTACGTGCCATCATTCCGCTGCCCGTTATGGTGTTGTTCTTCAGCGTGGCATACTCGAAGGCACGGCTTCTGGTGTTGAAGAATAGGGGAGTGCCGTCGTCGGCAAGCAGCATGTGGGCATGTTCGTCGCCGCGCATGAGGACGGTGATGTATGTGCCGTCAGGCTGGCGCACCTTCTTGGGTTGTGGGTCGGCTGGTATTGCCAATGCCGCAGGAGCTGCAAGCATGGAGAGCAAAGCCAGCGATATGAGGGTATTCTTTTTCATGTTTAATCTTAATTGTTTTGTGTCTTTTCTGAATAATGAGAATATAGGGGACTATGGCAAGTATGCCGTAGCCCCCTACAGACAGATTTATTTGATTATTTCACGTTCACCTTGAAGGTCTTTGCGCCGACCTTTACGATGTAGACGCCAGACTCGACATTGACGGTGGTGTCGTTGGCAGCCACGATGAATGCCACCTTCTGACCTGCTGCGCTGTAGACCGTAACGCTGTTGCCCTGGGCATTGCTTACTGTGATGGTCTTGTTGCCGCCCATTACTGTAGCAGCGTTTGCGTCCAGATCGTTGATGCCGGTGGTCACACCCACGGTGTTGGAGAGCTCTGACTCGCCGAGGTCATACACGGCGCTGACAGCGTATGTGCCGTTGCTTGCTATCTTGGCAAATGTCTCGCCCACGTTAGAGGCAAGTTCAGTGCCGTTGTATACGTTGTAGCTCTTGAGCTGCGGTGCCTTAGCCTCGGTGTACTTGATGTTGTCCACCAAGATTCCGAATCCGTTGTTGTTGGTGCGGATTGCCACATACTTGGCGTCAGCGGGCAGCGCGGCCTTCACCTCTGTCCATTCTGCTGCGTTGGCAAAGTTGACGGTCTTCACGAGGTTCGTGAACGACTCTGGCTTGTCGTCTGTAGCAGATGTGCGTATCTCCAGTGTGCTTGTCGCCTCGTTGCTCAGAGCGTAGAGTGAGAATTCTGTGCCACCCTTAACCTCGGGCGAGATAAACCAGTCGTTCACCGGATCGTTGTTGGTACGTCCTGTAGCGTCAGCACCGTAGTTGCCGAATGCTATCAAGCACTTCTCGCCGTCATACGGAGTCCATGCCGCTGCAGTAGGACATCCTGCCTCGTTGGCGCTCCATGTCATCCATGCGAGAGGCTGGTTCAGATATGGCCAGTAATTGTCATAATACTGTACGAAGCCTATGGTCAGTGTTCCGTCGAGGTCGACAGTCTTCCATCCCTTGATGTCGTCAGTCTTGAACGAAGGCTGGTCCTCGAAGTCGAGCATCACCTCGCGTCCGTCCATTGTCTCGGGAGCATTCCATGCGAGTGAGTTGTCGTTGCCGAGAGCAAGGTCAGTCGGAGCGGGAAGGCTGATCTGCTCAGGTGAGAGTTCCACCTCGGTGCTGGCGTTGTTGTCCTCATTCTCGTCTGCGTCGTAGAGCACCTCTGCACTGTAGATGATGTCCTTCTGTGCTGCCGATACGGCAAGCGGGAAGTGGAATGTGGCTGACTCGCCGAGAGCGAGCGGCTTCTCTGACTCCTGCTCTGCTACGGTCTCGCCGTTGAGATTGAAGAGCACAGAGTAGTTGTTGGCTGTCTCCTTACCCATGTTGGTCACCGTAACGGCAATGTCCGCATTGTCGCCCACCTTAGGCATATACGGCTGTGAGATGGCAGCAAGAGCGAGGTCGTTGCCCTCTGCCTCACGTACTGACCAGTTGTCGGCGAAGATACGGAAGCTCGGGTTAGGCAGATAAGCCTGCAGAGCTATCTGGGCCTTCTTGCCCTTGAGGGCAGAAAGATTGAAGATGTGTTCTGTCCAGCCGTTGTTGCCGGTGAGAGTCTGCTTCGGTGCTATCTCCTTATAGTCCTTGCTGCCGTCTGTGGTGGCAATGACATTTACGTAAGCGCCTTCGGGCATTGCGTCAGAATGGTGTAACCATACCGAGAATACCGGATTCTTCGCATCTGCAAAGTCGATGATAGGTGATACGAACGAGCCTGAGCCGTCTTCTGAACCGGTGTTGATGAACACGAGCTGTACGCCGTCTTCGTTCTGGGGCTGTATGTTGGCGTTGTAATGACCGGCGTCAACTGTCCATGCCTGATTGTTCTTGCCTGCCATAACCAGCCACGGAGAGTGGTTGACACCCTGCGAGGTGAACGGCTCGTCGAACGGAAGGTCGTAAGGAACGCCCATTACGATGCCGCCACGGTTATAGTCTGATTCGCCCTGGTCGTTGCTTGCCGTAACCGCCATGACGTACTGGTCCTGATTCTCGGAAGCGTCGAGGATGGTCACCTCCACTGAGTTTTCGCTTCCATCTGTGGTACCGAGTTCTACGTATGGAGGATAAACATTGCCGTCATACTTATATATATGATATGTGCATGCTGCCGGATCAACGTAGCCGCCGTTTACGCCCTCTGTCGGAGCTTCCCATGAGAGATTTGCCACGGTGCGGTCGTCGCCCCAAGTGAGCTTAAAGTTGCTGACAGCCTTTGGTGTGTCTGGACCGACGAACTTGCGGAGCACTACAGGCCATCCGTCGCCATCGGCATTGGCAGCCACAATCTTGAAGTCGTTCCATCCGTGCTCTGCCTGCACCTTGATGCTTGCGCTTGCGCCCGGAGCTACACTCTCGGCTGTGCCGAGCACATTGCCGTCAAGGTCGTAGACGGTCACCTTGCTTACGCTTGAGAGAGAGCTGCCGTTAATGGCTGTAGCGGGCACGGTGAATGAGAGTGTTGCGCCAAGAGCACCGCCTGCGTCCGGCGTGAACTGCAGCGAGCGAACCATGTCAGGAGCCGAAGCCTTTGCGACGGGCTTAACGGAGAGCGACTTGATGCTCCAGTAGCAGTCGTCGCCTACGCCATAATTGTAGAGGCCGAAGTTGTATGTGTCGTTATCCGAAGGACGGAAGTAGAGTTCGTGTGTCTCGTAGTCATTGGTCTTGTATCCCTGCACGTCGTCGAGGATGTTCTCGTCCTGATCTTCGGGAGTATTGCCCTTGCCGACAGTGGTGCGCAGGTCGCCACTTCCATTGATGGTGTAGCGCAGAGCATAGAGGTTGTCGTTGCTGAGCTGGAATTTCGGAGTGATGAGCCAGTCGTCTGCATTGCCCCAACCAGAAACGATGGTGTTCTGATAAGAGTTCCACATCCACGTGCGGTATGATCCGTTGTTGTCAAGATTGAGCACAGTGTAGCCGTCCAGACAGCCGGCGTTGTCGCACAGGTTCTCGTATGGCATGGCGAGATACTTGCCTGCGCTGACACCATTGGTCTGTATGCCGGCACCGGTCTGTCCGTGACTTGTGGCATAGATGGTGTATGTGTAAGTCTGAATCTCGTCAGCGAGCGACTTGTCTTCCACGCCAGTGTCTGTGATGCCGTCGGCAATGACCTTTCCGTCTGTGTCGCGAACCACCTTGTATGTAAGGTCTGAGGCGTCAAACTTGCTGCCGAAGTCGGCGTAGCGTCCCTTCGTGGGAGCGTCCCATGTGATGGTGGCTGTGCCGTCCTCGATGGTGAGTTCCGCATTGCTGACCATGGCAGGAGCGTCGTAACCGCTGACCACGATGGTGCTGTTCTTGATGCTTTTTGTCTCGTTATACATCGGGCTGACCATAATGGTGATGATGTGCATGCCACCCTTGAGGTCTGTGGTGAACGAGAGCTTGTCGCCAAGCTTCATCTGGCTCGGCAGACCGTCCACCGAAACGTATTCGTTGTCTACGTACACCCAAACGCGCACGTTGTTGTTCGACCAGCTCGGTATCTCGATGTTGTTGCCCTTGTTGTCTGTGGAGGGAACGGTGAAGCTCACTGTAGCCTTGCCGTTGTCGTCCACTGTGGCTTTGAGGTCGCTGATGTCAGCCAGCTGAAACTTATAGAAGTTGTTGTTAGCCTCCGGACGCTTGTAGAAGTAAGTGAAGCCGGTCGGAGCTTTCTCTATAAGTTCGGTCTTGAGGACGTTGTCCTTCTGACCGTAGGCAAGGAAAGGAGCCACCTTATAATACTGTGTGCCGTTGGCGAAGTCGTAGTGATTGACAATGAGGTTGCCCGTGGTGCTGTCGTAAATCATCGGCTGCAATCCGTAGACATATTCCTTGGGCAATTCGGTACGTCCGATAAGCTTGCGTTCGCAGGTCATCGGGTCAATCTCCTCTATGTAGAGCGAGTCGTCGCTGTTCTGCACCAGCATCTGTCCGCTGTATGTAGAGACAAATGCCTTCGGCGAGAAGTTGCCCTTCTTGCGGTCGCCGGTGTAATTGCCGAGATAGCCGATGCGCTGAAGCTGGCAGGTGGCAGTGTCGAGCACGTTGAGGTAATAGCCCTCACCGGTTGCCTCGGGCGGATTGGTGAGCATTGAGATGGCGTAAACCACGTCGCGCTGCTCGTCGTAGGTGATGAGGTAAGGCACGCGGTCCTTGGTGCCGGGCATCTTTACGGTGCGCTGGTCAAGACGCTCCAGGGTGTTGGCATCGTATGTGGTGCGAGTCATTGATGTATACTCTCCGGTGGCTACGTCCATGATGGGCAGGAAACAATAGAGCTTGCCTTTAGCCGTATAAGAATAGGGCGACACTCCGGTGTCGGACGAAACGCTGTCGCACTCGAACGGCTGCAGATTGAAGTCGACGAGTCCGCCTGTCTTCGTGCCGTCCTCCAGTGTGCCGGCTTCGACGTTGAATCCGGTGTAGGTCCACATCTTCTTTTCTGCGTCTGCCTTTCGGGCTGCCTTAGACGGCTGTACATGCTGCACAAGCGTGGGCTTGTTGCCAGTGGCTGACTCATAGCCGAGAGCTGCAACACGGTCAGACTCTGAACAAAGGGCAAAAGGCGACTTATAGCCATTGGCTGCAAGCTTTGCCGAAACATTACTCTTGCTTGCACCGGCACGCAATGCCTGCATAGCTGTTGACGTTTTGGCTGCCTTGCCCGTCTGCGGGGCAAACACCACCTTCGTCTGAGCCGACAATCCGAGAGGCATCAGGCTCGTAAGGACCAGCGTCAGGAATGAAGTAGTCTTTTTGTTCATACGCAAAATGATTTTTTTATTTCCGTAATGGAATCGTTAATATTTGATTTCGTTTGAATTTCCGATTGCAAATTTATCGATATGTTTGATTTATGGGGATAAAAAATGCTTCAAGAACTTTTAATTTCAAGAATTTGAAGAAAAAACC
>OQVT01002586.1_pt1 | contig 11667 bp, 10 predicted proteins | sample 1691561 | NCBI WGS metagenome assembly OQVT01 (sample SAMN03418260, study PRJEB22391) | human gut metagenome | biome: human-gut; feature: organic feature; material: feces | host: Homo sapiens | place: Tanzania | collected 2013-01
CCTCATAATAATACGAGTAATCAATCCCTTTCATGAACATCTCCCTGTCGTCTACCTTGTTGGTCAGGGCATCCCTCAGCAGGCTCTTGATTTCCGTGCTGTCAGCGACACTCCGCTCCATTGCCGAAAGATAGGCATACTTGTCAATTTGGCTCCAGTCCACGCATTGCCCGAGCCGTTTCTTCAGAACCAAATCCAACCAAATTCTCGTAGTACGTCCATTACCTTCACGGAACGGATGCGCCACATTCATCTCCACATACTTGTCAGCAATCTCATCGAATGTCCCCTCCGGCATCCGCTCGATGTTCTCTAGCGTCTGATGCAGGAATGCCGCCGGGGCGAATGTGAACCCACCTTTGGAAATATTCACTGAACGGATCAGCCCGGCAAAGTCATACAATCCTCCAAACAGATAAGCGTGAATCTGCTGAAGCCCTTTAACGGTTCCGACTTCAATACTGTCGAGCAAAGAACTCTCGAAAAGTGCGTATGCTTTGGCCTTGCTTTTCCCGTCAATAGTGTTCTCACCGTTCGTGAACCACTCGATGAAGCCGGCAGCCTTGTTGTTCGGCATAGACTTGGCAAGCTCAACAATTCCTGCAGAATCAAGTACATCGGTCAATCGCCTTTTCCCGTCAGGTGCTGTAAGCCGCAACTGGTTAGTCTCACTAACCACTTCATTCCCGTCAGCTTTCAGCTTATTTTTCAGATACTTCCAATAGTTTCTGTTCTTCGTGTAGTCATCCTGCGCATTTAGCACACCCATCATATCAGGCACGCTGAACCACCATTTGGAATTCTCCTCATCCCAAACAGCTCTGACCGGACGGCCATTGAAAAATCTAAACGAAATCTTGCTCATCCTCTAAACTGATAGTTCTCTTTTTCTCCACCAAGTCAATCTTGATGCGGTTCAAATCTTCGCTCTTTGCGTTTAAAATTTACTTCAAATGTAAATATAGTGATTTTACAGACGATAAAAATGAAATTAATTCAATTATTTTGGCTTTTTAAAGTGTCGATTTGTGCTTCTTCCTGACACCCCGTCCGGGTTCGGACGACTTCGCTTCTCCACCATATCCGCATGGGACAAGAGCGTCGATGTCGACTCTCTCATCGTCGAGCGTTTCCAGTCTGTCAGTCTCGCGTGGTCGGTGACTGATGAGTTCGGAAACTTCCACTACACCCACAACCCCGATGGGCTCACCGATCTGCCGGCCTTCGCGCTCAACGGCCTCCTTTACAGCGAGGATGACCTCGACGAGCTGGCTGGGGACCTGCGCGCGTTCATCGACATCCCTGATGGGGGTTCCAGGCAATCTGATGAATGTCTTGACTGGTGTTTATTCACAGATGACTATGGGTGTGGTCGCAAGGGCTGTCTTTAATTGGGCGTCGTTGTTGTGGTTTTTCCGGAAGTATGGGCATGTTTTTGCTTCGGGGCCTTTAGGGTATTGTGGAGTATCACATTTCTTGTACAGGCGGCAGATGTTTGGAACTGACATTCTATCGAATGCGTCTTTGCGGTATTCGCATAGTGCGCAGTTCTTGATTTCATAACCCATCTCGATTGCTTTGGCGTAGCCAAGTTCGTATGGTGACAGCTGCCCAAGAGGAAAAGCATCTATCCCAAGTTCAAGAATTGAATTTGGATAGTCTTTTCGTTGCACTTCTCTGCAAGAAGGATAATCTTCCGTACTTGAGACATAAGCTGAGCCGCTTCTGAATAAATAAAATTTAGGGATACGCCTTACTTCAAGCTTCGTGTCTAGTGCTGTCCTTTTGAAATTATGAAATGTGCATTTGATGGTACTCTTGTCAAAGGAGTATTCTTTGGTCTCAGTTATTGTGGATTGCAAAAGATTTGTAATATCTTCCTCTTTCTTGATTTGAATTTCGATGATTTTTTCTCCAGAGCCGATTTTCTCTTCTTTGCATTTGTGTGTGACGAGGATTTCAATGAGAATGGGCGGTGTGTTGGGTTTGGCGGAAGATGTCAGTAACAGGTCGGCACGATAATTCCCAATGACTTGTTCTTCCAAGCATGTGTCATAATTCTTGTGTAAATCATAGGTTCTGTAGTCTTCTGCCCTGCATTCATCGGCCTTGTGAAACGGACAATGTTCTTTGTTAATACAGCCGGAAGTTTGTAGAATGCTGATTTTAAATGGAATTCCTGAATCAAACTTTTCCTTGATTTTATACTTTGCAAGTTTATGCAGATATGTTTCGGGATTACAATCCGGCGTGGTACTTTTGTGGGCAAAGTGGTGGGCATTCTTTGCTCCAAGTCGAGGTCTCACTTCGTCTCCGCAGTTTAGGCAATAGTATTTGGCCCGCCTGTCATTTTCCGTGACATCGGCAATGTCGGTTACCTGGCCTTTATCGTTAAGTGCGTAATGGTATTTTATCTTCGCCTGGTACATGTACAATATCCCGTTAAAAAATAACAATTATATAATATTTAATTGCTTATGTACATTATAACCCGTTTCCAGGTAACTTGACAATACCTCGTGTGCGGCATAGAACAAAAGCTGAAAAAGTGTTAAATGAGTGAAATACGGATTCATCCTCGCCTCTGAAAAGGCGGAATCGAAAAAATTTTGTTGTATTCCAATTTCTTCACATATTTGCATCGCAGTCCCGGTCGTTCCTCTCCCAGACGTAAGTGCTGGTGATGAATCCGGGTTTTTTCTTTTTATGCCACTCCGTCGGCAATAATGCCGAGATAAATTACGTGCTACCATTCAACGGTAGCAACATTTATATTCTTGGCTTTAATATATGTTCAAAATCAGGTTGTACTGTCCCTCCAGAAAAGTCGTCATCGCAGCCGGAATATACGACCTCCGACTGCTAAGATCCGAAGCTGCGCGAGCTCGCTAAAAAGGTTCGCTCAGCTTCAGTCTGCCGTCTGGATGGGAGGTAGTGTGTTATGTGTGGTTGAGCAAAATATTTATACTAATAGCTATATGACTACGGGAACGATTGAAGAGATTTACAAATTGAATCAGGAATCCAAACAACAGCAATCATATAAACGGTGCGAAGCTATTGAAATCGGAGGGTTCGTCGTGATGCTTGCGGGAGCAGGCGCCGCATTTTTAGGTCAACAAAAAAAGGAGCGAGCTAAAAAGCGCCTCCGGCAAAACAATAGCCATACTGGAATACGGCCCGGCTCCAAACGGTCTAGCTTTGGCACTGAGATTCTAAGCGTTCAACAAAGCTTATCCAGCTCGAACATCATTGACGGTCTTCGGCTATATTTAGCCCTAAACTCTTTGATTAGTTCATTTACGGCAGTTCGCCCTTCGTCGCACGACTCCCGTAAGGCTTTCTTATTGCTGACAATATAATAATATTTACGACTATTTGTCGGAATGGCTTCCATTCGGATATTGTCAATATGTCTTTCCACGATCTTTTGTCTTGTGTGCGAATCAAGTAGTTTGCCATATTCTGCCAAAACTGAGTAGCATTCATTATAGAAACTTTCCCGCCAAGACAAGCACTCAGCCAACTGAGGAATCATATTCTCTTCTGCACATATCCTGGCAATATCTTTCTGGCTATAAAAAGGTTTTTTATTGACCAACTTTTCGATAACGGTATGTAATCGATTTGAAGAGTTGACAGACAGCTGACCCAAAGTGCGTTTTAACTGAAGGTAATAATCATACTGTGAAGAATGGTCTTCTAAAATCAAATATTCAAGTTCTTCTGCTAGCCTTTGTGTATCTCCGATTGTTTCAAGCAACTCACGTTTTCTTTTATGACAATTGTGTATATAAGATGAACTCTCCGTACAGGATATCGCTCTATCTAACGATTCTATCGCTTCTTTTATTTGTCCGTGAAATACTTGTGAATCAATCCGCATCTTGGATAGTTCCGGCACGAAAAAGTTGTCATCTATTGTTTTCTGGGCCATATCATATTTTTCTTTATAAAGTAGATATGAGGCTTTTCTAAATAGCCATCGATTTCTATAATAGATAGCCCGTCCTGCATTGTCTATACGCTCATCAAGCGAAGCCAAATGTTCGTCAAAGCTATCGAAAACACCCTCGAGAACACTTATCAACTCACTTAGATCAGTAATGCAATCCCCGTTATTAAATGTCGTTGTTTTGTATGCTTGGTCAATATCACTGTGTATCCTCTCGATGGTTTTAATATCCAGTACGTTAGCTTCGATAATAGATATGAGCATATTTGCTGCGCTATTGGTTTCGAAATCATATCCATCGAAGTGCTCACATTCATACACGTGATCATCCGAGTAATACTTTCCTACAAATAGAATTATCTCTGATGCAATTGATGCCGCAGCGTCGAATTCTCCTTCTAGATCATAATACCTGGCCTTCTCCATCATTCTTCCTAAATGTCCATCTATTTGATTCCAGTCAAGTGATGGTCCCCATCTAAGTCCGCTCTCATCAACGGAATAGATGATATTCCTAACTTCTGTCCTAAGTGCCTCAAGGTCAATTTCACACGGTGTCCTAACACGTCCGTAAATACATTCCGGATATCTTCCGGCGTTACATAATCTCTTCCATATAACACCGCCATTGCTTTTGCCATACGAAGCAATGCGATACTTCCGCGCGGACTTGCTCCCATTGAAAACCATTCACTCTGTCTGGTTGCTTCTACTAATGTCACAATATATTCATAAATGGAATCATGTACATACATCTCCTTGGTCAGCTTGCTCCATTCGGCCGTGAACTTCAGTACGTCGGCGCGGCAATGGCGGTTGTAATCTACGGTGGAAATATACTTGTCTGAGGCTTTGTTGTCAATATCCTTCTTTGTGATGCCCAGCTCCTTCTCTACGTTGAGCTCCACGGGCAGTCCGTGGGTATCCCAGCCGGCCTTGCGGCGCACCTGGAATCCGCACATGGTCTTGTAGCGGTTGAATGTGTCCTTGATGGAGCGGCCCAGGACGTGGTGGATGCCGGGATGGCCATTGGCCGAGGGAGGGCCTTCGAAGAAAATAAACTTCGGCTCGCCTTCACGCTCGTCGATACTTTTGTGGAAAATATCGTCCTTCTCCCACGCTTCGAGCACCCGTCTGTTGGTGCCTACAAGGTCTAAACCTTTGTACTCCGGAAATCTCTTTGCCATAAGCCTGTTTTGCTTTTCTTACTTTTTTGTGATATTTAAGGCGCAAATTTACATATTTTCCCCCAAACTACCAAACGTTGCCATACAAAACTTTCCTTGGGCCTAATGGTTCATACGCAAAATGGCGTGATAGGGTAGTTTGTATTGAGGCAATACGGCCTGCTTGGAAGGGAAAAACCAATACAACAAAGGCGAAAATATCGAAAGTTGGCAGAAGATAAAAAATAAGGGCGGTCAGCGACCGCCCCTACTAATAAACTATTGTGGTTTTACTTATCAATCACCGCGTATTATCCCTGGCACTTGCAGGGCTTCAGCTCCTTGAAGAAGTCGTGGCCCTTGTCATCGACGAGGATGAAGGCGGGGAAGTCCTTGACCGTGATCTTCCAGATGGCCTCCATACCGAGTTCGGGATAGGCCACGCAGTCGATGCTCGTGATGCACTCCTTGGAGAGGACGGCAGCCACGCCACCGATGGTGCCGAGGTAGAAACCGCCGTGCTTCTGGCAGGCGTCGGTCACCACCTGACTGCGGTTGCCCTTGGCAATCATCACCAAGCTGGCGCCGTTGCTCTGGAACTCATCGACATACGGGTCCATACGGTTGGCCGTTGTTGGGCCCATGCTGCCGCAAGGATAGCCCTCCGGCGTCTTGGCTGGTCCGGCGTAGAGAATCGGGTGGTTCTTGAAGTATTCCGGCATTTCCTCGCCAGCATCCAAACGCGCTTTCAGTTTGGCGTGGGCGATGTCGCGAGCCACGATGATGGTGCCCTTCAAGCTTACGCGCGTGCTGACAGGATATTTCGTCAGTTCGGCACGCACAGCATCGATGCCCTTGTCGAGGTCGATTTCGATGCCCTTCGCGCCTTCGCCCGGCTTGCGATATTCCTTAGGAATGAGTTCAGAAGGATTGGCGTCCATCTTTTCAATCCAGATACCATCTTTGTTAATCTTCGCCTTGATGTTGCGGTCGGCCGAGCAACTAACGCCCATGCCGATGGGGCAGCTTGCACCGTGGCGAGGCAGACGTACGACGCGGATGTCGTGTGCCAGATATTTACCGCCAAACTGTGCGCCGAGGCCGATTTTGTATGCCTCCTTGAGCAGTTTTTCTTCGAGGTCGATGTCGCGGAAGGCGCGTCCCGTTTCGTCGCCCGTTGTTGGCAGGCTGTCGTAGTATTTGATAGAGGCGAGCTTCACCGTCAGGAGGTTCTTCTCAGCGCTCGTTCCGCCGATGACAAAAGCGATGTGGTATGGCGGGCAGGCAGCCGTTCCGAGGCTCTTCATCTTTTCAACGAGGAAAGGTAGCAGTGTGCCTTCGTTCTGGATGGTGGCCTTCGTCATGGGGTAGAAGTAAGTCTTGTTGGCCGAACCGCCACCCTTGGCAACCATCACGAAGCGGTATTCGTCGCCTTCAGTGGCTTCGATGTCAATCTGTGCTGGGAGGTTGCAGCGCGTGTTCACCTCGTCGTACATGTTGAGCGGAGCGTTTTGCGAATAGCGCAGGTTGTCTTCCGTGAATGTGTTGTAAACGCCGAGGCTCAAGGCTTCTTCATCTTCGAAGTCCGTCCAGACGCGCTGTCCCTTCTCGCCGTGGATGATGGCCGTGCCCGTGTCCTGGCAGAAAGGCAGGATGCCCTTCGCAGCCGTTTCGGCGTTGCGGAGGAACTGCAGGGCTACGTATTTGTCGTTTTCAGAAGCTTCAGGGTCTTCGAGAATCTTGGCCACCTGGAGGTTGTGTTCGCGGCGGAGCATAAACTCCACGTCGTGGAAACCCTGCTGGGCCACCATCGTGAGCGCTTCCTTGCTCACCTTCAGAATGGTTTTGCCTTCAAATTCGGCAGTGCTGACGCCTTCTTTCGAAAGCAGGCGGTATTCCGTTGTGTCTTTGCCGAGCTGGAACATCGGCGCGTATTTAAATTCTGGAACTTGTGCCATGATGTATGTGTGTTTTTGTCGGGGCGCAGGGGGCGTCCCGGTAGAATATTTAAATTGTTGAGAATGTCCTTAGGTTATTTTCCCCATTCAGAAGGATTGCTGCGCCACTGGTGGAGCAGTTCCACGTGCTGTTCCTTGATGTAGCCAGTTTGGAGTGCCACTTCAACCACAGCTTCGTAGTTGGTCAGCGTGGTGAGTTCCACGTTGGCAGCTTTGAAAGCCTCTTCAGCCACGGGGAAACCGTAGGTGTAGCTGGCCACCATGCCAATCACTTCGCAGCCGTGCTGACGCAAAGCCTCAACAGCCTTCAGACTGCTGCCGCCTGTTGAGATGAGGTCTTCGATGACCACCACCTTCATGCCCTTCTGCAAGTCGCCCTCGATGAGGTTGGTCATGCCGTGGTCTTTGGGTTTCGAACGTACGTAAGCGAATGGCAGACCGAGAGCGTCGGCAACCAAGGCTCCCTGGGCGATGGCACCAGTTGCAACACCGGCAATGGCATCGGCTTCAGGATATTTCTCAGCCACGATGCGGCTCAATTCCAGTTTGACGAAAGAACGCAAAGCCGGGAATGCCAAGGTTTTGCGGTTGTCGCAATAAAATGGTGATTTCCAGCCGCTGGCCCATGTGAAAGGCTGTTCAGGCTGAAGTTTGATGGCTTTGACAGCGAGCAGTTTTTCTGCAAAAATCTTTTCTAACGTACTCATATTATTATTGGTGTTTAAAGTTTCAACAATGATGTCTGCCGGCGGCATGGCGTCAAACGTTCTTGTGCGTTCTGCCAACGCAGAAATCTATCTTCTGCAAAGGTACTAATTTAATTGGAATGCGAAGAGACATGCGGAAAAATCATCCGACGAAACTGGAATTGCTTGGGCGGATACGGAAAAATCAGTTATCTTTGCAAGTTAATCAGTTTTCATTGCAATAAGTAGGTGGGTCTGATATAAGGTTCTTGACTACCTACTTATCATTAACGATATAATAAACAATGAGCAATATAGAAGAAGGCATATTCCATCGCACCCGTCTCCTTGTCGGTTCTTCCGTCATGGACGTTCTCTCGTCGGCCCGCGTCATCATCTTCGGTGTTGGCGGTGTTGGTAGCTGGTGTGCCGAGAGCCTGGTGCGCTCAGGCATACGCCACCTCACCATTGTTGATTCCGACCGCGTCTGCATCACCAATGTCAACCGGCAGCTCATGGCCACCACCTCCACGGTGGGGCAGGTGAAGGTTGAGGCATTGCGCGAACGCCTCTTGAGCATTAATCCAGAGGCGGAAATCGAGGCTCTGATGAAAATCTACTGCGAAGAGACCGCTGACGATTTCGACCTTGCTTCCTATGACTATATCATTGATGCCATCGACAGTTTGAAAGACAAAGTGCTACTCATTCGCCGCGCCACCGACACGAAATCCGTTTTCTTCTCCTCTATGGGCGCCGCCCTGAAAATGGACCCGACGAAGATTTCTGTTGCCGAATTTTGGAAGGTGAAGGGCTGTCCGCTGGCTGCCGCGTTGCGCCGCAAGTTCAAGCAGTCGAAGCGCCTGCCGCGCCGAAAATTCCGCTGCGTGTTTAGCGAAGAACTCGTTCCCAACGCCGTGGTAGACAATAACTGCGATATAGACGCCCTGCCAAATGCACAAGGGGAGGGTGGCGATGCCTGGCGTCCGCAGAAGGCCCAGATTAATGGCACGATGGCGCACACCACCGCCATCTTCGGTTTTACGTTGGCCGGACTGGTGGTGCAGGACATCTGGAAGAAAACGAACGAGGCCGCTGCGGCTGGAGACCCTTCGGGGCGCTCAGAATCCGAGGACAAGTAAAGGCGCTGTTGCCAGCAGCGGGGGAGGGGAAGCCGCTTCGCTCCGCTGTTAGAATATTTTCCTTCAAGCAGAAAGCATATCTGACGTGAAAACAAACTCTCTGAAAACCAATACCCTTCTGAATATGTTCAACACGATGACGGGAATCATCTTCCCCATCGTGACCTTTCCTTATGCCGCCCGCATCCTCATGCCGGAGGGTATAGGAATCGTGAACTTCCAACTCTCCATCATCACCAACATCGTGCTGCTCACCAGTCTCGGCATCCCCATGTATGCCGTTCGGGAAGTGGCCCGCCACCGCGACGACATTGCGTTGCGCAACAAGACAACGGTGGAGATTCTCTTGCTCAGCGTCATCCTGTGTCTCATGGGATATGTCCTGGTGTGGGCCCTCGGTGCTTTCGTGCCGCAGATCAACCAGAATCTGGGCATCTTCTATGTGCTCAGTCTTTCAATCGTGTTCACCGCCATCGGTGTCAATTGGTTTTACCAGGCCATAGAAGACTTCATGTTTATGACGGTGCGCACCACCATTTTTCGCTTCTGGGTGGTGTTTGGCCTTTTCCTTTTTGTGAAAACCCCCGACGACTTGCTCATCTATGCTCTCGTTATCGTTGGCACCACCGTCGGCAACAACATTATTAATTTCATTCACCTGCGCAAGTTCATCCCCCTGAAGTCCATCCCGTGGCGCGAACTGCGCGTGTGGCGGCATCTGAAGCCCTCGCTCCACATCTTCGTGTTTAACCTCATCACGAGCATCTATCTCAATCTCAACGTTATGATGCTCGGTTTCATGAAAGGAGACGCCGCCGTTGGGTATTACACCGCAGGCAATCGTCTCTCGCAAATTGTGCTTTCCGTGGTGGCCTCCATCAGTACGGTGATGCTACCCCGCTGCGCCAATCTCTTCGAGACCGGGCGCATGGACGAATTTGCTGCCATCTGCCGTAAAACGCTGAGGCTCACGGTTGCCCTCTCGTTGCCCTGCATGATAGGATTGCTCTCTGTGTCTGAGGGCATCGTGGCCATCTTCTGCGGTCCCGACTTTACGCCGGCGGTGAGCGTGCTCTGCTGGACGGCCCCCATCATCCTCTTCATCAGTCTGACCAATATGTTTGGCTTGCAGGTGCTCTATCCGCAGGGCAAGGAGAATATCGTGATTTGGAGTGTGGCCGGCGGCGCCCTCTTTAATTTCCTCATCAACTTTGCCCTCATCCCCCTGTTGGCGCAAGACGGAGCAGCCATCGCCACGTTTGCCGCCGAACTGGTGGTGCTCATCATACAGATCACGTGGGGACGCCGCTTCATTCCTTTTCCCATCATTGAGCGTGTTCACCTCCACTATGTCGCCGCCGGTGTTCTCATGGCAATTGCCCTCTGGGCTGTTGGCGGCTGCATGCCCAACGTGTGGATGCAGCTCTTGCTGAGCATCGCCACTGGAAGTATCGTCTATGTTGGCGCCCTGGCCTTTATGCACGACGCTCTTTTGCGCGAGATGGGGCAATATGCCCTTGGACTTGTTAAACGAAAGAAGAAACCATGAAAACACCTTACGACTATCTCATCGTGGGCGCCGGCCTCTTCGGAGCCACCTTTGCCCATCTCATGCGCCAGCGTGGGAAACGCTGCCTCGTGATTGACAAGCGCCAGCACACTGGTGGAAATGTTCATTGCGAACGCATACACAATATCAACGTACACCAATATGGTGCGCATATCTTCCATACTTCCGACGAGGAGGTGTGGCGCTTTGTCACAGGCCTCACGCCGTTCAACCGCTATACCAATTCGCCCGTTGCCAACTATAAGGGCCGCCTCTTCAATCTTCCGTTTAATATGAATACGTTCCACCAGATGTGGGGCGTCGTCACTCCCGAAGAGGCACGCCAGCGTATTGAAAGTCAACGGCAGGAGGCTGTTGATCGGATGAAGACGCAAGGGGTTGACGAACCTCGGAACTTGGAGGAACAGGCCCTGCTGCTTATCGGACGGGACCTCTATGAACATCTCGTGAAGGAATATACCGAGAAGCAGTGGGGACGTCCGTGTACCCAACTCCCGGCCTTTATCATCAAACGCCTTCCTGTGCGCTTCGTTTACGACAACAACTATTTCAACGATGCCCACCAGGGTATTCCCGCCGCTGGCTATAACGCCCTCATCGACGCCCTCCTTGAAGGAACGGAAGTGCGTCTTGATACCGATTTTCTCCTTCATCGCGAAGCCCTCACCGCTGAGGCCGCGCACATCGTCTATACCGGTCCCATCGACGCCTATTTCAATTATTGTTACGGGGCCCTCGAATACCGTTCCGTTCGATTCGAACATGAGACATTGCAGGAGAGTAATCATCAGGGATGTGCCGTGGTGAACTACACTGCGCACGACGTGCCTTTCACGCGGATTATCGAACACAAGCACTTCGAGACCTTCGGCAGTGCCGTCAACGACAACCCTTTCACTGTTATCTCCCGCGAATATTCAACGGAATGGAAACCTGGCATGGAGCCTTATTATCCTGTCAACGACGAGCGCAACTCCGCCCTCTTGGCCCGCTACCAGCAGTTGGCCCAGCAAGAGAAAAATGTCATCTTCGGCGGCCGCCTGGCCGAATACAGATATTACGACATGGCTCCCGTCATCCGCCGCGCCATGGACTTGGCGGCGCGGCAAGCATAACGCCAGCCGCCTGTTGAATCATCTTCGCGGCATCTGTCGTTCCCACCTTTATTTCTTATGCCATTTCTTGTGCCT
>OQVT01002587.1_pt1 | contig 11666 bp, 5 predicted proteins | sample 1691561 | NCBI WGS metagenome assembly OQVT01 (sample SAMN03418260, study PRJEB22391) | human gut metagenome | biome: human-gut; feature: organic feature; material: feces | host: Homo sapiens | place: Tanzania | collected 2013-01
GTATCAAGATTGATCCTAAATCAGTTGAATAACTCTAAAAGTTTTGTAAAATGAAAAAGGAAGTAAAAGATACTATAGTTGTTGAACTTGGCGAGAAACTCAAAGAGTTCGCTCACTTCTATTTGGTTGACGTTCACGGACTGGACGCTGCCAAGACAAGCGACTTGCGCCGCAAGTGCTTCAAGAGTGAGATTCAGATGGTTGTTGTGAAGAATAATCTTCTTCGCAAGGCGTTCGAGGCTTCTGAAATTGATTTCGAGCCTCTCTACAGCTGCTTGAAGGGTAGCACAGCTGTTTTGTTCTGTAACACAGCTAATGTTCCTGCTAAGTTGCTGAAGAGCTATGTCAAGGAAGGTATTCCTACACTCAAGGGTGCTTATGCTGAGGAAGGTCTCTTCGTAGGTGCTGACAAACTTGAGGAACTTGCAGCTCTCAAGAGCAAGAACGAGGTTATCGCAGACATTGTTGCTTTGCTTCAGTCTCCTGCAAAGAACGTCGTTTCAGCTCTCCAATCAGGTGCAAACACTATCCACGGTGTGCTTAAGACTTTAGGCGAGCGTCCTGAATAAAAACAATTAAAGTCACTAACATTAACATTAAAAAAACAATAAAAATTTAGAATAAAATGGCAGATATCAAAGCTATTGCTGAAGAATTGGTAAATTTGACAGTTAAGGAAGTAAACGAGTTGGCAACAGTCCTGAAGGACGAGTACGGAATTGAGCCTGCTGCTGCAGCTGTTGCTGTTGCTGCTGGTCCTGCTGCTGGTGGTGCAGCTGAGGCAGAGGAGAAGACTTCTTTCGACGTTGTTCTCGCTGAGGTAGGTGGCGCTAAGCTTCAGGTTGTAAAGGCTGTTAAGGAGGCTTGCGGTCTTGGTCTGAAGGAGGCTAAGGAGCTCGTTGACGGTGCACCTTCTACATTGAAGGAGGGTTTGGCTAAGGCTGAGGCTGAGAACCTGAAGAAGGCTATCGAAGAGGCTGGTGCTAAGGTTGAGCTCAAGTAATTGAGTATTAAAAAATATTTAAGGTTAAGGTTCTTCCAATAGAAGAGTCTTAACCTTTTTGTGTCTTTGCGCTTCTGTTGTTAACCACCGCAGCAGTGGCTCCGGCTCTCCTTTGAGAGTCTTCTATATATTCAATGGTGGCTTATATAACGGTAACAAAAATCTGTAATGGCTTCTAAAATCGTTGATAACAGAGTAAACTTTGCCAGCATCAAGAATCCGATGCCGTATCCGGATTTCCTCGATGTGCAATTAAAGTCTTTTAGAGACTTCCTACAGTTGGACACTCCGCCTGAGGAACGTGAGAACGACGGTTTGTACAAGGTGTTCTCTGAGAATTTCCCTATAACCGACACTCGTAATAATTTCGTTCTTGAGTTCTTGGATTACTATATCGACCCGCCTCGCTACTCTATTGATGAGTGTCTGGAGCGTGGTCTTACATATAGTGTGCCTTTGAAGGCCAAGATGAAACTATACTGTACGGACCCTGAGCATGAGGACTTCGGTACTGTTATCGAGGATGTCTTCCTCGGTACGATCCCTTATATGACGAGTAATGGTACTTTCGTGATTAATGGAGCAGAGCGTGTTGTTGTATCTCAGCTGCACCGTTCGCCTGGCGTTTTCTTCAGTCAGGGTGTGCATGCCAACGGTACTGCACTCTATTCTGCCCGTATCATCCCGTTCAAGGGTTCATGGATTGAGTTTGCTACTGACATCAACAACGTTATGTTCGCTTACATCGACCGTAAGAAGAAGTTGCCTGTAACTACTCTTCTGCGTGCCATCGGTTTTGAGTCAGACAAGGACATCCTGCAGATATTCGACCTTGCCGAGGAGGTTAAGGTGAACAAGAAGAATCTGAAGGAGGCCGTTGGCAGAACTCTTGCCGGAACGGTATTGAAGAGCTGGAATGAGGATTTCGTTGACGAGGACACCGGTGAGGTTGTATCAATCGAGCGCAACGAGGTCATCATGGAGCGTGAGACTGTCATCACAAAGGAGAACATGGAGGACATCATCGACAGCGGTGCTTCCACTATCCTTCTCCACAAGGATGCCGAGTCTGCAAACAAGTACTCCATCGTGTTCAACACTTTGCAGAAAGACCCGACAAACTCTGAGAAGGACGCCGTGCTCTACATCTACAAGCAGCTGCGTAATGCTGACCCTGCTGATGAGGCAAGTGCAAAGGAGGTTATCCAGAACCTGTTCTTCTCTGACAAGCGTTATGACTTGGGCAAGGTGGGCCGTTACCGCATCAACAAGAAACTGGGTCTCGATACCGACGAGGATGTTCGTATCCTGACCAAAGAAGATATAATCGAGATCATCAAGTATCTCATCCAGCTGGTTAACTCCAATGCTACAGTCGATGATATCGACCACTTGAGCAACCGTCGTGTACGCACGGTAGGCGAGCAGTTGAGCAACCAGTTCTCTATCGGTCTGGCTCGTATGAGCCGCACAATCCGTGAGCGTATGAACGTGCGCGACAATGAGGTGTTCAAGCCAACAGACTTGATCAACACCAAGACAATCTCAAGTGTCATCAACTCATTCTTCGGCACCAACCCATTGTCACAGTTCATGGACCAGACCAACCCGCTTGCTGAGGTAACCCACAAGCGTCGTCTCTCTGCCCTCGGACCTGGCGGTCTGTCAAGAGAGCGTGCCGGATTCGAGGTTCGTGACGTTCACTACACACACTATGGTCGTCTGTGTCCTATCGAGAGTCCTGAGGGTCCTAACATCGGACTTATCTCTTCTCTCTGTGTGTATGCCAAGATAAATGAACTCGGATTCATCGAGACTCCATACCGTAAGGTTGAGAACGGTGTAGTAGACCTGAAGAACGAGGATGTCGTTTACCTTACCGCTGAGGATGAGGAAGACCACGTGATCGGTCAGGGAAATGCTCCGTTGAATGACGACGGTACGTTCATCCGTGAAGTTGTCAAGTGTCGTCAGGATGCCGACTTCCCAGTCGTGCCACCGACAGATGTTGACCTCATGGACGTTTCTCCACAGCAGATCGCTTCTATCGCTGCCGGACTCATCCCATTCTTGGAGCATGACGATGCTCACCGTGCGTTGATGGGATCCAACATGATGCGCCAGGCAGTTCCATTGCTCCACAATGAGGCACCTATCGTAGGTACCGGAGTCGAGAAGCAGGTATGTGTAGACTCACGTACTATGATCACTGCCGAGGGCGAAGGCGTTATCGAATATGTTGACGCTACCACTATCCGTATCCTCTACGACAGAACCGAGGACGAGGAATTCGTAAGCTTCGAGCCTGCGCTCAAGGAATACCGCATACCTAAGTTCCGTCGTACCAACCAGAACATGACCATCGACCTCCGTCCTATCTGCAACAAGGGACAGAGAGTGAAGAAGGGCGATATCCTGACAGAGGGTTATGCTACAGAGGATGGCGAGCTCGCACTCGGTCGCAACCTGCTCGTGGCCTATATGCCATGGAAGGGTTACAACTATGAGGACGCCATCGTGCTAAACGAGCGTATCGTCCGTGACGACGTGCTGACATCTGTTCATGTCGACGAGTTCTCTCTCGACGTGCGTGAGACAAAGCGCGGTACTGAGGAGTTCACAAACGATATTCCTAACGTCAGCGAAGAGGCAACCAAGGACCTCGATGACAACGGTATCATCCGTGTCGGTGCCCGTGTAGAGCCAGGCGATATCCTCATCGGTAAGATTTCTCCTAAGGGAGAGAGCGACCCGTCACCAGAGGAGAAGCTTCTGAGAGCCATCTTCGGCGACAAGGCAGGTGATGTGAAGGATTCTTCATTGAAGGCCAACCCATCATTGAGCGGTGTGGTAATCGACAAGAAGCTGTTCTCTCGTGCTATCAAGACCCGTGCTTCAAAGCAGAAGGACAAGGTTATCCTTGCTAAGATAGACGAGGAGTATGAGGCAAAGATCGACGATCTGAAGGATATCCTCGTTGACAAGCTCCTGACTCTCACCGAGGACAAGGTTTGCCAGGGCATCAAGGACTATTCACGTGCCGAGATCATCACAAAGGGCAGCAAGTTCACCGCTACCCAGCTCATGAACATCAACTATGAGGAAATCCAGTCGAACAACTGGACTGACGATGACTATACAAACGGCTTGATTTCAAAGCTCATCACAAACTTCCTGAAGAAGGCAAAGCTTCTCGATGCAGAGAACAAGCGTCGCAAGTTCGCCATCACCATCGGCGACGAGCTGCCATCGGGCATCCTGCAGATGGCAAAGGTATACATCGCCAAGAAGCGTAAGATCGGTGTCGGCGACAAGTTGGCCGGACGCCACGGTAACAAGGGTATCGTGTCGAAGATCGTTCGTCAGGAGGATATGCCGTTCTTGCCGGACGGACGTCCTGTTGACTTGGTGCTCAACCCATTGGGTGTGCCTTCACGTATGAACCTCGGTCAGATTTTCGAGGCTATCCTCGGTGCTGCCGGAAAGCGTCTCGGCGTGAAGTTCGCTACTCCTATCTTCGACGGTGCCCACCTCGACGACCTCAAGGAGTGGACAGACAAGGCAGGTTTGCCAAACCTCGGTTCTATGCACCTCTATGACGGTGAGACAGGAGAGATGTTCGACCAGCCGGCTACAGTGGGTATCACATACTTCCTCAAGCTCGGCCACATGGTAGAGGACAAGATGCACGCCCGTTCTATCGGTCCGTACTCACTCATCACCCAGCAGCCACTCGGTGGTAAAGCGCAGTTCGGTGGACAGCGTTTCGGAGAGATGGAGGTCTGGGCACTCGAGGCATTCGGTGCAAGTCATGTATTGCAGGAGATTCTGACCATCAAGTCAGACGACGTAGTAGGCCGTTCCAAGGCTTATGAGGCAATCGTCAAGGGCGAGCCTATGCCGACAGCCGGCATCCCAGAGTCTCTCAATGTGTTGCTCCATGAGCTGCGTGGCCTTGGTCTGAGCGTTACCCTCGACTAATATTGCAACTCTTTACTCATACATATATAAACAAGAATTATGGCTTTTAAGAAAGATACAAAGATAAAGAGTAATTTCACGAAGATTACCATCAGCTTAGCATCGCCAGAGGAAATCCTCGAGAATTCATTCGGTGAGGTTACCAAGCCTGAAACCATAAACTACCGTACATACAAACCGGAGCGCGACGGACTCTTCTGCGAGCGCATCTTCGGTCCTACAAAGGATTTCGAGTGTGCCTGCGGAAAGTACAAGCGTATCAGATACAAAGGCATCGTCTGCGACCGATGCGGTGTGGAAGTCACTGAGAAAAAGGTACGTCGTGAGCGTACCGGCCATATCGAGCTTGTAGTTCCAGTGGCCCACATCTGGTATTTCCGCTCATTGCCGAACAAGATCGGCTACCTGCTCGGATTGCCTACCAAGAAGCTCGACTCTGTGGTATACTATGAGAAGTATATCGTTGTGCAGCCAGGTGTGCTGGCAGGCAGAATGGATCCTGAGAAGGAAGAGGAACTCAACGGTTCCCACAAGATGGACCTCCTCACAGAGGACGAGTATCTCGATCTTATGGATCAGATTCCAGAGGACAACGAGTATCTTGATGATTCAGATCCTAACAAGTTCATCGCAAAGATGGGAGCCGAGGCTATCTACGACCTCTTGGCAGGTCTCGACCTCGACTCACTCTCATACGAACTCCGCGACCGCGCCAATACCGATTCATCACAGCAGCGCAAGACAGAGGCTCTGAAGCGTCTGCAGGTGGTAGAGGCATTCCGTGGAAGCAGCAACGTGAACCGTCCTGAGTGGATGATCATGAAGATCATCCCTGTCACTCCACCGGAGCTCCGTCCGTTGGTGCCGCTGGATGGTGGACGTTTCGCCACATCCGACCTCAACGACCTTTATCGTCGTGTCATCATACGTAACAACCGTCTGAAGCGACTCATCGAGATCAAGGCTCCAGAGGTAATCCTACGCAACGAGAAGCGTATGCTCCAGGAGGCTGTTGACAGCTTGTTCGACAACTCCCGCAAGAGCAGCGCCGTGAAGAGCGAGTCAAACCGTCCGTTGAAGTCACTCTCCGACTCTCTGAAGGGTAAGGCAGGACGTTTCCGTCAGAACCTCCTCGGTAAGCGTGTCGACTATTCAGCACGTTCAGTTATCGTCGTTGGTCCTGAGCTGAAGATGGGCGAGTGCGGTCTTCCTAAGCTGATGGCAGCAGAGCTCTACAAGCCATTCATCATCCGCAAGCTCATCGAGCGCGGCATCGTGAAGACCGTGAAGAGCGCCAAGAAGATCGTTGACCGTCGTGAGCCTGTTATCTGGGATATCCTTGAGAATGTGATGAAGGGTCATCCGGTTCTCCTTAACCGTGCCCCTACGCTTCACCGTCTCGGTATCCAGGCCTTCCAGCCTAAGCTCATCGAGGGTAAGGCAATCCAGCTCCATCCATTGGCTTGTACTGCGTTCAACGCCGACTTCGACGGTGACCAGATGGCTGTCCACCTCCCATTGAGCAACGAGGCAGTGCTCGAGGCACAGATTCTGATGCTCCAGAGCCACAACATCCTCAACCCTGCCAACGGTGCGCCTATCACGGTGCCGTCACAGGATATGGTGCTTGGTCTTTACTATATCACCAAGATCCGTCCGGGTGCTAAGGGAGAGGGCCTTACATTCTACGGTCCGGAAGAGGCTATCATCGCCCACAACGAAGGCCGTTGTGATCTCCACGCCCAGGTCAAGGTCGTTGTCAAGGACCTTGCCGACAATGGTGGCTACGAGCAGAAACTCGTTGAGACATCAGTAGGTCGTGTAATCGTGAATGGCATCATTCCAGACGAGGTAGGTTATGTAAACAAGGTAATCTCCAAGAAGAGCTTGCGCGACATCATCTCTGATGTTATCAAGGCAGTAGGTTTCGCCCGTGCCTGCGAGTTCCTCGATGGTATCAAGAACCTCGGTTACCGTATGGCATACCTCGCCGGACTTTCCTTCAACCTCGACGACATCATCATCCCAGAGGAGAAGAAAGCACTCGTTGAGCGTGGAAATGACGAAGTACGTCAGATAACTGACAACTATAATATGGGATTCATCACCGACAAGGAGCGTTACAACCAGGTAATCGATGCCTGGACCCACGTCAACAACGAGCTCGGTGATGTATTGATGAAGCAGATGACAGAGGCCGACCAGGGATTCAACGCCGTATACATGATGCTTGACTCCGGAGCCCGTGGTTCTAAAGACCAGATTCGTCAGCTTGCCGGTATGCGTGGACTTATGGCCAAGCCACAGAAGGCTGGTGCAGAAGGTGCACAGATTATCGAGAACCCTATCTTGTCTAACTTCAAGGAGGGAATGAGCGTGTTGGAGTACTTCATCTCTACCCACGGTGCCCGTAAGGGTCTTGCCGATACCGCCATGAAGACTGCCGACGCCGGATATCTGACTCGTCGTCTTGTTGACGTTTCTCACGACGTCATCATCAACGAGGAAGACTGCGGCACATTGCGCGGACTTGTATGCACAGCTCTGAAGAATGGCGACGAGGTTATCTCTACCCTCTATGAGCGCATCCTCGGCCGTGTGTCAGTACACGATATCGTGAATCCTCAGACTGGCGAGCTTATCGTGGCTGCCGGCGACGAGATCACAGAGTCTATCGCCCAGGCTATCGAGGACTCTCCAATCGAGAGCGTCGAGATCCGTTCAGTGCTCACCTGCGAGAGCAAGCACGGCGTCTGCATGAAGTGTTACGGACGTAACCTCGCTACCAGCCGTATGGTTCAGAAGGGTGAGGCAGTAGGAGTCATCGCCGCACAGGCTATCGGTGAGCCAGGTACACAGCTTACCCTCCGTACGTTCCACGCCGGTGGTGTGGCTGCCAACGCAGCCGCCAATGCCACTATCGTAGCAAAGAACGATTCAAAGATTGAATTCGATGAGTTGCGCACGGTGCCATTCGTTGAAAAAACCGACGATGGCAGCGACCGCGAGTGCGATATGGTAGTGAGCCGTCTGGCTGAAATCCGCTTCATCGATCCACATACAGGCATCACGCTTTCTTCTATGAACGTGCCTTACGGTAGCTCGCTCTACCACAAGGCAGGCGATGTGCTCGCCAAGGGTGAGGTAATCGCCAAGTGGGACCCATTCAACGCCGTCATCGTTACAGAGTATGCCGGTACGCTGAAGTTCCGCGACGTTATCGAGGGCGTTACCTACCATTCAGAGACCGACGATACCACCGGACTCACCGAGACCATCATCACCGAGTCTAAGGACAAGAGCAAGGTGCCAACCTGCGACATCATAGATGAGAACGGCGAGGTGATTGGAACATACAACCTCCCTGTGGGTGGTCACGTTGTGGTGGTAGACGGTCAGAAGGTGGCAACCGGTGTCACTCTCGTCAAGATTCCACGTTCTGTCGGCAAGGCAGGAGATATCACGGGAGGTCTCCCACGAGTAACAGAGCTCTTCGAGGCCCGCAACCCATCCAACCCTGCTGTAGTGTCAGAAATCGACGGTGAGGTTACAATGGGCAAGGTAAAGCGTGGTAACCGTGAAATCATCGTTACATCGAAGACTGGCGGCATCTGATAAGAATAAGGATTATCTCGACCAGGTGTATTATGCCATCGGCAATATCTATCTTGCTCAGAAAGACACCATGAAAGCCATCAGCAACTACGAGAAGGGCAACAAGAAAGCCACTCGTAGCGGTATTGAGAAAGGTGTGTTGCTACTGAAGCTTGGCGATTTGTATTGGCAACAAGAGAAATTCTCGGATGCTCAGCGCTGCTATGGCGAGGCTATAGGTTTGCTTGATAAAGACCGCAAAGACTATGAGCAGCTGTCGGCACGCTCAAAGGTGCTTGACGAGCTGGTGCCTTATACCGACGCCATACATCTGCAAGACTCGTTGCAGGCTTTGGCAAAGATGAGCGAGAAAGACAGAAATGCTGCCATCGATAGGGTGATAGCAGAACTGAAACGACAGGAGAAAGAGCAAAAACGACTGGAAGACGAAAAGAACGCTCAGCAGACCATGCAACGCAATGGCGCTATGGGCAACAGAAATAATACCAATAGAAATAATACTGCGCAAACTCAGCAAAACAACCGTCAGAATGCTGTGTGGTATTTCTATAATGCTATGGCTGTGCAGCAGGGTAAACAGTCTTTCGAAAAACTTTGGGGAAAGCGCGAGAATACAGACAACTGGCAGCGTGTGAACAAAACTGTGGTGGGCAACCTTAATGGCGATGCCGACATGGAGCTTACCGAAGAGCAGAAAGACTCTATAGCAAAGGCTGAGCTGGCTCAAGACTCTTTGGAGCAGCTCAAGGATAGTGCGCAAAACGACCCACATAAGCGTGAGTATTATCTTGCGCAGATACCATTTACCGAAGACCAGGTGGCAACGAGCAATCTCGCCATTATGGATGGATTGTATAATTCGGGCGTGATATTCAAAGACAAACTCGATAATCTCGACTTGTCGAAGAAACAGTTCACACGCCTCGAAACCCAATATCCCGACTTTGAGCAAAAGGCTGATATGTATTATCATCTATTCTTGCTCTATTCGCGCTTAGGACAGCACGATGTGGCTGCTGGATATGTGGAGAAACTAAAGGCGGAATATCCTGAGAACCAATGGACGATATTGCTCACCGACCCTTACTTCAAAGAGAATGCGCAGTTTGGTGTGCATATCGAAGACTCGCTATATGCTGCCACCTACGAGGCTTTCAAGGCTGATAGACTCTCGGAGGCTAAGGCTAATGCACAGATTTCTGCCACCCGATTCCCGTTAGGCGAGAATAGAGATAAATTCTTGTTTATAGGCGGATTGGCAAAGCTCAACGATGGCGACAGCAAGGGCTGTGTGGACGATATGAAGGCTGTGGTAGAGAAATTCCCACAAAGCAAGTTGGCTGAAATGGCTGGCATGATAGTGAACGGCGTGAATGCAGGCAAACCTCTGCATGGCGCACGCTTCGACCTTGGCGATGTGTGGACTCGACGTACGGCGGTGCTTGCTGATAGCGACTCGATAAATGCCAAGACTTTCGATGCTGAGCGCAATACGGAGTTTGTGTTTATGCTTGCTTATGTGCCTGATTCTGTCGACGAGAATAAACTGCTATACCAGATGGCGAAGGTAAACTTCACCCATTATGTGGTGCGCAACTTCGACCTCGCTATCGAGGATGATGCCAATGGTTTGCGCCGTATGGTGGTTAGAGGATTCAGAAACTACGACGAGGCATTGCAGTATGCACGCGGATTGTCGGAGCAAGCAGGCTTGCAACAGCTGTTGTCGGGATGCAAGGCGATAGTGATAAGCGATAAGAATCTGCCTTTGCTCGGCACCAACTTCAGCTATGCAGACTATCAGGACTTCTATGATAAGAATTTTGCTCCGCTTAAGATAAGTTCTCAACCTCTGCTTACCGAGCCTATACATGTGGCTCCAAAGGAGGATGCCGAGCGTGAAACTTCGGCACCTGCAGAAGCTAAGGCTGGCAATGAAACCAATAGCAATACCGATGGCGAATTGCTGTTGCCTGTGGAGGAAGAGGTGAAGAAGAAGGCTGAGGCTAATGAGGAAATTATTCCTCTTGAGCCTGAGAAGAAGGTGGAGAATAATAATAATGTAGACGATACTGTTATTCCTCTTGAGCCTGAGAAGAAGGTGGAGAATAATAATGTAGATGATACTATTATTCCGCTTGAGCCTGAGAAGAAGCAGAATGCTGGCAACAACGAGAATAATGACGACGAGATTATAATTATCGACGACGATAGCAACAAGGCTACAGACGACGAAATATATTTCGAAGATACTCCACAATCTCAGCAAAACAAAAAGGAAACCAAGAAGCAAGAGAAATACGAACTCGAAGATGAGTATTTCGACTTGGACGGGTTCTAAGTGAAGAGTGAAGAGGGAAGAGTGAAGAATTTGAGTGAAGAACGAAGAGTGAAGAATTAATGTGAAGAAAGGATATTATGCAAAATGGACTTATACTTTGGGTTGACGACGAGATAGAACATCTCAAGGCCCATATAATATTTCTTCAGAAGAAAGGCTACGAAGTGGTTACTGTGACAAATGGCGCTGATGCCATTGAGCAATGCCGACAGCGCAGCTTCGACATCATCATGCTCGACGAGATGATGCCTGGACTTACTGGTCTTGAAACTCTGCAGAAGATAAAGATAATATCGCCTGAGACTCCTGTGGTGATGGTGACAAAGAGCGAGGAGGAGGATATCATGGACCAGGCTATTGGCTCTAAGATTGCCGACTATCTGATAAAACCCGTAAACCCAAGTCAGATATTGCTTACGCTAAAGAAGAATATTCATCGCAAGGAGATTGTTACCGAGGTTACGCAGTCGGGATATCAGCAAAACTATATGGATATAGCGCAGCAGATAGAACAATGCCAAACTGCCGACGACTGGATAGAGGTGTATAAGCGACTTGTGCATTGGGAGCTGGAGCTTAGTTCTGCCGATAGCGGTATGACCGAGATGCTGAATATGCAGAAGGAGGAAGCAAATATCGGTTTTGCAAAGTATATCAAGAACAACTATCTCGACTGGGTGAAGCCCGGCAACAGCAACCGTCCGCTGATGAGCAACGACATCATGA
>OQVT01002589.1_pt1 | contig 11663 bp, 10 predicted proteins | sample 1691561 | NCBI WGS metagenome assembly OQVT01 (sample SAMN03418260, study PRJEB22391) | human gut metagenome | biome: human-gut; feature: organic feature; material: feces | host: Homo sapiens | place: Tanzania | collected 2013-01
ATGCCGATGACTGTCCCCTCTTCGATCATCTCCGCGACGCGGCTGTGCGACTTGCCGAGCGACGACGCGCAGATCGTGAGGTCGCGGAGTCCCATCTCCTGAGCGGCCTCGAGCACCATGTTGACGATGTGGTCACCGTCGCGGAAGTGATGATGGAAGGAAAAGACCATGCCGTCCCGCGCGCCGCACTTCTCGAGTGCCTCACGGATGCTGCCGACCATCTTACTTCTCCGCGGATCGACCATGCCGCGCACCGTCGGCGCCGCCTTCGTATATGGTTTGTCATCCCGGTAGCTGCTGCCCCGGAACGGCTCCTTCCCATAGCGCTTCAGAATCTCGTCCGGGATCTCCCGGCCCACTGCATTTAACATAATTGTGTCCCCCTGTAATGTGGTTTTGGCTGTGCGACGTCCCGGAAGTTCACTCCCGGATGGCGGCTAGCTGGACCGCCCGTCGCATGATGATTTGGGTTTATTATAGCATCTGCGCGCCATAGTCTCCACAGGCAAAACGGCTGACGCCAGGGGCTACGACATTAAAAAGACCACCGCGTCTGCGATGGTCTTCCACTTACTCCTGCTCTGTATACTCGAACTTCTTCCCGCACTTCGGGCAATACTCGAAGTCTTCCGTGGTGGTGTAGCCGCAGTTGTAGCAGACCTTTGTCCACTTGCCCTGCTGCTCCAGGAGCCTCTGCTGCGTACTTCCTGCCGGAGCTCCCGCCGCATTCTGTCCATACGCTGCGTCATTCTGCACACCCGCGGAGCGATTCTGCCCGGCCTGCCCACGCTGCTCGAGGTAGAGGTCCGTCTGCTGGATCGTGACGTTCTCCCCACGCTCGATCGCGCGTCCGACCTCCGGACGAAGCTGGTACAGCGAGCCGCAGCAGCTCGTGCGCACATAGTACGTACGCCCCCACTTGAAAATCGGGATGAAGAAAATCGACAGCACCATATACGTCACAAACACCTGGTACTGCCCCATGCGCCCGCACACATCGCAGGTCATCGGCTGATGAAAATTGAGATCCTTCTGATCATTCATGATTCCAAAGAAGAAAAACATGCGCACCTCCACGTGCTTCCGCCAATGCAGTCGACCTCTACGGGTTCACCGCGCGCAGGGATATATTACCAGTACCGGCCGATGGCGATGATCGGCGCGTAGTGCACTGCGGAAGAGCCACCGTCCTCGAAAACCCAGCCACGGGAGCTGTTCGTCGCATGGACGATGGAATTCTCACCGGTATAGATGGCGACGTGGTTCACGCGACCACCGTTGCCATAGAAAATCAGATCGCCCGGAAGCATCTCTGCCTCAGAAACATAGCGCGGAGCGGCTGCGCACTGCTCGGCGGAGGTTCTCGGAAGCGAGATACCGAACTGACGGAAAACCGCGAGCACGAAACCGGAGCAGTCCACCGGGCCACCGTTCAGATTCGTACCGGCACCATAGCGGAGCTTGCCTGCGCCCACATACTGGCGCGCGAAGTTCACGATATCCTTCCGACCGGTGACCTGCTGAAGCGCCTCCTCTGACTGCATATAGTTCCCGCTGTTCTCGTATGCGCTGCCCGCAACCAGGAAGCTGTCACTCGACATCGAAGAGCTGCCGGCCACCGTACCGAGACGGCCCAGCGCATTCGGATCCGAAAGCGGAATCACCTTCGTCTGCACGCTTCCGTCCTGTACCCAGGCACCATCCGCATTCACGGTATAGCCATCCGGCGTCGTCGTGCTGGTGGACAGCTTACCGCTCATGTCGAAATAATACGACTCCGCGATGCCGTCCTGGTTGCCATCGATCCACGCCCAGCCCGTCTGAAGCTGTCCGGCGTCGTTCAGATACACCCACGAACCGTTCTGCTGCGTCCAGCTTCCGGCCAATGCTGTCACCGTCGCTGTGATGGTCAGAGCCGCGGTCGCTATGGCTGCACAAATTGATTTTTTCACTGGAATCTCCTTTAAATAAAAAAAGTCCTGGTTTCTCGCATCTGAAACCAGGACTCTGTCTTCGGTAATATTCGCTTTACGATTTAACGGTAGTCACTCTATTTCAGATTGACACTGCTGTCACAAGAGAATATCGAGCTACTGACCGGACTCGAACCGGTGACCTTCTGATTACGAATCAGATGCACTACCGACTGTGCTACAGTAGCATGCGTCTCAAAACGCCATTACAATATAGCACGTCAGCCCATAAATGTAAAGCGGAATTCTCAGACTCATTTTCCGCCGGCTTCTCCCCATTACCCGATTTCGCCTCGTATCTCCTGTTCTTTAAGCTTTCCAGGATTTCTCCATCCTCCTTCAGGCAGGAACACTGTGCTGAAAAATGCCTCACTTCTCGCGGGAGAAGCCCTCTCCCATGACCTCGCGGACATCCGAGAGGATCACGAAGGCGTTCGGGTCGATTTCATGTACGAGATCTTTCAGGTACGTGATCTCGCGGTTCGACATGATGCTGTAGAGCATCGTCGTTTCCTTACCGGAGTACATACCGATCGCATGGACACCGGTGACACCGCGGTCCAGCTTCTGCAGGATGGCATCCGAAATCTGCGCCGGCTCCGAGGTGATGATCCAGACCGCCTTCGCGTAGTGCATACCTTCCATCAGGCCGTTCGACACCTTCGTCACGACATAAACAGAGATGATCGCATACAGCGCATGGATGCCGCCGAACGCACCGACACCGATGGCGACGATCGCCCAGTCGATGACCTGGAGAATCTGCGGGATGCTGTACTGCGGAAACGGGATGTGCAGTAGCGCCGCCAGGATATCCGTACCGCCGGTCGTCGCCTGTCCGATCAGGATCAGACCGAAGCCGAGTCCCGACAGGATACCGCCGAATACAGCCGCCAGCAGCAGATCACCATCCGGAATCAGACTGATGCCCGGCAGCAGCCAGAGGAAAAAGGACAGCATCGCCGCACCATACAGGGTCCGGCCGATAAACTTCGATCCGAGAAACTTCCACGCCGCAAGAAACAGCGGGATGTTGAGCAGCGTATTACTGAGCCACAGTGGCATCCCGATCCAGCTCCGCAGGATGATGCCGAGACCCGTCACACCACCGACGACCAGCTGATTCGGATCATAGATATTTTTACTGCCGATCGCCATCAGCAGCGCGCCCAGCGCAATCAGTAGATAATCCCGCATCGGTGTTCGTTTCATCAGCATGTTAAGTCCTCCCAGCTATATATAACTCTTTCTGTTCTGGTTCGACACATCCCCAGGGATTCGCATTCGAAAGCCGAATATCAGGTTCACTGCATGTATGATATCCGCTTCTGCATTTTTCGAATCGACCGTGTTTTTCACCAGACATCGTTTATCATAACATATCTAGCATGGCAGATATAGCTGATATTCATTTATGCCGCGCCGAGGTACCCCTCCTCGTCGATCTTCACGCCGCTGCTGAGTCCGCGCATCTTCTCATAGAAGGCAGCGATCTTCTCCGCATCGTCCAGCTTCCGCGTGTATCCGGCGGCAGAGGTGCCCGGAATCAGACGAAGCCGGATGCCCGCATCATCGACGTCTGCCTGCAACAGTGCAGTGCTCGGAATCGAGCTGCCGAACACGAAGTTTCCGAGGGAGTACGCGATCGGCACGCCCTGATAGTATTCGATGCCCTGCAGGACGTGCGGGTGTGCACCGACCACCAGATCTGCGCCCGCATCCACAAGGCGATGCGCGATGCTCTTCTGCACCTCGTTCGGCATCTCCTCGCGCTCGATCCCCCAGTGCACATAGGCGATGACATAGTCCGCCTGCTGCTTCGCCGCCTTCACTTCCTCCGCGAGCTGTGCACCGCCATCATAGGCCGAAAACATGCCGGCAGAATCCGTACCCGCCGCCCAGTCCGCCTCCGGATACACGCGCGTTGCACCGATGAAGGCAAAGGTCCGCCCGTTCAGCTCGACGATGGCCGGCTTCCGTGCCTCCGCAAGGTTCTTTCCGGCACCCACGTGACGGATCCCCGCACGGTCCAGCGTGTCGATCGTATCAAGCATCGCGTCACGCCCATAGTCGAGCGCATGATTGTTTGCGAGCGTGACGAGGTCGATGCCCATCTCCTGCATCAGCTTCACCTTCTCCGGATGCACACGGAAGGTAAACTGCTTGTCCGGTGCCGGCGTCCCACGCGTACTGAACGGAAATTCTTCATTGGTCACGAAATAATCCGCCGCCTGAATCTCCGCCTGGTAGCCCTGTGACAGGACACCGTCGATGCCGCCCGCTGCGTCATACGCTTCCAGCACGTGATCGCTCAGATACACATCGCCCGCAAACAGAAGGCGCACCGCTGCCTTCACGGCTCCCGTGCTCTCCGCAGCAGCACCCGTACCCGCGGTGTCCGCGTCCCCCGCAGCATCTGCCTCCGTCGGATTCTCGATCATGATCGTCGTATCGTCCGCCGAGCTGCCACTTTCACTTGATTCGGAAGCGGATTCCATCACTTCCGTACTCGGCGAGTCTGCTCCTCTCTCCGGGCGCAGCGTAATCACCCCCAGCGCCACGAGGATGCCGAGCAGAAGGACGCTCCACAGCCCGACCCAGCGCTTCGTTCCGTTCCCTTTTTCGATCTGTTCCTCCAGTCTACGGCGGCTCCGCCCGTGCTCTCTCCTATTCTCCTGATCCATCTAGCTCCCTCTATCTTTCCCCGTCCTGCCACGGGCGCTGTTATAAAAATTAATTAGAACATCTGCTCGTTTTTATGATTGACATCCGTTCCGTTCACGGCTATCATAATAAATAGAACAGATGTTTGTCAAGCATTTCGGATGCTTTTACTTGTATCTTCAGAGATCATACTGAAACCACAGTTTCAAACGATGTCGTCGAAGCCAATCATGCCGCCGGGGAGGGATGGATTATGGAACGGATTATCTTTCATATTGATGTGAATTCTGCGTTTCTCAGCTGGGAGGCGTGCTATCGGATCCACCATCTCGGCGGCACGCTCGACCTCCGCACGATTCCGAGTGCGGTGGGCGGCGACCAGAGTAAGCGTCACGGGATCATCCTCACGAAGTCGATTCCGGCGAAGAAATATCATATTAAGACCGGCGAGCCCATCGTGGACGCGCGGCGGAAGTGCCCGGAGCTCGTCATCGTCCCGCCGAACTACACGCTCTACAGCCACGCGAGCCGGGCGATGATCGAGATCCTCGAGGAGTATACGGACACCATTGAGAAGTACAGCATCGACGAGGCCTTCCTCGACATGACGGGCACCACGAACGCGCTCTCAGACCGCATCCGGGCCTTTGATGCGATCCGGCTGCCGGCAGCGATCGATGCCACCTGGCAGAGCGAGGTCGAGCATCGGGCGGTGCTGCTCGCCTGGCAGCTGAAGGAGCGGATCCGGGAGGAGCTCGGCTTCACGGTGAACATCGGTATCTCGAGTAACAAGCTGCTCGCGAAGATGGCCTCCGACTTCCAGAAGCCGGATCAGGTGCATACACTCTGGCCATCCGAAATCGAGCATAAGATGTGGCCACTCCCCGTGGAGGATCTCTTCTATGTCGGCTACGCGACGGCCCCGAAGCTGCATCGCCTGGGGATCCATACCATCGGTGCGCTCGCGCAGTTCGACCCGGACATGCTCTATCACCGTATGAAGTCGCACGGGCTCCTGGTACGGCAGTTCGCCTGCGGCATCGACGACAGTCCGGTCATCCCGCAGCTCATGGAGGCGCCGCCGAAGGGCTACGGAAACTCCTGCACGACCATCCATGACGTGACGAACCGGCAGGAAGCCTACTGGCATCTCCTCTCCCTCGCAGAGACCGTTTCCCAGCGGATCCGTGCCGATGAGGTTCGTGTCAGCTGCGTGGACATCAGCATTCGCGACAGCGAGCTTCACTTCTACGGACACCAGAAGCAGCTCCGCTCACCGACGGACCTGACGCTGGAGATCTACGATGCCGCGTGTCGCTGCTTCGATGAGCTGTGGACCGGTTACCCGATCCGCCACCTGGGGATCCACACCAGTAAGGTGAGCCACGCTGCCGGCCGGCAGGTGGACCTCTTCGACCGCTACGACTACGGGAAGCTTCGCCAGGCCGAGCAGGCCGTCGATGAGATCCGTACCCGCTATGGAAACGACGCCATCAAGCGCGCCCGCTTCGTCTCCGCCCCCGGCCACGAGGACCCGCACGCCATCGACCACATGAACGGCGGCATCTCCCGTGAGCGGCGAACGGTGGACTACAGACAGGAGCAGATTCTATAGAAAAAGCGCTTTGCGAATCGCAAAGCGCTACACCGTCCTCTGGCCGGACCACCCTTTGAGAAGCCCCCGCCTATATCATTTTTCAGAAAGGAGGAAGCGGCACCCGGACGACGTCCCGGGCTACTGCGTCATACACATGACCGGTTTCACTGCCATCAGTGATGTGCTCCCGCACATCGACAGCGGCACCCGCAAGGGCCGCCCCTACCCCATCGCCGTCAAGAGCTGGTTCACCAGCTCCGGTACGATCATCCCGCTCTCCTTCAAGTTCGAAGGCGACGACGGCGAGATCCATTACATCCAGAACATCCATGTGAAGTCCTCTGAGGAGAAGCACTACGCCGGCATCCCCAGCCGGGATTTCAGCTGCACCGCCGTCCTCGGCGGCCTGGAGCAGAGCTTCCGCCTGGTCTACTACCCCGCCGAAAGCAAATGGGTGATGATCATGTGAGCATCACCCATTTGCTGCATCTGGTCTTCATGATGGGCAGGCTCACGAAAAAGAGCCGCCGCATAGCGGCAGCCCCATCTACCATAAATGGATTCTCGAAATATAGTTATTCATACTGTTATGAATTGACTCCACCAGTTCACGAACGGAAGTTCCATGTATTTTCACACCTCCACCACCTGCAGTGCGACGCCTGTTCTTCGTACGGCCTGCTGCATCTCTTCTTCGACGCCTCCGTCGGTGACGATTTCGTCGACTTCGTTCAGGGCGCAGAGCTTCACGAAGCTGGCTTTTCCGAACTTGCTGGCGTCGGCGAGTACGACCGTCTTATCGGCGATCTCACGCATCTGCTCCTGGACGCGGGCCTCACTTAAGCCCTGATCGGTCAGGCCGATGGATGGATGCACGCCGCTGACAGACATGAAGAGCACATCCAGATGAAGGTTTTCGAGAATCTGTGAAAACTCATTTCCGAGCGAAAGCTCCTTTTTATCCAGGATACCCCCGATCAGGATAACGGTGAACTCCGGACGCTCCGAGAGCACCATCGCATTCTGAATCGAGTTGGTCACCACGGTCAGCTTTTCGAAGCGACGCACGAGCTCCTTCGCCATGATCAGGCTGGTGCTTCCATAGTCGAGGCCGACTGCCTGATACTCCTCCACTGCGTTCGCAGCATACGCGGCGATCGCGGCCTTTTCTTCCATATGACTGGCATTTCGAACATTCAGCGAGATATAGGGTTCATTCTGAACCGGCATCTGCTGCTCTGCATGCGGAAGCGGAACCGCACCGCCATGCACTCGTTTCAGTTTTCCCGCCTGCTCCAGTGCATCCATATCCTTCCGCACCGTTTCAGAAGAAACCTTCAGTTCACCTACGAGGTCCGCATTATGCACGATCCCATTTTCGTTTAACAAATCCAGAATTCTCTTATATCTCTGCTGCGCCAGCATAGTTTTCCTCCCATTCTTCCCGTTCCCATCCGCCGCACCGAGCAGGTATCCGCACGCATGACGCCCCGGTTCGGCTGTCCTGGTCATCCCGCTTCCTTTACGCTGTTTACACGATCTGTGGCGTCTTCCCTGCTGCGGTTTTCTGCAGTTTGCGCTCTCATATACTATAGTATAGCGTATTCTTGCGTTTTGTCCTAGTTTATTTTTGCTTTTGCAAGTTTTTCTCACATTTTCACAACAATTCGCCGTCATTTCCAACAAAACGCAATGCATGTTTTTGATAATTTCGTCGATTTTCTGCGTTTAGTTGTGATTTATGTTGTATTCACAATAAATCACAGATATACTGATATCGAAATCAGGAAACGCGATGCATATGCGTTTCCCACATGCCTGGCAAAACAACACACTGCAGTAGCTCGTCGTATAAGGAAGGAGAAATGATTATGAGTAATGAAATGAAGGAGAAAGCGATGAAAGCCGTGCCGAACCGCTGGTTCGTCTTCTGCATCCTGACGCTTTCCGGAGGTGTCGCATTTAAGCTGTCCTCTCTGAAGGATATGTTCTATGTTCCTATGCAGCAGTTTATGGGACTGACGAATACACAGATTGGTGGTGCGCTCAGCGCCTACGGTATCGTACAGACCATCGGTCTCATCCTCGGTATCTATATCTGTGACATGTTCAGTAAGAAGTATATGATCGGTGGATCGCTGATCGGCCTCGGTGCCGTCGGTGTGTATCTGTCCACCTTCCCGGGCTACTGGGGCTTTCTGGCGGCCTTCGGCGTCATGGCGATCCTCGGTGAAGTCACCTACTGGCCGGTACTTTTAAAGGCGATCCGACTGCTCGGTGACGAAAAGACCCAGGGTCGTATGTTTGGTTTCCTGGAGATGGGACGTGGCATCATCGACGTGATCGTCGCGTCGTCAGCGCTGGCCATCTTTAAGGCGATGGGCGAGAGTGCACCGGGCTTACGTGCCGGCATCCTCTTCTTATCCGCCATCACCGCAGCCGCCGGTGTGCTCTGCCTGATTTTCGTTCCGAATGATGAAAAGCATGTCGATGCCGACGGCAAGGAGCAGAATCGTGCACAGGCTGCGTTCGGAGGCATGGTACAGGCACTGAAGAACCTCGATATCTGGGCCGTCGCCCTGAACGGCTTCGTCGTGTACTGCATCTACTGTGGCCTCACCTATTTCATCCCATTTCTGAACCAGATTTATCTTCTTCCGGCCACAGCCGTCGGTATGTATGGTATCATTAATCAGTATGGTTTAAAGATGGTCGGTGGACCGATCGGCGGTTTTATGTCGGATAAGGTACACAAGTCTGCTGCGAAGCATATCCGTATGGGTTTCCTCCTCTGTGCGATCGCGATGACCGCCTTTCTGATGGTTCCGCACGAAGCGCTGGGCCAGACCGGAAAGTGGATGCTCGGTGCCGCCTGCACCCTCGGCTTCGGTGCCATCGTCTTCACCATGCGTGCTGTATTCTTCGCACCGATGGATGAGGTGAAAGTCCCGGCGGAAATCACCGGCGCAGCGATGAGTCTCGCATCCCTCGTCATCTACCTGCCGAATGCATTTGCCTATGTCATGTACGGCAGCTTCCTCGATCGCTATCCTGGCATGAAGGGATTCCGCATCGTTTTCACCGTCATGATCGGATGGGCCATCGTCGGTCTCTTCGTTTCAACCTTCCTGATTCACCGCATCAAGAAGCACCAGAATCAGGCGTCCGACACAAACAACTAAGGAGGTCAGCATGTTAAAAATCGGTCTTGATACAGAAAGTCTTCATCTTTGGTTTCAGAATAAGCGTATGGATATCTTCGGCTACATCGAGAAAGCCCACGAGCTCGGCTTCGACGGCATCATGATCAATATCCTGAAGGACTACAATCTCGATCCGGAGTGGGGAACCCTCGGAAGCAACGATCCGGAGCACCTTCGAAAAGTACGGGAGCTGCTGGAGTCTTACCATATGTATGTGGAGCTCGCCACGAAGGGCATCACGAAGGAGCATCTGCTGAAGGTGCTGGATGTCGCCGAGGCACTCGGCGCGGATATCATCCGCACCTATATCCCGATCACCCTGAATCCGCTGGCGACACGTGCGACCGGCGGCGAAGGCAAGTATGACCTCGCGAAGGTACTCGGTGATTTCGATCCGGTCGTGTTCGACGAAGCTGCGATGACGCTTCGCGAGATCATCCCGGAGCTGAAGAAGCGCCGCATCCGCATCGCCCTCGAGAACCATGAGTACGAGATCTCGGACGAGCTGGTGAAAGTCGTTCAGAAGCTGGACAGCCCATGGATCGGTCTCCACTACGATTTCGGAAACTCCATGATGGCCTGGGAGGAGCCGGCACGCGCCGCACAGAACATGGCACCGTACACGATCACCACCCACTTCAAGGATCACATCGTCATCCCGAGCCCGGACGACCCTTACGGCTATGTGGTCTGCGGCATTCCGGTCGGGGAAGGCAACATTGACCTCCGGAACGTCCTTAAGATCATCCTGGACAGCTCCGCCATCACGCGTCTCAACCTCGAAATGTGCTATCCGTACTGCGCGCAGTTCAAGCGTACGCCGGGCACAGGTGGTGTGGCCAATGTCGGCGACGGCAGTTTCAAGGTCGAATCGCCGCTCTTCGATGACCCGAGGGTGAAGCCGAGCGACTACTACTATCCGCAGGAAATCTCGGAGGAAATGCTCGAGACCTGCCTGAAGCTTCAGATGGACGGTGTGAAGCGGAGCCTCGCATATACGAGAAAGCTCTGCGAGGAGTACCGCCACGCCTGAACAGTATAGAATGGAGGAAGGGAAGATGCAGACACTGTCGCAGCTTTTAGATCGTATCAATAGTATCATCTGGGGGAACTGGCTTCTGATCGTTCTCCTCGGGATCGGTCTGCTCTATACCGTTCTCAGCCGCTTCATCCAGATCCGGCGTTTCCCATACATCATTCGGAAGACGCTGCTGGAGCCATGGAAGCAGAAAAAGGCGGCCACTGAGAACAGTGACGACAGCTCCATCTCCTCTTTTCAGGCACTCTGCACCGCGGTCGCATCCTGCGTCGGCAGCGGAAACATCGTCGGTGTCTCCACTGCGGTGCTCGCCGGCGGTCTCGGCGCGATCTTCTGGATGTGGGTGGCGGCCTTCGTCGGCATGGCGACGAAATACGGTGAAATCATCCTCGGTCTTCTCTATCGTGTGAAGGATGAAGACGGCAACTACACAGGAGGTCCGATGTACTACATCCGGGACGGCCTCCACGCCCCGGTGCTCGCTTCTCTTTGTGCCATCTTCATGGTCATCCAGATTATCGGCGGTAATTTCATACAGTCGAACACGATCGGCAGTGTCATGCTGAATCATTTTCATGTGCCGGAATTCGTCACCGGCATGGTACTCGTCATCCTGATTTTTACGGTTTCCGCCGGAGGACTCAAGCGGCTGACCCACATCACGCAGAACCTGGTGCCGGCGATGGCACTCCTCTACGTGGTGAGCGGTTTACTGATTATCCTTTTCAACATCACCCATCTCCCGGCGGTACTCCGCGAGATCGTGACGAGTGCCATCGGCTGGCGTCCGCTGCTCGGCGGAGCAACCGGCAGCATGATCGTCGCGATGCAGAAGGGCATCGCCCGCGGGCTGTACTCGAACGAAGCCGGCGAAGGCTCGGCCCCAATGAGACAGAAGAGGGGAAATACGTACTTGAACTTCTGTGCAATCGTGCTTCCGAAAAGATAATTGAGGCCGACGAAGCCGAAATACCACTGGCTCATCAGGGTCGTCGTGCAGAAGAGAAGCAGGCTGACGATGACGAGATACTTCAGCGGCCCCCAGACGGTGGAAAAAGCATGGATCATCAGGATGCTGCCCGGAAGTCCGCTGTCCAGTACATCGGTTACGCCGAGTACCAGACCGGAGATCGTGCAGATGACGAAGGTGTCGAGGAAAACCTCGGTGACACCGGTGATGCCCTGTT
>OQVT01002590.1_pt1 | contig 11662 bp, 11 predicted proteins | sample 1691561 | NCBI WGS metagenome assembly OQVT01 (sample SAMN03418260, study PRJEB22391) | human gut metagenome | biome: human-gut; feature: organic feature; material: feces | host: Homo sapiens | place: Tanzania | collected 2013-01
CGGCGTGCAGAGTGCCGCCGTTACGCTGATCGGAGCGCAGCAGGCAGATGCACAAAATGATCGCCACCACCGTCTCCGACAACGCCGTGCCCAACGCCGCGCCGGTCACGCCCAGATCCGCCCCCGGCAGCGTAAACGCGCCCAGCTGCCGCGTGGGGAAGATCAGCAGGGAGTTGAACACCACGTCCAGCCCGCACATGAGCACCAGCAGTATGCTGGGCGTCCGCATATTTCCGCCCGCCTGCAGCAGACCCACCGCCAGCCGGTTCAGCTGCACAAAGGGCAGCGACAGTGCGAAGATCAGGAAATACGAGGACGCGCCCGGACAGATAGAGCTGTCCGCGTGGAGCCAGTGGGGAAGCCCACTGGCGATGGCACCGCCCATGGCGGCAATAAGCAGCCCGAAGGCGAACCCGGCGCACAGCCCCTGCTTCACCAGATTCCGCGCGTCCTTTTCCTCGCCTGCGCCGATGCGCTGCGCCACCATGACGGAAAATCCCACCACCAACGCTCTGCACAGTCCGCCGAACAGCCACGTGCTGGAGGCCACCAGTCCAATGGCAGCAGAGGCGTTCCGTCCCAGCTGTCCCACCATGGCGGCGTCGATGTACTGCATGACGATCGACGAAATTTGCGCCAAGATCGCGGGGAAGCTCAGCTGTAATGTCAGCGCAGACTGCTGCCGCAGAGCCAGCGGACGCCCCTCGCGCAATTCAAGAAGAAGATCCTGCTTCGCCATGTGCTTTCTCCCTTTACCATGTGTTTGCTCCCCCCATTATACAGACCCCGCCCCACAGGGTCAAGCGGGATGTTTCCCGGCCCGCCGCCCCTTGACGGCGGCTGCCGCCTCCCCTATAATGGTGCCAAACCCCCTCCCCCGTCTCTGGGAGAAGAAAGGACGTATACCATGAAAAAAGCTCTGATCGTTGTGGATATGCAAAAGGATTTTGTGGACGGCTCGCTGGGCACCCCTGCGGCGCAGTCCATCGTCCCCGCGGTGGCGGAGAAGATCCGCGCCTTCCGGGGCGACGCCCTGCTGGTCACGCTGGACACCCACGGCGCGGACTACCTGCAAACGCTGGAGGGCAAAAAGCTCCCCGTGCCCCACTGCATCAAGGGCACCCCCGGTCACGCCCTGCACAGTGAGATACAGGCGGCACTATCCGGAAAGCCCCACACCCTCGTGGAGAAAAACACCTTCGGCTCCTTCGATGTGGCGCGGCTCCTTGCGGAGCGATTCCCCGGCGAAACGCCGGAGATTGAGCTGGTGGGGCTCTGCACGGACATCTGCGTCCTCTCCAATGCGCTGCTCCTCCGCGCCGCCTTCCCGAACGCCCCCATCACCGTGGACGCCCGCTGCTGCGCCGGCGTAACAGAGGACGCCCACCGCGCCGCCCTCACCGCCATGCAAAGCTGCCAGATCGACATTCTCGCCCTGTGACCACAAAAAAGACACGCCTCAGGTGACCCTCAATAAGACAGTATGAGGACATTACTGGCATAGGGTAGCTGCCGTGCAGGAGTGCGACAAGAAAAAGGCGATACTTGGTTTTCACAACCAGGTGTCGCCTTTTTCTATCTTTAGCAGAATGTTTGAATCTTATTGGAGGTACATATGATGCAGGAACTGGACTATATCCGTTGCGGTGATTATTTTTGTTTTGTGGGCGGCGGCGAGACCGTATCAAGGGCTTGTACTGGGAAAAAGGTGGCTTTAGTGCTAACATCATTACCCGATTAAAGCGTGACAACTATATAGCCTTAGAGAGCATCGAAAGAATTTGTTGTGCCCTCGATTGTGGCGTTGACGATATTCTGGAATTCATACCGAACGAAAAGGAGAAGGAAAACCATGGTTGATACAAAGAAAGAACAAGAGCGTGACGAACTGCCGAAAATATTGCCGCCATTACAATAATTATCCTGATCTGGCTATTATTATATTTTTCCCGCGTTTTATATCTAAGTAATATATATGTTTTTTCTTTATCTAATGCATAGTATATTCCCAATAAGACAGGAATTGTATCTGCAACCAATATTTCTTTAATTCCACAGAAATTACTGCCTGAATTGTGGATATTCAGGAAAATTACATCCTCCGTTATCCCCATCTGCCCTATTGAATTAAGCATAGGTACATTTGAAAAATAACAATCTATACCACACAATCCCATATATATTAAAGCACATACTAAATATTTATACTTCAACAATTTTTTTCTCCCATATAATAGCTGTTATAATCACTAAAATGTAAAGCACTATACACCATATCGCCACTGGAACAACAACATTAAAACCATATTCCATAAACGGTTGAAAAATATGCATTGATGAATTTTTAAACAAAATAGGTATGAACCAAATTGCAAAGGTCAACGCATATACCATCTTTCTTTCGTGTATAGATATTGCCAACGCAGCTCCCATCATTCCCAAAACACCGGCAAATATTGCCGTTATAAGAATGTAGACTATATTCGTTGTCAATGGATGTGTATAGCTTATTTCAAAAAGAAATGTTTTTATCATGACAAAACTGAGATTTATTATGAGGATAAGAAGCCAGTAGTTTCTGATTAATATCAAAGATGGACATATTCAATCCTGAGACAAGATAGAGCTGTTTGAGTATTTTTTCTAAGTCTTCCATATAAATCACCTCATAACCATTATATCTTAATAAAAGTAAAAAAATACAACATTATACTATTTTACCCTATATTATACTCCATTCTATTTCTATTTGTTCTCATATTTTTATAATGATATTTGGAGGATAAAACATATGGAAATGAACAATGAATGGGTCAAAGACCCAAAGGTATTTAATATCAATCGTGAAAAGGCACATGCCACAATACATCGCTATGCATCTCTAGAAGAGATGCATGCAAACAAGAGTAGTTATATTTATTCTTTAAATGGTAAATGGAAATTCCATTATTCTAATGGTTTTAATCAAGTAATCAAAGAATTTTCTGATAAGGATTACAATAGTGATAACTGGGATGAAATCAATGTTCCTGGACATATTCAATTACAAGGGTATGGTACACCTATGTATGTCAATCAGATCTATCCTTGGTCTGCAACTGAACAGATAGTACCAGGAGAAATTCCGGAACATAATCCAATTGGCAGCTATATTACATATTTTGATAGTTCAGTTATTAAAGATAACACAGATGTTTATATTAATTTTAAGGGTGTAGAATCCGCAATGGCATTATGGGTTAATGGAACTTTTGTAGGCTATAGTGAAGATACTTTTACACCATCACGCTTTAATATTACTTCTTTAATCGAGGAAGGAAACAATAAGATTGCAGTGAATGTGTATCGCTTTAGTAGCGGCAGCTGGCTAGAAGACCAGGATTTCTGGCGTTTTTCAGGAATATTTAGAGATGTAGAACTAGAAATGGTATCTCATACTCATTTAGAGGATATAAAGATTCTGACTCATCTTAACGACACTTATGATCATGCTGTCGTAGAAGTGAATCCAGTTGTCATTCATCCTGTAAAAGTTATTTATACATTGAAATATAAAGATGAAATTATTGCAAATGAAACAAAAGAAGATAGTTCATCACTTCAATTTGAATTAGATCATCCTCATTTATGGTCTGCAGAAAAACCACACCTTTATACATTGATTATTGAAGTAATGGATGAAGAAGGTTTAGTAGAATGTATAAGCCAGCAGGTCGGTATAAGAGAATTTAAAATCATAAATGGTATTATGTGTATCAATGGTCAGAGAATCATCTTCCATGGTGTCAATAGACATGAATTCTCTGCTTATACTGGTAGACATGTATCTTATGAAGAAACAAAACAGGATATCTTAAATATGAAGGCACATAATATCAATGCGCTGCGTACATCACACTATCCTAATCAATCTTTTGTCTATGATCTCTGTGATGAATATGGACTATATGTCATTGATGAAGTGAATCTAGAAACACATGGTACATGGAGTGAGTACTTTGACAAGGAACATATTATTCCTGATAACAAACCTGAATGGTTAGATATTATTCTAGACCGTGCCAATTCAATGTATGAAAGAGATAAGAATCATCCTTCCATTATTATATGGTCTTTAGGAAATGAATCTCATGGTGGAAAGAATCTCTATGAAATGTCTCAATTCTTAAGAAACAAAGACCAATCACGTGTCATTCATTATGAAGGTATCTTCCATGATCGTTCTTACAATGAGACAAGTGATATTGAAAGTCAGATGTATACATATGTGAAAGATATAGAAAAGTACTTAAGTACACATCAAGATAAACCATTTATTCTATGTGAATATGCGCACTCAATGGGTAATAGTAATGGGGCTTTATTTAAGTATATCGAGCTAGAAAAGAAATATCGCCTATATCAGGGAGGTTTTATCTGGGATTATATTGACCAGGCATTATATCATGATGGAAAACTTTGCTATGGAGGAGATTTTAAAGAAAGACCAAGTGATTATGATTTCTGTGGTAATGGATTAGTCTTTGCGGATCGTACCAATACGCCTAAGATGCAGGAAGTGAAGTATTGTTATCAATTTGTAGATTTCACAATCAATGAACAGGAAATCAAACTAGATAATAGATACTTATTTACTGATTTGAATGAATACACTTTACAGATGGATTTATTATGTGACGGATATGTCATTAAGTCGCAGAATATTATTATTGAATGTGCATCACAACACACAGCTGCAATAAAAAATCCATTTACGGTTGAAGGTAATAAAGAATATGCATTGAATATTTATCTAAAGAAAGATAATCAGGTGTATGCATATGATCAATATATTTATGACTATGAACCTCAAACAGTAAAGAATCCTTCTTTACCAGTTAAGGTGGTAGAAGACTATTTGAATGTTGGTGTAGTAGGGAAGGGCTTCAATGTCATCTTTTCAAAACAGAAGGGATTAGTGTCTTATCGTTATCATCAAGAAGAATACATTCGTGTGCCTGTAAAACCAAACTTCTTTAGAGCCTCTACAAATAATGATGTAGAAAATAAATATGGCTATCGCTATGGTGAATGGTTGATTGCAAGTTTATATGCAAAATGTCAATTTGTAAGAGTCATTAAAGAAGAAACATCATGCAAGATTGAATATACATATGATTTACCTCGTTTAGGAGATGAACTACTTTATCTTACATATACTGTATATGGTGATGGAAAGGTAGAAGTAGATATGTCTTATCAGCCTCTTGCATCTCATATAGAAATGCCTGCATTTGGTTTATTATTCCAGTTATATAAGGATATGGAGCATGTCTCATATTATGGATTTGGTCCAGAAGAAAACTATATAGATAGAAACAAAGGTGCAATCCTTGGAAGATATGATTATAATGTCACAGACAACTGTACACCTTATCTCTATCCACAGGAATGTGGCAATAGAACACATGTTAAGGAAGTGTTGATTCGTGGTAAAAATAAGGTATTATTATTAGAGGGCGATGATTTTGAAATGTCAGCTTTACATTACACACCTTATGAATTAGAAAATGCACGTCATCATGATGAACTGCCTGAAGCATATCAAACAGTATTATGTATTAATGAGAAGCAGATGGGTGTTGCAGGAGATGATACATGGGGTGCTAAGACACATGAAGAATTCTTATTAGATAAGAATAAGCATCATCTGCACTTTGTATTTAAAGGAGAATAATCAATGAAGTTTATATTTGTAAGACATGGTAAAACACACTTTAATGAAATTAATTTAACGCAGGGCTGGTGAGATTCACGACGAGGAACTACCTGTAGAAATGTGGGTAGACTGGGTGAAAGTGGTAAAAACAAAATAGTTAACTCAATATGAACAGCAATTCGAATTTATTCACTAACATTATATTTAACCTTATGGACAAAAGAGCAAATTTGTATTTTGCGGCTCTCTTAGGTGCCATGTCTCCTATATGTGCCGCCCCTGCATTTGCAAACCAGACCTATTCGGCAACTGCATTGCAGCAACAGAGTGCTTGCACTGGTACAGTAACTGATTCTAATGGTGAGCCTGTTATTGGCGCTACTATCAGAATTGAAGGTATGACCGGTGGTACAGTAACTGACATCGATGGTAAATTTACCCTTAACAAGGTAGCTAAGGGCGCTAAGCTTACAGTTACTTATGTTGGTTTCACGGCACAGACCGTTACATGGACAGGCGCCCCATTGAGCATTACTTTGCAAGATGATGCTAACATGTTGGAAGAGACCGTGGTAATCGGTTACGGTACAGTTAAGAAAGCTGACTTGGCAGGTTCTGTAGCTGTTATGGACGGCAAGGCATTTAAGGATCAGCCAGTTCCTCGTATCGAAGATGCACTCAACGGACGTATGTCTGGTGTACAGGTTATGTCAAGTGGCGTTCCTGGTGGTGCAATGAAGATTCGTGTACGTGGTACAAGTTCTGTAAACAAGAGCAACGACCCTCTCTATGTAATAGACGGAATCGTACGTGAAACAGGTCTTGAGGGTATCAACCCTGAGGATATCCAGAGCATCCAGGTTTTGAAGGACGCTTCTTCTACAGCTATCTATTCCGCAGGTTAAGAACCATCTATCAAATGATAGGTGGTTTTTTGTTATCCAAAAATCATATCGTTTTCTCAAGGCTTATTTTCAGATACAGAAATGCCCCAAAGCAGGTTTTGGACTTCAGCGTCCTGCTTTGGGGCATAATATCAGTTTTATAGGCATTAACCATATAAATTAAGTCTTATATCGTTACAGATTCAAAAATGCCTCTCTTCCTACTTTATAAAGGCGTTTGTTTGACAGCAATGCCAGTATGATAAACAGAGCAACAACAGCTGCAAATACGCACAGCAGCATAAAGCCCGGGAATCTCACAAGAATATCAAGCAAGTTCAGGAAAATGCTTGGAAGCATAATTCCCAGTATGAACATTATATAAGAGCCTATCCTTGTGATCTTTTTAAGCATCAAGGCTTCTGATTCCCATGCAAACTTCGGATTTTTAAAGTCTGAGGTCATATTCATATTTACTATAAAGAATAATGCAGGTATATTTACTGCAAGTCCGCAGAGTATCGCCCATGCCGGCATACCGAAGGCAAATGCAAAAATGATTCCGCCTATGATTATATAAAGAGTACTTCCTATTGAGCATATCATAACTGCTATAATACGTTTTGCTTTTATTATGTCATCGAACGAAACCGGTATCTGCTTAAGAAAATCAAGATTTTTACCTTCTCTTGAAAGAGAGGATAATGCAATGGCATTTATTCCCGCTGCTATAAATGTAAGTTCGACCGAAAATATCATAGCAATAAATACGGCACCTACAGGCTGCTTTATAATAGAAGCGATCATTTCAGCTGTATCGCTCTGAGAAATATTAAAATAGAGCAGTACAGCAGGCAGTATCAATGAATAAAGAAAGCCTGTCATAAGATATGCAGGTTCCCGCTTTACCGATACGAAATCCACATGCATATATGACCTTACGATGCTTCTTTTTCCGGCAAGCTTATTAATAGCATCACTATCAAGCTGTTTTCCGGAGGAAGATGTCTCAAGCATGGAAACGGCTCCGTTCAGGTAAAGTGTCGTTGCGGCAAGCCAGAAGACCGCAACGAATACAGCCGTTATTCCGAGGGCAAGCACAAGCGAGGGGATCGACAAGCCCTTTAAAAGCGAACCCAGAGCAAAATTGATAGGAAGTATGTTTGTATATCTTCCGATCGAATTAAATGCATTTGCAACCATCTTGTCGTCTATTTCACTGTGATTGCCCAGAAACAGATAATAAAGCATAAGGGCAGCAAATACGATTATAACTCCTATGACCTTCAGATGATCCTTGTTGCGCAGTCCCTTTACAAAAGACATTATCAGTATGACTATAACTGAAATAAATGAAAATGAAATAAGCGGTATGCATATAAATGCTATTATTTCGGCAGCAAAAAATGATGGTTGCACAGCAGCTTTGAGAGCATAGCCTATTCCAAACGGTATAGTAAATACAAACGATATCAGATAAGGTGCTCTTGAAGCGTTTATAAGCCTTGCAGCAGCTATATGGAAGGGCTTAAATGGCAGAGTGAAGAGGACAGAGACATCGTTTGACATATAAAACTGGTTTAATACAACGGGTATCGATATAAAAGCTATCATTATGGCTGCACACAGATAAAATGCCTTGAAGAGGATATACGGATCAGGCATGAGTGCGGTTATCGGTGCAAGAATAGTTCCCAGCCAGAAAAAAAGTACTGAGCCGCCGGCAGTAAGTATCAGTGCAGCAATCCTGTCTGAATTTAAAAACTTTTTCTTTCCAAGCTCTTCGGCGGATTCGTTGCCGCATTTTCGAAGAACCGAAGCCAAAATAAAGATCTTCTTCATATGTTATTCCTCCTCGGCTCTGTTTATCTGAAGGAATATATCCTCGAGAGAAGTATTTTCGGGATAATACTGCGTCAAACCGGTAAGCGTGCCTGCGTATTTTATAATTCCCTGTTTTATTAATACTATATGGTCGCAGAGCTTCTCGGCAACCTCGAGTACATGTGTCGAGAACAATACGGAATTTCCTTTTGCTGCATGCTCCTTCATCATTTTTTTGAGCTCAAATGCAGATTCCGGATCAAGTCCCGTAAGAGGCTCATCAAGTATCCAGATGGACGGATCATGTATGAGTGCGCCCATTATCATAAGCTTCTGACGCATTCCGTGTGAATAGGAGAGTATCGTCTGATTTAAAGAGGATGAAATATCAAAGCGCTCGGCATATTCATCTATGAAAGGTCCTCTTTTCTTAGAATCTACATTATATATGTCGGCTATAAAATTAAGATATTCTATGCCCTTTAATCTTAAAAAATGATCGGGGTCATCGGAAACATATCCGAACTGCAGCTTTGCCTCATAAGGCTCTTTTTGGATATCCTTTCCGTTCAGCAGTATTGTTCCCGATGTGGGATTCATGGCACCTGTCATTATCTTCATCGTCGTAGTCTTTCCGGCACCGTTATGTCCTATAAAGCCTGTGATAGCACCATCACCGGCTTCCCATGAATTATTTTTAAGAACATGTTTTACGACTTTTCCGTTTTTAAAATCCTTACTGAGTTCTTTAATCTGTATCATTCTGTTTTCCTTCCTGCAGGAGTTTATCTGCAATTATTTGATCGATATGCCTGATCATACAAACATCAGCAAATGTATATCACAGCTTGGAAATTTCAATAAACTTATCTCAATACACTTTAAAAGAATTATACTATATTGATTGCTGCCGATAAAGGATATTTTGTTGAAATATTGTGACAATTCTAAAGAACAGGATAAAATTGTGTAAAAATCAATCTTAGGATATGTACAAAAACACAAGATAATATTTGACATATCCAAATGCGGATGCTAAACTTTGGGATATAGGCAAGGAGGTCTATACAGACAGGTTAACTCTGTCAGTATAGCCTTCTTTTTTTAATTTCTTTTAACGGAGGTTTTATCATGAGCGGTCTGCATGAGGAATGCGGTGTTTTCGGTATTTATTCTACAAAAACAATGGATCTGGCTTCACTGTCATATTATGCATTATATTCTCTTCAACACAGAGGGCAGGAGAGTGCCGGCATTGCTATAAATGATGACGGTGTATTTACGGTTCACAAAGATGCCGGGCTTGTAAATGAAGTGTTTTCAAAAGAACGATTAAATGCGCTGGGCCCCGGAAATATCGCTGTTGGTCATGTCAGATACGGAACTACCGGGATGGATGCAAAAAGAAATTCACAGCCTATACTGATCAATCACATAAAAGGACAGATGGCGCTCGCACATAACGGTAATCTCACAAATTCGTTTGAGCTCAGGACAGCTCTTGAAAATAAAGGTTCTATATTTCATACGACTACAGATTCAGAGGTTATAGCTTATATAATCGTTCAGGAAAGACTTACCGCTCCGAATATAGAAACTGCGGTGGCAAATGCCGTGGATAAGCTGGAGGGGGCTTTTTCTCTGGTTGTTGCTTCTCCGTCAAAGCTCATTGCGGCAAGGGATAAGCACGGCTTCAGACCGTTATGTATGGGAAAGACAACCTCAGGTGCGATAGTATTTGCTTCAGAGACCTGCGCACTTGACGCAATAGGGGCTTCTTTTATAAGAGACATCCTGCCGGGTGAAATAGTTACAGTGACCGGAAATAACCGCATTTCCAGCGATACGTCAAGATGCGGGATATGCCCTAAAAACCTGTGTGTATTTGAATATATTTATTTTGCCAGACCTGATTCTGTCATAGACGGAACAAGCGTTCATCTTGCCAGACAAAGAGCGGGTGCCTTTCTTGCCTGCGAGCATCCGGTCGATGCCGATATAGTAATAGGCGTACCGGATTCGGGTCTGGATGCTGCGATAGGATATTCCAAGAAAAGCGGTATCCCATATGAAATGGGATTTGTAAAGAATAAATATATAGGAAGAACATTTATCTCTCCGTCTCAGGATATAAGAGAGGATGAAGTGAATATAAAGCTTAATCCAATAAGCTCTGTTATAAAGGGAAAGAGGGTAGTGCTTATCGATGATTCCATAGTAAGGGGCACTACATGCAGAAAGACGATCGAGAGAATAAGGCAGGCAGGTGCGGCCGAGATACATATGAGAGTATCAGCCCCACCGTTTATAGGAGCATGTTATTACGGAACAGACATAGACAGCCCTGATAATCTTATTGCAAATCATCATACAGTAGATGAAATTGCCGAAATGATAGGTGTTGATTCGCTTGGATATCTTAGTATTGAAAATACATTGAAGCTGGCAGGAGAGTCATGCGGCTTGTGTACGGCATGCTTCGATCTTAAATACCCTACAAAGACACCTACGGACAGCGGAAGATCCAGATTCGAGACTAAGATCCATAAAAAGTAAATTCTGATAAAAACATAGGGCTGACTTCTATAGAACAGAAGATGCAGTTAACATAATACAATTATGTTAACTGCATATATTTATTACGAAAATATTACAAAAATAGAACATTTTTTCGAAAAACTATTGACATTGCTTTCGGAATATTATAATATCTAAACAGAACATAAGTTCGGAACAAACATTCGGAATTGTTCCGATCTAATAGATATTAATAACGGAGGGCAGTCATCATGAAGAAAAAGAGCAGCGTTACTTTCAGGATCTTATTTGTAATAGCGATAGTTATATTATCAATTTCATTATTGGTTCTTTCCCCTTATAGAACGAAAGCCTCATCAGACGGAACTTCACAGAGAAACAAATTTTACACCAGTCTGTACGTAAATTGCGGTGATACGCTGTGGAGCATAGCAGATGAATATATCACCGAAGAGTACAGTGATACATACGAATACATAAACGAGGTAATGAGTATCAATAACATGCATGATTCAAGCATCAAAGCAGGAATGAAATTATGCGTTCCGTATTATGCAGAGCAGCCGCTGGTATGAGATAAAGTTTTTAAGTAAGTTCGATAACCGATAATATAACTGATGATCCGGAGTGTTTCCCCTTAACGTTCCGGATCGTTTTTATATAATGATGCGTAAGAGTAGCGTTGTGGATATGATTAGCAGATGCCTATGACGGAGAT
>OQVT01002592.1_pt1 | contig 11658 bp, 7 predicted proteins | sample 1691561 | NCBI WGS metagenome assembly OQVT01 (sample SAMN03418260, study PRJEB22391) | human gut metagenome | biome: human-gut; feature: organic feature; material: feces | host: Homo sapiens | place: Tanzania | collected 2013-01
GGTACATCCCGCCCGGCGGCACGATGCCGTCCACGTCGAACTGCTTCGCGCTCGCCCGGCCGCCCGTCACGAGCGGCGCGTACGCCTCACCGAGGAAGCCGACCTCGGAGAAGCGGCCCTTCGCGCTCGTGAGGATCACGAACGGCGGCAGCTCGCCCTCGTAGAGCATGCCCGTCTGCACGGTGTTCTTCTTGAGGCCGGGGCCCTTCACGCGCGAGGAGGAGATCAGCGCGCCGAGTGCGGGGAACGTCACGCCGCCGCCGGGGTTGCGCCCCGTCTGCATGAGGTACGTCGCCGTCTCGTGCCCGAAGAACGGATGCGTCATCGAGCGGATGATCGAGTAGAGGTCGGCGCACTTCGCCAGCTCGGTCATCCATTCGTGGAGCTCGATGCCGGTGTTCGTCTTGACCGTCTTCAGGCCGTTGTTGTAGTCATGCGGCGCGTCCGGCTTGGGGTCGAACGTCTCCAGCTGCGAGGGGCCGCCCCAGAGCCAGATCTCGATGACGCTCTTGGCGAACTTCCGCGATGCGGACTTTGATTTTGCGGACGTGCTCATATGCGATAGAGGAATTCACGGGAGTTGAGGATGTACCACGCGACGTCGCGGGCGTTGATGCTGTTCTTCTGGTCGAGGTAGAACAGTTCGTCCTTGACCGGCGGACGCGAGAGGAAGCGCATGTAGAGGTCTTCGATCTGGTCCTTATGGGAAAGGCCCTTGAACGAGGGCCGCGCCACCATCGCGCCGAGGTCGCGCCAGAGCTTGCTCGAATTGTAGAGGTAGAGGCGCTGCTTGGCGGTGATCGTGTTGTTGCGCTCCTCCAGGAGGCCCGAGTCGCGCGCGGGGCGCCCGAAGAGCAGCAGGAAGGCGCTCGAGATCGAGCCGTCTTCGATGAGGACCGCCTTGCGCGTCGGCGGCAGGAAGGAGTACGGCTCCGGGGCGATCGAGTTGAAGTCGCGCACCGCGCCGGTGAGCGAGCAGATCGCGTCGTCGAGCACCTCCGCGTCGAGGCGGCGGGCGGGGAAGCCGCCCTTGCCGGGTCCGCGCCGGTAGTCGGGCTGGTTGAAGACGTGGCGCAGGAGCGGCTTCAGGCGATAGCCGCCGTTCCTGAACACGGAGACCCAGCGGTCGAGCGCGCCGCCCTTGGCGAGCGTGCCGTAGACCCACCAGTGGACGCGCTGAACGGGCGTCTGGACGAACTTCTCGGCGAGCGGACCCTCAAGCAGCGACATGAAGGCGTTCGGCGTCGCGTCCTCCGGGCCGGGCTTCAGGTAGACGATGACCTCCTTCCACTCGCGCGTCGACTTGAAGCCCACGCGCGAGAAGTAGCGCGCGTACTTGTCGGTCGGGTCGAGGAGGAGCGCGGAGGTGACGGCCTCGGAGATGCCCTCGGGCGTCTTCTCCGCCGTCGCGCGCAGGAAGTTCACCTCCGGCACGCGGAAGTTACTGCCGCGCGCGAAGAGCAGCGCGCGCGCGAAGTCGTTCCACGGCTCGTCGTTCCGGATCGCATCGCGGATGCGGCGGTGGTAGACGTAGACGGCGTTGGGCCAGAGGTTAATCGGGAACTCGCTCTTCACGCGTAGGACGTCGCAGTAGCGCATCGCCCAGTAGTCGGCATAGTCGTCCGTTTCGAGGAGCCGTTCGACGAGCTTCTCGCGCTTCTTCACGTCGCGCGACGCCGTGTATTCGCTCACCTCCTCGGGCGTCGGGATGCGCCCGCAGATGTCAAGGTAGAGGCGGCGGCAGATGAGGAAGTCCGCGGCCTGCCCGCCGTTCGGCGCGAAGACCTTCATGTCGCCGCCCGGGGCGGCGAATCCGTCCCGGAAGAGCGCCATGGCGGCCGCGCTTCCAAGAAACGCCCTACGCGAAACCTGCATGTCTCGATTCCTTTCCCTGTCTACACAATTCCAAGACAGATAACAGTATATACCAAACCGCCGCCGCCCGCAAGGGCAGCTTCACTGGAGTTTACCCATTTTTCACCCTCTCGCGGAAGTAAGGTTGCTCAAGCCGGGAATTCAACGCCGATGGTTGGCAAAGAACGCTCCACTACCGTTCCGCTTTGCTTCGCGATTCTTCAACCGCTTTCCTGTCGCCCTTCCGCTGCGTTGTTTTCATCTGGAGGAAGTTTCCTCCAGACCTCCTCTGTCGTCGAATATCTTCGGGAGGGACCCTTTGTCGAATGTGTCGTACTGGAACTGCGGACGACCGAAGTTGAGCAAGAGCCCATAAGGCGTTCGCGTCGCGCGCATATAGTGGACAACCTGCGCCCATTCAACACGCGTCAGATTCTTGATAGCCTTCAGCTCAACAATGTACTGCCGATCAAAGCATGTAAAATCGGCTCTGTAATGCGTCTTGAGTGGGACTCCATCATAAAAAACCCGCAGGTCATCTTCCCGGACATAAGGGATGCCGTTCCTGGCGAACTCAACTTCCAACGCATCGCCATAGGCAGACTCGAGGAATCCATCACCCAGGATTCTGTGAACTCGCATTGCACAACCCATGATTGCATAGGCCTTTTTGTCCTCTTTCAGATTCATGCTCATATTCTACCACAAGAGGAGGTCTGGAGGAAACTTCCTCCAGCTAAGACACCATTGGAAGTTTCATGCAAAGCGGTCGTAAAAGCGCGAGATTCGCCTGCGCCGAAGGCGTCAGGTTGCCTGAGCGCGAAGCGCGAACCCCGGAGGGGCCGCAAGGGGCCGAGCCAAGCGGAACGGTAGTGGAGCGCCCTTTGCCGACCCTCGGCGTTAACTAACCCGCTGGCAAGCCGCAAATAAGAAACAATGTCCATTCCAGATACGAAAACGCATCTCACCCTTTATTTGTCGGGGTGAGACGCACTTCGGCGCTCAAAAAATGGGTAAACTCCAGCAGCTTCAGGATCGCGTCGGCGTACTTCGGGTCATTGCGGTTCGCGTCCATCGCGTTGCGCGACCCGAGCCGCGCCAGGTGCCCGACGATGAAGGTCCGGAGGAACGTCCGGCAAACGGCGGTTCAGCGATTCGGCAAACGCCTCGTCATCCACTTGGCCGTGTCGGTTTCACCGCTTTCGGCCGTCGCGCCTTGCACGAGCTTCACGAGGTCGGGATCCGCCCAGAAGCAGGCAACCGACTTGAAGGCCCCGCCCGTCGCCGTCATTTTGAGCTCGGAAACGTCAACCGGCGCGTCGAGGATGCGGATGCGCTTGTTACCGACGACCTTGCCCGACGCCAAGACGCGTCCGCCGACCGAGATCGCCCATTCCGCAATCCGCTCGCCGCGAGAGATGTCCTCGCGAAGAACCACGACGTTCGCCCTGCCATTCGTCACGGGCGACGAGAAAAACGCCTTTTGGAAATCGTCGAAGCCCTTGAGCGCGCGCACATCCTCATCATCAAGCCGCCCGCGTCTGTCTGGCGCGACGCCAATGTTCATCGTTCCGCCATTCCCGACCGTGTTGAGATACCGTTGCATCAGGTACGCCGCGTTCTTCGTCTTTCCCTTCTCCGAAACGTGATGGAACCAACCCGGACGAATCGGGAAATCCGCCTCGCAGACGCAGAAGCAGTCGCCATCCGCCGCGCCGAGGTTCTTCGCCTGCAGATCCGCATCTCCTTCAAGATCGCGGCGACGGCAGGTCGCCCGTGAATCCGGCTCGAGAACGCCTCGTTCATTCCCCGGCCAGCGGAAATCCCCGCCCATGCCAAAGATGCAGGCACGCGGCTGGAGGCGGTAAACGAAGGAAAATATCTCGTCGAACCGGTAATAACCGGACGGGATCTTCCGTTTCTCCTTGGCGCCGCCATAGTATCCGTCCCCGCCGTTTGCGCCGTCAAACCACACCTCGAAGATCTCTCCGTAACGACCGTCCAAGAGCTCTTTCAGTTGGGCATGATAGATGTTGACGTACGTTTCCGTCGCATAATGTGCGCTATTGCGATCCCATGGCGAACAGTAGACGCCGAACTTAAGCCCCGCGCGACGACAGGCGTCCGCCATCTCCTTCACGTAATCGCCTTTGCCTGCCCTGAACGGCGACTGCGAGACATTGTACGCCGTCGTCTTCGTCGGCCACAGGCAAAAGCCGTCATGGTGCTTGGCGACGACAACAAGCCCCCGCAGCCCCCCGTCTTTGCAAGCCCCGACGATCTGATCGGCGTCGAAGCCCTCTGGCGCCAGAAGCGCCGGGTTTTCGTCGCCGTACCCCCACTCGCGGTCGGTATAGGTATTGAGGCCCCAGTGGACAATGCCGTAGACGTCAATTCCCTCATCCAGCCGCTCGACAAGAACGGATCGCGGGCGAGGCGGCGTTGGCGCCCCCCACGAATCCGCCGCGACACAGACGACCGCACAGGCAGCCGCCCTCAGGACAGCAGTCAGGCTCCTTTTCTTCATCGGACGATCAATGCCATGCCGCCGTAGCCGGCGCACAGAAATCTTGACGGATCAAGAACGCCCTTCGAGATGCGAAGTTCGTCATACCAGTAAGCCATCGTTTTAGGGCTCTTGAATTGAAGGGACATGCCCGGCGCGAGACCCTTCCAGGACCCTGCTGACGCCACAACGGGTTCGCCGACCCGCTTGTGGTCGAAATAGCAGGTGAACGTCGACGTGCCGTGCTCATTTTCGGCGACGGTCAAGGCCACATGATGCCACTTGCCGTCCGACGGCTTCACGCCCGGTTGATAATTGCAACTGGCGACAGTCGTCGGCGTGGCGTCCGCATACGCGTCTGCCCGAAAGTTGTACTGGCCATCCGCCCGGATCTGAAGCAGGAACATGAACGGAAGGTCGTGGGCGGCAATCTTCATCGGATTGCTCCAGGCCTCTGGATCGGCATTCGTTTCGCCTTTGACGAAAAACTCGATTGTCGCCGACCTGAGATGCTCGCTGTCCAGCCCGACATACGGCAGGTCAATCCGAAGCGAGGCATCGCGATCCACGTAAAGGCAGCCCTTGTTCTGACGCCATTCCCCAAGCCTCCGATCACGTGCGACGACGAACGGCTTCCAGACGTCCTGCGAATAAGTCGGCGTGCCCGACTTCACGACCGGCGGATCCTCGATTCGCGCCAACGAATCACAGGTTCCGTCGAATGTCATGTGCAACAGTGCCTCGCCGTCTTCCGGTTCACGGGTCTCGCCTTCAAGCCGCAGCCAAGCGGCTTTCGGCAAAACGCCCTTTGTCACGCGCAGTTCGTCAAACCAGTAACGTCGGGCGCCGCCACGCAAGAACAAGCGCATGCCATCGTCCACGCCCCGCCAGGCCTTCGGAAAGACCTCGGAAGCGCCCTCTGCGCGATCGAAATACTGCCGCACGGTCGAAGAGCCGTCCGGATTGGCAAGAACCGTATATGCAACATGATGCCAGCGTCCATCTGACGACAAGATAGGCGCACGGTACGAAAGCGAGATGAGTTCGCCAGAATCGCCAGAACCGTCCATTCGCAACTGGTAGCATCCCTCGCCGTTGATTTGAAGCAATGCCGCGAAGGGACTATCACCACGTGAGATGGCAAACGGAGAAAGCCATGTGTCACGAGCCTCCGAAGCCTCGCTTTTCACAAAGAACTCAATCGTCGCCGAGTCAAGCGCGCCCCGGGCGAGAGCCCAGTGCGGAAGGTCTATTGACAGCGTCGTGTTCGGAGCCATCTCAAGACACTTCGCGTTCGTGCGCACCCGAACGCGCGAAACCGCGCCCGTGCGGACATCTGCATGCAGCACTTCATCCGAATAAGTCGGCTCGCCCGACAGCAAGGCCGGAGACTCCTCGGCATGCGCCAGCGTCCCGCAGTCGCCATCAAAGGGCATGTGCAAGATGGTCTCGCCATCCTGCGGAGCGGTTGCGTCGGAGACACGCAACAAGGCACTGCGCGGCAACGCCGCCTTCGCGATGCGCAACTCGTCAAAGTCAACGGCTGAACGTCCGCCCGCCAACTTGAGATAGAGGTGTGGGCGGTCTGCCGTCGTGGCGCACGACCACGACTGGGACGAAGTGTGGGTTCCGACCGTCTTTCCGTCAATCCGCGCCGTGAGCATCGTGCCTCCGGCCTGAACGGGCTCATACGTCAGGCTGACCCGATGCCATTCGCCATTGCAAAACTCCCGGAACGACGGACACCATTTGTCGGCTACCGTTCCACTTGCCGAATCCGCAAAGTCCGCGCGCAAGCCAATGGGCCAATTCGTCTCCGCCTCGGCCTTGTTGAAGACTTGCAACAAGAACAGGAACGGCTCGCCAAAACCGTCGGCACCGGCATTGGGCGTGTCGCGGCGCATGCCCAACGTAATCAAGTTGAACCAATCCTCGGTCGTGCGCGTCCGCACGCTGAATTCTATCGTCATTGCGTCCGTCAATCCACAAGATGTCAGGTCATACCAGACGCTTGCGCCCTGAAGCCGGACAAATCCCGCGTTTGAACGGGAATAGCCCACCGCCAGAACATTCATTCCCTGAACGCCTTCGTCCGGGAAAGCCACTGAACCTCCCTCCGAAAACACGAGAGGCTCAAGACCTTCCGATTCAACCGCCGCGAGGCCCGAATCAAACGGAACGTGCAGAACCGTCTCATCCGCGCTTGCCGCAAACGCGACCGTTATCAAGGCAATGGCTGCCGACATAATGATTCGCTTCATCGTCTTTCCTTTCCAATAGAATGGAGTTGGCTTGTGACAAAGAAATCAACGTCCCGTGATGCACGGCTTGAATGCCGACAGCACGGCCTCCGGCCCCTCATCCGAAAGGATGAACAGGGGTGCCGGCGTCAGCGGAACGCGCAACCGCCCGTCCGGCAAGGTTTTCGCTCGTCTTGGCGCTCCCATCAAATCAACGAAACGAGCATCCTCTGGGAGACGCACGGAAAGAACCGGCCCCTGCTTCCACCCCAGTTCGACCTCACGGTCGGCGACCCAGACAGCCGTGACCGAATGCGCTCCCTGTTGAAACGAATAGGCACGCCAACGCCGCTTTTCGTCACGGACTTCGCCCGCATAGCGCGGATTTGGCAAGAGATGTCCCAACGTGTTGATGCCCTTCACCCATGAATACGGCGCAAGGCGGGCATCAACCGTCAAGCGATGCTGCCATCCGTGGGTAAAGTCCAAAAGCGGCCAGTTCTTGAGATCCGTGAGGTGAAGCCGAGCCAAGGCTCCTGCATGGGCAAATTCACGCAGCCCCGCATCCAGGGTCGGACAGGTCCACGCGAAGGAGTCGCCCGAGTTGACATTCCACGCGCGAATCCGGAACGGCAGGACATTGAATCCTTCCGAGAACTCGATCGGCGTCGTTTCGGGATACCCGTATTTCTTCAACAGGCCTCTGATGTGCGTGACGTACTCATCGCGTTCAGTGGAACCAAGCTCGGACCGGTCAAGGCCGTTATAGGTATGCACCGCCACGAAATCATAACGAAAGCCCTTTTTCAAGGCCGCCTTCAAATAACCCTCCAACGCCTTGCGCCCCGGATGGCCTTCCTGATACATGGCCGTCCCATGGGTCGGTGCGTATTGTAACTTCAATCCGCGCTCTTTGAAAGCGCGGCTGAGTCCGCGCCAACAGGCATGCTGATAAACGAACCACTCGTCATAGCGTTCCTCCATGACAAGCGGTTGATTGCATTCCTCCTCGTTGAAGAGAGCCCAACGCGTGTCGTCTTCAGCACAGGCACGGCCCGCCAAATAGGCTTCCCGTTCAATGAAAGCCACCTTTTCCGGCGAAACGTTCGTGTATGTGCTGAAGCCAGGGCGCCTCCATCCGAACTCCGAAGGGTAGCGGTCTGCCAACTCCGTATAGAGCGCATGAAGCCGGTTCCTGAAACCGTACTTACGAATCAGTTCGGCCGTCGCGCCTTGGGTGCATTGCCTGTTCGACCCCCAGCAGAAACCCTTCAGTCCCGATGCAGCCATCAGCCGCGCGAGGTCTTCGCCGCGAGACGAGTTTTCGAACACGGGGAACACCCCGTGGAAATGCGCCGTGTCTTGGCGTCCGTCAAGAGGTTCCATGACCATCACGCGCTGGTAAGGCGCCGTCCACTTTTCTCCGCCAACGCAGTAATCCGTCTTGACCACATAGATTCCAGACGCGAACTTTTCGGCGGAGGGCCGCAAGTCCAGAGGCTGTTGGCTACCTCCGCCCGGATGCGCAAATTCAAACGCCTGGTCATAAACGATCTCTCGATAGAAATTCCTGACTCGTACGCGAACGGAACCGGAAACGGGATTGTCAGCCGTCAGAACCAGCTTCATGTCGGCCGCTTGTCCTGGATTCAAGCGGTTGAAAGGGTCGACCGTCACCACGTTTCCCTCGACGGGAGGAACGCACACGTCTCCCGCACGACTCCCCTTCTCAACCTTAAGGCAATCCACCAGGACGTCTCCGCCGCCGGAAATTGCCACAATCACGCCGGCCGCGGACGGAACGAACGTCATTTCATGGCGCGTCCATTTCGCCGTCGCGTCAACGCACAGTTCTTGCGGCGCAGTTTTTCCGAAGCCAGAAGCGGCGGCCATCACGCGCACCCTGGCCCATGCGCCTTGGGGTCCGCGCGCATAAAACGAAACGACGTGCGTTACGCCTGTTGCGGTCGAAACCGGCGGCGAGAAAAGCTCTTCGCAAACGCCTTTTCCCTTCAGAGTCCTGAATTTCAGGGCAAAGGCTCCGAATCGTCCGTTCGGAACAATCTCCTCCAACGGCATGCCCCCTTCTTGCGCCACCACATTCCAAGACACGCCCCAGAAATCATAGGCCCACCCCGAGAGGCCTTGCTCGAAGCTCCCGTTCGGGATCAGGTTTCCACAGGGCGAGCGCGGCACGTCAAGCCTGTCTTCAAGGTCAAAGTCAATTGAGCCGTCCGGACGAACGGTCAAAGGTTCATCTCCATGCGGGAAAAGAGCCGTCATTTCCGGCAAGGGCGCAGGGACTGTCCCCTGTCCCTGTGCAAACGCCATCAACGGCAGAAAAGCGCAAAGGGACATAACCGTCAGCAATTGCCAACGGGAATTCCGGCATCCACTGCATGCGTCAAGGCAGGTCATCATGTTTTACCTCCTTAGTTTGGTCCTTTTTTTTCAGAACGTTTTCTCAAGTTACTTGGATAGGGTAACATTTATCTTTTTGGAAGGGCAATCTCAGATCGCCTCTTTTGCGAAACAAAATTTTGCCTCTATTGCGCAGCCAGAACACGTTTGGTATACTTCTCGGCATGAGCAAAACGATTCTCTTCTTCTGCGACCAGCATGGTGATGTCGCCCTGCTCAAACTTGCCGGAATCTGCGCATTCGGGCGTCGCAAGCGTTGGAACATCCGCTTCATCCCTTATCTCTCCGGTGCGACTTCGTTTCAATCGTATCTGCAAATCTGGCATCCGGACGGCATCATCTCGGACAACATCGCCTTCGCAACAACGAAGTCCTCGGGCATCCCGACCGTCTTCATCGATGCGGACGGCGTCCTTGGGCATCGCCATTGGCCATGCGTCTTACATGATCCACGCGCCGCCGCACGTCTGGCTGCGGCGGAATTCGAGCGTCTTGGTCTCAATCACTTTGCCTATCTGCCACCCGCCGAGGAGCGAGAGTGGTCAGACGAGCGATTGGATGCGTTCCGCAAGGCTACAACCCGACCCGTTGACGTCTTCCAGAAGAAACGGCAGGAGAATGTCACGGCCTGCTATCTGAAACGTCTCAAGAAATGGGTATGCGCCCTTCCCAAACCTTGCGGCGTTTTCGCCGCGAATGACGCGACGGCAGACATACTCCTGTCAATATGCCCGCTCGTCAACGTGAAAGTCCCGCAAGATCTCGCCATCATCGGCGTAGACAACATACTCGCAATCTGCGAAAGCACGTTCCCTCCGCTGACAAGCATCGCACCCGCTTTCAAGGACTCAGGAACAATGGCTGCGCAACTCTTGGACATGCTGATGTCAGGACACGAGCCCGACACACGTACGCTCCTGTTTGGCAGTATCGACATCACGCGCCGCCAATCAACACAAAGACTTTATGGCCGCGCAACTGAACTGCGCAGCACACGAGACCTCATTTACCGCGAATCCTGTCAAGGGCTCAAGGCCCGTGACGTATTCGCCATCATGAAAGGGTCGCGCCGAAACGCCGAAATCCAGTTCAAGGCGATGACAGGACGCACGGTTCTCGAAGAGATCAAGAACGTGCGTCTGAGACAGGCCAAGCGGCTCTTGCAGACAACCTCTCTTTCACTCGCGGAAATCGCAACGAAATGCGGCTACAAATCGTCCTCGTATCTGCGCAAGGCTTTTGAAAAGCGCATGCAGATGACAATGGGCGCATGGCGAAAAGCCCACAGGCTCAAAGAGGCTCAACGAGATTGAGGATTCGCGATTTCCGCCTTTGACAGCACGGGGCGTTCTTCCGTCTTCTGGACCGTTCCGCCGTCAAAGTACGGCCATCCCGCCTCATTCCATCGAATACGCTGCAGATTCAGGCAACGCCGCGAAAGGTGTTCGGCGGTCTCTGGCGGAAACGCCGACCAATGCGAGTGGAAGAACATGTAGTCGCGTCCCAGCGCATCCGTGAAGATATCGCCGTTGTGCCCTGGCCCGGGGAACTCCGTGTTCGAGACGAGAAGCGTCGTCCCGCCGCCTTTCGCCAGCGACACGCCGTTCGCGTCAACGAACTCGCCTTCCAGCGTGCGGGACCTTCCGCAGCAAAGGTGGTAGCTGTCCCCAAGGACCGAGCCTGCGCTCACGAAGAGGTACCACCACCCGCCGCGACGATGGAGATAAGCGCCCTCGTAGCACGGATTTGAGTAAATCCACGCCCGATCTCGGTCGCCTGGCAGAAGCCCCGCGACATGAACAGGGCGACAGTTTTTGACTGACAATCCGTCGGGCGTCAATTCAAGGCGATAGACTCCGCCGGCGACGCTCCCCGTGAACAGCCATACCCGCCCTTCGTCCGTGAGCACCTCGGCATCAATGGCCAAATCGCGAATGCCATAGTCCCAGTTGTTGAGGATGACGCCGCGAAATCGAAAGGGGCCACGCGGATTTTCCGACGAGAGACAGACAAGGCGATTGGTGTCACTTGAGATGAACTGCGTGACATAAATACGCCATTCACCACCGATTCGCACCGCATCCGGAGCCCACCGCGCCGACGTGAACACGTCGAGAGACCTCTTCGTTTCCGGTTCCTCGACAATGCCAATCGGTTCCCAACGCACAAGATCCCGACTGGCCCGGATCTCCTTCAGCCCCGACGCCACGCCGTAGTACTGCCCGTCGCCACCCGTCCAGAACGTCGGATCCGGCCAGTCCGTCCGAATCACGGGATTCTCAAACCTCATTCGGGTCACCGAGTCTTCCGCCGAAGCGGGCAGCCCGCCGAGAATTGCCATGGCCGACAAGACGATGCATTGAAACTCCCCCAAACGAACAAGACGGGGATTACACAAAACGGAACGCAGTGTTTTCATCGAGTTTTCTCCTTGTCTTTAGTTTATGGGGAGCGAAGTATAGCAAATTTCTTTCGCATCCGTAAAGTGCGGCACGTGCGCGAGTCGGGTGCACCGAGTCTTTTTTGCAAAAAGTTCAGACCTGGGCTTGATTCCAGCCGTATGTTATAGTATACTATCACATATGAAGACCGCAACAGGCAAATCGCCCCGCACGAGGGCCAAGATCATCGCAGAAC
>OQVT01002593.1_pt1 | contig 11658 bp, 12 predicted proteins | sample 1691561 | NCBI WGS metagenome assembly OQVT01 (sample SAMN03418260, study PRJEB22391) | human gut metagenome | biome: human-gut; feature: organic feature; material: feces | host: Homo sapiens | place: Tanzania | collected 2013-01
GTGCATCGCCACGTCCGACACGTCCACGCAGCTGATGAAGCTGTGCCAGTCCAAAGCGCTCCGCATTTTCAATCATCATAACGGTAGCATTTGGCACATCCACTCCTACTTCAACTACTGTCGTAGATACCAAAATCTGAATTTTATTCTCCTGAAATTCCTGCATTACACTGTTTTTTTCTTCTGGTTTCATTTTTCCGTGCAGCATACCAACTTTGATATCGGATGGAAAGATTGACTGCAGCTGTGCTGCATAATCCAGGACATTTTCACCTTCCATCAATTCGCTTTCCTCAACCAACGGGCAGATAACATATACCTGATGTCCGGCACGGATCTCTTTTTCCATGAATTTGTATGCACTCTTACGGTATGACGTATTAACCACGCAGTTTTTAATCGGCAAGCGCTTTGCCGGAACTTCATCAATAACAGAAATATCTAAATCTCCGTATAATATGATCGCCAATGTTCGCGGAATCGGTGTCGCACTCATAACAAGAATATGTGGATGTGATCCTTTCAAAGAAAATGTCTCTCTTTGTTTCACACCAAAACGATGCTGCTCATCAGTAATAACTAATGCTAAATTTCGATACTGCACTTTTTCCTGAATAAGTGCGTGAGTTCCTACAATTAAAGCAGGCTGCTCTGATTCCAGTACTGTATAGGCTGCACGGCGAGATTTCACGCCCATGGATCCCGTCAACAGCACCACCGAAATATCAATTCTGTTTGCCTCTAGAAACTGTATCAACTTTTCATAATGCTGCTGCGCCAGTACTTCTGTAGGCGCCATGATGGCTGCCTGATAGCCGTTGTGTGCCACTTCGAGCATTGTCAGAAAAGCAACGATTGTTTTACCGGATCCAACATCTCCCTGCACTAGTCGTTGCATAATGTATGGTTCCCGCAGGTTTTTCATGGCAACACTGACGCTGGATTTCTTGAAGCCAAGCTCTTCAACAATGTCGATAGAGCGGACAACAGGTTTTTTCTTACTTAATATTAATATAGTTTCTAAATAATCTTCTGATGATTCGTTTGAACGCATGAAATTCCTCCAATTCATTAAATAGCCTCGCAATCGTGTGCTGCGCACTTGCTTTTGCAGCCAAAGACTCGCAATCGCGTGCTGGCGCACTCGTCTTTTCCTGTTGCACAGGAAAGGATTGCTCGTTAAGAGTCGCAGAAAAACAAATGTCTGCTTCGCATCCGCTTGTTTTTCTGTTGCGACTCTTACAGTATACACCATTGTGGAAAAATTTTCATCTATAAAAATGGAAAGAAAAATGATAATTTTTTTTATTAGGTTATTGACAACTAATATAAGTTAGCATATACTAACCTTGAAAGAAGATAAATGAAAGTGATTCTCAAATACTAATGAGGAGCAATAGAATTTAATGAGGAAAGAAGGTATGTATATGCCACTATCTATGGTCCAAGAAGGAGAAAAGAATACGATTTGTAAAATTGGCGGCAAGGAAGAGACTAGAAAATTCCTCGAGAATCTGGGATTTGTTTCAGGCGGAGAAGTTACCGTCGTTTCTCAGACAGAGGGAAATATGATTGTGAATGTAAAAGGTTCCAGAGTTGCAATAGGCAGGGACATGGCAAATAAGGTTATGGTGATGTGAGAATCCACAGGAAAAAACTGTGGATATATTCACGTAGCAATATAAAGTGTTAGAAAGAAGGAAAACGATGAAAACATTAAAAGAAATTGCCTGTGGGCAGACAGTCAAAGTGACAAAGTTGAATGGTGAAGGCCCTGTAAAGAGAAGAATTATGGATATGGGTATTACCAAAGGTGTGGAAATCTATGTGCGTAAGGTTGCTCCTTTAGGAGATCCGATTGAAGTAACTGTTCGTGGTTATGAGCTTTCTTTGAGAAAAGCAGACGCAGAAATGATTGAAGTAGAATAAAAATGGAAGGGATAGAAAGGAAGTAGAATTATGAAAATTGCATTAGCAGGTAATCCGAACTGTGGAAAGACCACATTATTTAATGCATTGACAGGTTCCAATCAGTTTGTAGGAAACTGGCCTGGTGTAACCGTAGAGAAAAAGGAAGGAAAGTTAAAAGGACATAAAGATGTTGTAATCATGGACCTTCCTGGTATTTATTCACTTTCTCCTTACACATTGGAGGAAGTAGTAGCAAGAAATTATCTGATTGCAGAACGTCCGGATGCAATTTTAAATATTGTAGATGGAACAAATATTGAACGTAACTTATACTTATCTACACAGTTGATGGAGCTTGGTATTCCGGTAGTTATGGCTGTAAACATGGCTGACCTGGTAGAAAAGAGCGGTGACAAAATTGACTTGGATAAGTTAAAAGAAAAAATGGGATGCTACGCAGTAGTAGAGATTTCCGCTTTAAAGGGAACCGGAATTCAGAAAGCTGCTGAAATTGCTGTTGAAGCTGCAAAGACAAAAGCTACAAGCCATGTACATAAATTTGCTGTTAAGGTAGAAAACGTATTGGATTCTATCGAAGCAAAGCTTGGAAGCGATGTCCCGGAAGAACAGAAGAGATTCTTCGCAATCAAACTGTTAGAGCGTGATGATAAGATTGCTCAGCAGATGAAGAGCGTTCCTGATGTATCCGAAGAAATTGCAATGATTGAAAAAGAAATGGATGATGATACCGAAAGTATTATCACTAATGAAAGATACATTTACATTTCTTCCATTATTAAGGAATGTTATACAAAGAAGAGCAAAAAGCAGTTGTCTACTTCTGATAAGATTGACCGTATTGTTACAAACCGAATTTTTGCATTGCCAATTTTCGCAGTGGTAATGTTCCTTGTATATTATGTATCCGTAACTACCGTTGGTGCATTCCTGACCGACTGGACAAATGACACGTTGTTTGGCGAATGGATTATCCCTGGAGCACAGACCCTCTTTGAGAATATCGGTTGTGCAGACTGGCTGACAGGATTAATCGTTGATGGTATTATTTCCGGTGTTGGTGCAGTACTTGGATTCGTACCTCAGATGCTTGTTTTGTTCCTGTTCCTAGCATTCTTGGAATCTTGTGGATACATGGCTCGTGTCGCATTTATCATGGACCGTATTTTCCGTAAATTTGGTCTTTCCGGAAAGAGCTTCATTCCAATGCTGATTGGTTCTGGATGTGGTGTTCCGGGTGTTATGGCTTCTCGTACGATTGAAAACGACAGAGACCGTAAGATGACCATTATGACAACAACATTTGTACCTTGTGGAGCAAAGCTTCCGATTATCGCATTGATTGCAGGTGCTTTCTTTGATAACGCAGGATGGATTTCCTGGAGTGCATATTTTGTTGGTGTTGCAGCAATTGTCTGCTCCGGTATTATTTTAAAGAAAACAAAAATGTTTGCTGGTGATCCGGCTCCATTCGTTATGGAACTTCCTGCATATCACTGGCCAACCGTTGGAAATGTATTAAGAAGTGTATGGGAAAGAGGCTGGTCCTTCATTAAAAAGGCTGGTACCATTATTCTCTTATCAACTATTATCCTTTGGTTCCTGATGAGCTTTGGATGGGTTGATGGCGGCTTCGGTATGTTAGAGGCAGAACAGTTAAATGACAGTATTCTTGCTAAGATTGGTAGTGCAATTGCATGGATGTTTGCTCCTCTTGGATGGACACAGGCCGGTGAAGGCTGGAAGATGGCAGTTGCAGCAGTAAGTGGTTTGATTGCAAAGGAAAACGTTGTAGCAACCTTTGGTTTGCTCTTTGGTTTTGCAGAAGTTGCAGAAGATGGTGCAGAAATTTGGGGAAGCCTGGCACAGGTTATGACTCCGGTTGCAGCATATGGATTCCTGGTATTCAACCTTCTGTGTGCACCATGTTTCGCAGCAATGGGTGCTATCAAGCGTGAAATGAACAACGCAAAATGGTTCTGGTTCGCAATCGGTTATCAGTGTGGTCTTGCCTATGTTGTTTCCCTTTGCATTTACCAGATTGGAACCTTGTTTACAACAGGTGCTTTTGGTGTAGGAACTGTAGTAGCATTCCTGCTTGTAGCAGCATTTATCTACTTACTGGTTCGTCCTTATAAGCAGAGCACAACATTAAGCAATTCCGAATTAAAAACTTTAAAAATGAAATAATCGTTTTCTTGAAAAAAGAATATAAATAGTTATAATCAGAAATAAGAAAGGGAGGATGACTATGGGAACCGCAATTGTACTTTTGGTATTGTGTTGCATTGTTGCAGTAATCATTCGTAAAATGATTATGGATAAACAAAATGGGAAATCCTCATGTGGCGGCAATTGCGCTGGATGCGGTATGGCGTGCCACCAGAATCAAAAAGAAATAAAGCAGTGATGCCTGAAGAGACTGTTCCATAAAAATGGAGCAGTCTTTTCATTTACTTTTCCAAAAAACTAAGGTATAATAGCAACGTGCAGACATGCATAGAACAAAATTTGTTGTCCGTCTGATTGGACAACCAGGAGGAAGAAATAATGGCATTACTTAAGACTTGGCGTGATATGGCATATTCAGCCACAGCAAATAAAGGAGATTTACAGAGACTCTGGGCAGATTACTTTCAGAAGGAAAAAGATATCTATGCAGAACTTTTGAAAAACCCGGATGAAGTTGTTAAGGGAACCGTTAAGGAACTTGCAGAAAAGTATGGTGTAGACATTATGACCATGACCGGTTTTCTTGATGGAATTAACGATAGCTTAAAGGAACAGAATCCGATTGAAGAAATGGAAGAAGATACCGAGGTAAATCTTGGATTTGATAAAGAGCTCCTTTACAAGAACATGGTTGGAGCACAGGCAAAACTGTTTTGTACGACTTTCCGCCGCTTCACGGCTGACCTCAGCACTTGGGCAAACGATGATCGGCATGTCGCCCGACACACCGTATTGCCACAATTTCTGCTTGGAAATAAAGAAATTTTCGGCTTTTCCGAACCACAGCGACTTTATCATACACATCGCCGAATCCACTTCACGGGCATCCATCCCCGTAATCGATGCACAGGCCGAGACCATTGCACCGAACTCGGCGGGGCCTATCGCCCGCATATGCTGCGCACCGGCGTATGCATCATCTGGGGTCATACCAACGCACATGGCAAAGCGCACTTCCACCCGCTCTCCTGCCTTCAGCGAGACCTCAGTCGTGGCGGTAACAAACGGTGCCGACAAATGCCCCGTGCCGCCGCTTCTGTCGGCCTTGAAGCTCATTTTTCGGTCGGACGCAAGGCACAGCCAAACCTCGGGCTGCCTGCCTCTCGGTAAGCGATGGAGCATCAGGCAGTTGCCATCCAAGTGGGCATCCAAGCCCAGCCTCCACACCGGAATTTTCTTTTTCCACTTCATGGATTTTGCCGTGGGCTTTGCCGGTTATCATGCGGCCTGCCAGGGAAGCCGGACGGGAAACAGGGTTTGTCTTTTCGACTTCCGACATGGGCTTTTCCACTTCCTTAAACCGGAGTTTCGTTTTGCCTTTGCTTTTTGCCTCATCATAGAGTCGTTCACGAGTCAGCTTTTTCTTCTTTGGGATACGCTCCCTGGCTGCCTCTGCTTTATCTGCCGCCTGTTCCGCTTTGCGGATATAGCGGTCCAGTTCCGGCATGGCACGATCTTCCTCGGTAAAATGAAGCCTCCCGGAAAAATCCGCCTCCTTTTCTTTGCCGCTGATATTTTCGCTTTTGCCCGTGGTCTGGTTTTCTTCGACTGCACCCTCACGGGTGATCTTCTGGGTCACCTTGTCACGGGGCTTATACTGTTTCATGTTCCATCACCTCCCAGATACAATGTTCTTTACACCTGCCGGTCAGTATCTCCGCCATAAAGTGAAAGATCGGATACGCCTGGGGAGGGCAGACCGCATTCCCCAGGGTCTTTAAGCGGAGTGCCCGGTCTTTGGTCTGCTCCGTTATGCGGGGCACTCCCTCCGGCTCCCTGTCCCAGAGGACAGCTCCGTCCATCCTTTCGGGAAGCCCATAAGCCATTCCACCCAGTCCGGGTTTAAGGCCGCCTTGTCCGAGAGGGGATTTTCCTGGAAGATCACCTGGGCTGCCAGGTTCCCGTTCTTCTTTTTCGGGTCGTAGGCAGATGGTTTCAGGGTAGAGCGGAACCCGTCCGAGGCTACCGGCGTCAGGTAGAACACCGCAGCCGACAGGGGCAGGCTCCAGATTGCCCCGCTTTTGTTCTTCTTGCGGAAAATCCCATTGTCCGACAGGTACACATCCAGGCTTTGGGCGTCCTTTACGGTTCCCTTGTCGGAGGCAAGGGGCGTAGGAAACATCAGCCGCGACGATAAAAGTTCGCTGGCGCTCATGCCATGCGCCGACACCGCAAGCCGGAAATACGAATGGGAGAACAGCGTATCCCGCTTTTGCCAGGTCAAAGATCGTTTTGTCGAGCCCCATATTGATGAAGCCAGCAACATTTTCCCCAAGCACGAAACGGGGCTTAAGTTCTGTAATAACCCGGCACATCTCCGGCCATAAGTAGCGTTCATCCTCAAAGCCTTTCTGTTTTCCTGCGGTGGAGAAAGGCTGGCAGGGAAAGCCCCCGGAGATGACCGTGACGGTTTCAAGTCCTGTTTTTTCAAAAAATACCTCCTTTGTCAAAGTCGTTATATCCCTGAATTTTGGAACGTCCGGCCAGTGCTTTTCTAAAACGGCGTAGGGATAATCCGCCCATTCACACTGGCAGACGGTTTCAAAGCCGGCAGCCTCCGCCGCTAGGTCCAGGCCGCCGATACCGGAGAACAGGCTTAAATGGGTTAATTTGTTTGTAGATATAGTTTCACCTCCTAATTTTGGGCATAAGAAAAGCGCTACTGAATTTTCAGCAACGCTTACTCAAAAGATTATTATCTTTTAGGTGATTTCCCTGTTAAATGGATTAAGGGATAATCTTCATTGACTTTTTTGCTCTTATACAAATCTTTTCTCATGCTCTTTAACAAATTTGTCAAAAGCTTATCATGCTTTTCGGATACAAAATTTTTAGAATTTGATGGCTTAACATAGTCATGAAAAATCATCAGATCACTTACTACTTCGGCACTTCCAATCAAAAGAAGTTGGTTTTGGGCGTCTGCCAACTGATCTCGTGCACTTTCCGAGTTATCGGAAACTACAATATTGCTGACAGCTTCAATGTAATTCAAATAGTATTTCTCTTTGAGGCGGCTTTCGTCTGCTGCAATTTGTTGTTTCTTAGCAAAATAGTATGTCAATCCTGCGGATACCGCCGCAACCACTATTCCTATTATAGGGACTAATAATTCAATCCAATTTTCAACAGTCATTCTGCCACCTCCAATTTATAAAATATTATACCACCTTTCATTTATAAATCATAGCATGAGTTATGGGTCAATTACTTCCTCCGGCTTTGTCGTCATAATGCGGTACAGCTCCGTATCCTGCGGGAACCGGTCCACGAAAGGTAAGATCACGTTTCCATAGAAGATCAGCCCCTCGCCGGGTCCCGAATGGGTCACATAGGAGAGCTGCTGCGGGGAGATACCCAGTTTCTTTGCAAGGATTTCCCGGTCGCCGGCTGCCTGGTTTAACATATACACAAAGTCCGAGTTCTCAAAAATGTTCTCGATCTCACGGCTTGCTAGCAAATCCTTAATGTTCTGGGTGATACCCGTGGGGATACCGCCCCATTTACGAAAGCGTTTCCGGATCTCCACGGAGTAGGCGGCGGTCTGTTCCTCCTTTAAGAGCAGATGGAACTCGTCGCAGTAGAACCAGGTGTTGGCGTGCAGTTCCCGGTTTTCGGTGACTCTGCCCCAGACCTGGTCCTGGATGATGAGCATACCCAGCTTTTTAAGCTGTTTCCCCAGTTCCTTAATGTCAAAGCACACAAGGCGGTTCTGAATATCCACATTGGTGCGGTGGTTGAAAATGTTAAGGCTGCCTGTCACATAGAGCTCCAGGGCGGCGGCGATACGGGCAGCCTCCAGCTCCGGCTGTCTCTGGATTTCCTCATAGAGATTGCCGAGGACAGGCATATTTTCCGGTCTGGGGTCAGCCAGATACCCACGGTACACGGTGGTAACAGCCCGGTCAATGATGGTCTTTTCAATGGGCTGCAATCCATCCTTGCCTCCCACGATCAGTTCGCAGAGGGAAAGGATGAAGTCACTCTTTAAGGCCAGGGGGCTTTCATCCTCGGAGTAGTTCAGGTTCAAATCCATAGGGTTCACATAGTCTTTGCTGGTAGGGGAAATCTTCACCACCTGCCCGCCCAGGCGGTTCACCAGGGGAGCGTATTCTGCCTCCGGGTCACAGATGATGATAGTATCTTTCTTACTTGCCACCAGGAATACATTGGTAATCTCCCTCTTAGCGGAGAAGGACTTGCCGCTGCCCGGTGTACCTAAGATAAGGCCGTTGGGATTTTTAAGCTGCTTTCGGTCCGCCATAATCATGTTGCCGGAAAGAGCGTTGAGCCCATAGTACAACGCCTCGCCGCCCTGGAAAAGTTCCTGGGTGGTGAACGGTACGAAGATGGCGGTGCTGGAAGTGGTGAGGCTCCGCTTGATATTTACCTGGTTCAGTCCCAAAGGGAGAGAGGACATAAGCCCCTGCTCCTGGCAGAAATCAAGGCGGGTCAGGGCACAGTTATATTTCTGAGCCACGCCTGCCGACTGGAACACATTGTTTTCAAGTTTCTGTCTGGTATCCGCAAGGTTCACCACCAGGAATGTGAGCAGGAACATCCTTTCATTTCTGCTCTGCAAATCACGGAGGAGATTTTTTGCCTCACCTCCATAAGTGGCAAGGTCGGAGGGGATTATATCCATGTCATAACCTGCCCGGACCGCTTTTTTCTGTTCTGCGATCTTCATGGCGTCCAGATCGGTGATCTTCCTCTTGATGGTCTTGATGGCCTCGTTGTGGTCGATACTGCGAATATGCAGCGTCACCATGAGGCCGTCCTGTGCCTCCATGAAATCTGCCAGCATACGGTCATTGAGTTCCGGTGCCAGGATTTGCAGGAAAGAGACCGCACCCAGTTTCTTCCCCATGCGGAACATCCTTGTGTTTCCAAACTGGAATGAGGACGGGGCGATATAATCCTTGACAGAGAGACCGGTCTTAGGAAGCCAGTCCCATTCAAAAGAGAACGGCTCCCCGTCCGGGTGCATGAGGCCGTGGAGGACCTGCAGGCGTTCTTTGCCGTTCAAAGGTTTTGCGGCTGCACCGATCACCTTAAAGAGATTGAGTACATCCGTCTCAATCCGGGAGAGCCTTGCCCTGGCTACCTTTAAGTCCTCCGCCTCGATGGTGAGTGTCAGATATTTGCGTTTCACCAGACCGTTGTTCCCACGGGAGAGCTGGTTCTTTAACATGAGGGCATATTCCTTTCGGATACTGTCAAAGCTGTCCCCCTGGTCGCTGATCTCGATGGAGCGTTCAAATTCCTCCCGGCCTACATACTGGCTGATAAGGGAGAGCTGCACTCCCACGGAAGCGTCAAAGTAGTTATACAGATCGCACAGGTTTTCAAAGGTGGCTGTCTTATCATCCGCCTGGGCGAGCTGGTAATTTATATCGTCAAAAGCAAGGCTTTTGGAATAGGATTTGCCCGGCAGCTTGCAGATACCGTCCGGGTATATCACCTCAAAAGGGATACTGTCCTGGGCAGTATGGGGCTTTCCGTCCCCCTTAGCCTGCCGGATGGCCTTATCCACGGCCTTTTTCTCTCTGGCGGTGAGTTTTCCCTTTCCCGCCGTTTTTTCTGTTCTGGACAATCCGTTTCACCTCCATTTCCAGATCACGCTGCCTTGCCAGGGCCTCGTAGAAGTTGTTGGTCTGATAGGGGCGGTTCTTTGGGCGGATGAATTTTGTTTCGATCATCTGCTTTAAGATCACCTCTAAAGGCTGTCCGTTTTTCTCATACATGGCAAGCAGAAAGAACGGCAGCATAACCATCATCATGCAAAGGGTCGCCGTGGAGTTCCCGGCAGACTCTTTGAGTAAAAAGAAAAGCGGCACTCCTAAAAGCACCGCCCGGGTAAAGCAGATAAGCTGCCTTTTTGTCAGGCCGAAAAATACCTTTGTTTTGATTTTGGAAAGGTCTTTCGGTACGGTCACATAAGCCAATCAGCATACACCTCCTTTAATGGGCGCTGAAAATGCCCTTTGCCATGCTGCCGGTCTTAAAGAGGGTAAAGCATAAGAGGACCGTGTATCCCATGCAGCCCCAGATGGCAGCGGATATGTTGTCGGCGGTGGAAATCTCCTGGATGAGGACCGCATAAATGCCAACGCATATCATAATGAGAAACGCCTGGAAACCTAAAGCAATCAGAGACTTTAAGTAGTTCTGCCCCACGCTGGACCATTCCCGGTTGCTCATGGTAGCAAAGGGGATAGGCCCCACGGAGGTTACAAGATAAATCTCGATCATACGGCCATAGACCACCAGGAAGATACAGATGGAGAGGATATTCATGGTGAGCCCCACCACCATGCTCTGGAACCACAGCCCTAAAAGAGGCCCTAAGTCCATAGCCTCAAGCTGAGCCTCCATATCAGGGATGGCGGTGGAGAGGTCAATGCTGGTAGAGCCGCTAATGATACCGCCGCTCTGGCTTACCACGTTCTGGGCCACATCAAAGATCGCCATAACGATATTCCAGGTGTTGGTGACTAAGAACACGGCCACAAAGGTTTTGAATATCCACTTGAAGAAAATCCATGTGTCTACATCATGCAGGTTGTTCTTCTCGATCACAAGCTGAATGAGCTCGTAGCACATCACAAAGGTTAAAATGATACCGGCTATGGGGATAATGACTGTTTCAGACAGAGACCGGATGAGGTTGAAAACGCCGCCGTTCCATGCCGACGGCGTCATGCCAACCTCCCCGGCGATCTCGCCCACTTTGGTATTTACCGTGTCAAACATCCCCGACAGGTTACCGAGTATCCCGCTGATGAGCAGCTCTTTGAGCCACTCCGCCAGCTTGTCGAGTATGCTTTGCATAGGTTATCCCTCCGTCATTATCCGAACAGGCCGGAAAGCAGCGGTACAAGGGTCATGCCGATCAGGGCAACGCCGCCGCCCGCCATAAGCTGTTTCATGCCCTGGCTTTTTGCCCCAGGGTTATCATTTCCGTATCCCTCCATGAGGTTGATACCTCCCCAGATACCAAGACCGGCTCCCAGAGCCACAACAAGGGTCTGCAATACGTCTACTGCGCTGTTGAAAAATTCCATAAATTCAATCCTCCTAATTTTTTTCGTTATCGCTGTCAGGTTCTATTTCCAGTTCGTACATTTCAAAAGGTTCCTCCGGCTTTACCACCGCAGGGCGCCGTTTCATGTACCGTTCCACATCAAACTCATTTTTCTTGTCGGCGTCGGCAAGGTATTTGTAATTCTTATGGGCTGTAATATCGAACTTGTCCGATAAAAACGGCCGAGTACCCCGCACCTGCAGGATACACTTGCCTCCGTCCATGACCGCGATCTCGTCCTGGCTCATCAACTCCTTTCCTAATTTCTGATAATTGAGGCCGTGGGAAACCTGCGTCCCCCGGTTCTCTGAGGTGTTGAAACTGTCAATGGTCTCTTTCCCCAGGATTTCCGAGAGCTCTTTGAGCGTGGATTTCTCCTTGCCTCCCAAAAACAAGGTAGTGTCGCAGTT
>OQVT01002594.1_pt1 | contig 11658 bp, 9 predicted proteins | sample 1691561 | NCBI WGS metagenome assembly OQVT01 (sample SAMN03418260, study PRJEB22391) | human gut metagenome | biome: human-gut; feature: organic feature; material: feces | host: Homo sapiens | place: Tanzania | collected 2013-01
AGCTTTCTTATTATAGGGATTTTTGCCCCCAATGTCAAGGGGTTTTACGCCGGATAGGGCAGGAAAAATATACGAACAGATGTTTGCAGTTGGCCTTGCGCTATGGTATAATCGAAAATAAGAAAAAATAGGGAGGTACAAGCGTATGCTGCAGCTTTGGATCGGCCGGGCAGGCACGGGAAAATCCGAGCGGATTCTGGAGACGATGAAGCGTGACTGCCGCACCCGGGGACAGGTGCTTATTGTTCCGGAGCATGTGTCCCACGAGGCGGAGGTGGCGCTGTGCCGGGCTTTGGGCGACACCGCAAGCCGGTATGCAGAGGTGCTGAGCCTGCGCAACCTTTCCGGGCGCGTGCTGGGAGAGGTGGGCGGCCTGTCTGACTTCACCCTGGACGGGGGCGGCAAGCTGCTGACCATGCGCATGGCGCTGCAGGAGGTGGGCGGAAGCCTCCATGTGTTCAATAATCCCTCCCGGCGGGCGGCGTTTTTGGAGCAGCTTGTGGCCCTGATGGACGAGCTGCACGCCTACGAAATTGCCCCGGAGGAGATGTATGTCCGGGTGCAGGAGGCCCCGGGACAGCGAGGGGACAAGCTGCGGGATGTGGCCCTGCTCTACGCTGCCTACGACGCCCGGCTCCGGGAGGGCGGACGGGATGCCCGGTCCCGGGTGCAGAAGCTGCGGGATGCCCTGCCGCAGTCCGACTATTTGCGGGATAAAGATGTGTTTTTTGACGGCTTCTCCTATTTTAATAAAATGGAAGAGGAAATTTTAGAGACAATCTTGCAGCAGGCGCACAGCGTTACTGTGACCCTTTTGGGGGACCGCTCTGCTTCCGACATATTCCAAAATGCCTTCCGACAGCGCCAGAGGCTTGTGCGCATGGCCCGGCAGACGGGACAGCGGTGCGAGATGGAGTTTATGGAGCGTCAGGAAAATTCGGCCTTGGGACATCTGGAACGGTACTTTTTCGGGGCGGCGGCCCCGGAGCGGTCCGGCGGAGAGGACCAGGTGAAGCTGTACGAGGCTACCACCGCCTACGCGGAGGTGGAGTATGCGGCGGCACAAATCCGGCAGATGCTTTCCTGGGGCTACCGTTGCCGGGACATCGCCGTGACAGCCCGGAACCTGGAGGAGTACGGCCCGCTGCTGGAGCATATTTTTGCCCGGGACGGCATTCCGGTCTATATGAGCCGCCGCAGCGACATCCTGCAAAAGCCGCCGCTGCTGCTGATTCTGGGCGCACTGGACGCCGTGACCGGCGGCTTTGAATACGAGGATATGTTCCGATACCTGAAAACCGGCCTGGCGGGCATCGACCGGGCGGAGTGCGACACACTGGAAAACTATGTGGTCCTGTGGGGGATTCGGGGAAAAATGTGGCTGCGGGATGTGGCCTGGACGGCAAATCCCGATGGATACGGCGCGGATATGACCCCGGAGCGCCAGGCACGGCTGGACGAAATCAACACCATTCGGGAAAAGGTACGGCTGCCGCTGCTGGACCTGTACGAGAGTATGGGTGCGCCCTCGGCGGCGGTGAAAAAGGCGGAGGCTGTGTACCACTTTGCCCAGCAGGCAGGGGTGCCGGAGCTTTTGCAGCAGCAGGTGCAGAACCTCCTGGAGACCGGACGGGTGCAGACGGCAGAGGAATACCGCCAGCTATGGGAAATTTTCTGCGGCGTGCTGGACCAGTTTGCGGAGATCCTGGGCGATACGCCTCTGAGCGGGGAGGAATTTTGCCGGATGCTGCGGCTGGTGCTGACCCAGTACAGCGTGGCCACCATTCCGGCTACCCTGGACCAGGTGAAGGTCAGCGAGATGACCCGGGCCGACCGCAGAAGGGTGCGGGCACTTTTCCTGCTTGGGTGCAACGACCATGTGCTGCCCCAGGTGAACCAGAGCGGCGGCATATTGGACCGCAAGGACAGAAGCTTTTTACAGGAGCATGACCTGCCATTGGCGGATGCATCCTTTGACGAATTGGACAATGAATTGCAAAATATTTACTCGGCCCTGACCCAGCCCACGGAGCGGCTGTGCGTGAGCTATCCCACGGTGTCACTGGAGGGGAGCGCCCTGCGCCCTGCCTTCGTGGTGGAGCGTATCCGGCGGCTTTTGCCTCAGGTGCCGGTGCAAAAGGAGGATGGCGCGTACCGTCTTGGTGTGCCTGCCACGGCTTTGGAAATCGCCGGACGCTATCCGGGCAGCGCTCTGGCGGACTATTTCCGGCGGGACGGAGAGAACGGTCGGGTGCTGGAGGCCATCGCCCGGGCGGAGCAGATGGAGCGGGGACGGCTGTCACCGGAGGCGGTGCGTGCCCTGTACGGAACCCAGGTGCAGATGTCTGCGTCCCGGATGGATCGCATGAAAAGCTGTCATTTCGGCTACTTCATGGAGTACGGGCTGCGGGCTAAGGAGCGAAAAACTGCTGGGTTCCAGGCGCCGGAAATCGGAACCTTCCTCCACTATCTGCTGGAAAATGTGCTGCGCACGGTTCGGGACCGGGGCGGCTTTGCCTGCGTGGAGACGGAGGAGCTGGACGCACTGGTGGAGCAGTTCACCGGAGAATTCGCCCGGACGAAAATCGATCGGTACAGCGAGAAAAGCGCACGGTTCCGCTACCTGTTTGAGCGGCTGCAAAGGACCGCCTGCGCAGTGGTGCGGAGCATTGCCGATGAAATGCGGCAGTCGGACTTTAAGCTGCTGGAGTTTGAGATGAATTTCGGCGGGAAGGATGCGGATCTGCCGGCAGTCTGCGTGGAGCGGGAGGGGATCTCCCTGCGGGTCGTGGGCAAGGTGGACCGAGTGGACGGCTGGGTAAAGGACGGGAGGCTCTACCTGCGGGTGGTGGACTATAAGACCGGGAAAAAATCCTTTGACCTCAGCGAGGTGCAGTATGGCTTGGGCATACAGATGCTGCTGTACCTCTTTGCCCTGGAAAAGGAGGGGCAGGCACACTTCGGAATGCCGGTGGTGCCGGCGGGGGTGCTGTATCTCCCGGCAAAGGATGTGATCGTGCGAGAGAAGCGGGGAGCATCGGAGGAGAAAATCCGCAGCGATGTGCAGGCGGAGCTGCGGCGCAGCGGTCTGCTTTTGCAGGATGCGGAGGTTTTGCGGGCTATGGAGCATAGCGCCCTGGAAAAGCCGGTATATCTTCCGATTACCCTTAAAAAGGACGGGACCATCACCGACGGAGTGGCCACCGCTTACCAGCTGGGGCAGCTGGGAAAGTACACGGAGCATCTGCTGGAACAGATCGCCGGAGAGCTGGCCCGGGGCAATGTGGACGCGGACCCGGTGCAGCGGTCCCAGCAGGACAGTGCCTGCCGCTACTGCGCCTATGCCTCGGCCTGCTATTTCCGGCCCGGTGTGGGCAGGGATCGGCGGCGGTACATACGAAACACCCCGACGGCGCAGGTGTGGGAGAACATGGAGAGGGAATTGGGAGAGGAGGCGCACCATGGGTGAGATCAGACTGACGGACGAGCAGCGGATGGCTGTGACGGATCGGGGCGGGAGTCTGCTGGTGTCGGCGGCGGCCGGCTCCGGCAAGACCAAGGTGCTGGTGGAGCGGCTGTTTCGCAGGATCGAGGAGGAGCAGTGCAGTGTGGACGACTTCCTCATTATCACCTATACCCGGGCTGCCGCCGCAGAGCTTCGGGGAAAGATTGCAAACGAGCTTTCCAAACGGGTAGCAGAGCAGCCTGAGAGCGACCATCTGCGCCGCCAGCTTTTTCGGGTATATCAGGCGGAAATCAAAACGGTGGACGCCTTTTGCGGGAGCCTGTTGCGACAAAACATACATCTGCTTGCACCTGTAAAGGGAAGAAGCCTTACACCTGATTACCGGCTTTTGGACGAGCAGGAGGGGGCCGTGCTGCGCCAGCGGGTGCTGGACCGGGTGATGGACCGCTTCTATGAGGCGCTGGAGCAGGGGGACGGCAACGCCGAGCTTTTGGCCCAGACTTTGGGCGCAGGCCGGGATGACAGCCGCCTTACGGAGCTGGTGCTGGAGCTGTATGATAAATTACAGAGCCAGGCACATCCTCTTGCATGGCTCCGGGAGACAAGGAAGTTCTGGCAGGCGGTGCCGGAGCATTTGGAGCAGACGCCTTTCGGCGAGATTTTGCTGAACGATCTGAAGCAGTGGGCGGACTTCTGGAACGGGCGGCTGCAACGGGCGGTGGAGGAAATGACCGCCTGTCCGGCGGTGGAAACAGCCTACGGGGCGGGCTTTTTGGCTATGTCCCGGACGATGGAAGCACTGAGGGAGGCTACGGACAGGGGCTGGGATGCCGTGGCAGCGGTGGACCTGGCGTTTCCCAGGCTGAAGCCTGTTCGGGGCCAGGAGAATGAGTACTGGAAAACCCGGATGCAGAAGCTGAAGGAACGATTCCAAAAGGAGCTGAAGGAGGTCATGGAGCCCTTTGCCGTGACCCAGGCAGAGCATTTGGAGGACCTGCGGGCCATGGCTCCGGCTATGCTGGCCCTGGTGAACCTGACGGCGGACTTTACCGAGAGCTTTCAGCAGGAAAAGGTGCGGCGGAATGTGGCGGATTTTTCCGACCAGGAGCATTACGCCGTGGAGCTGCTGACAGATGCGGCGGGAGCGCCTACGGAGCTGGCGAAGCAGATTTCCCGGGAATATGTGGAGATCATGGTGGATGAATACCAGGATACCAACCAGGTGCAAAACTGTATTTTTGACGCCATTTCCCGTAAAGGGGAAAACCTTTTCACCGTTGGAGATGTCAAGCAAAGCATCTATCGGTTCCGCCTGGCTCAGCCGGAGATATTCCTGGAAAAATATGAGAGCTATCGCCACGCCAGCGCCGCCCTGCCCGGGCAGGCGAGAAAGATTTTGCTCACCTGCAATTTCCGCTCCCGGCCCGAAGTGCTGGAGGCTACTAACTTTATTTTCCGCAATATTCTGTCCCGGGAGATGGGTGAGATGGAGTACGGCGAGGCGGAGAAGCTGAATGCCGGGGCTACCTACTACGCCCCCGCGCCGGACCGAGAGACGGAGCTGCATCTGGTGAGCGTAGAGGACACGGAGGACGAGGAATTTGACCGGGTACGGGTGGAGGCGGACTTTGTAGCGGGGCGGATACGGAAGCTGCTGGAGGAGAAATTCCCCGTGCAGGGGGAGGACGGCACCCTGCGGCCCGTACAGCCGGAGGACATCGTGATTCTGATGCGCTCACCGGGCAGCCGCATGGCGGAGCTGGGGGCAGCCCTGAGCCGCTGCGGTATCCCCTATTCCGGAGGTGAGCGGGAGGCATTTTTTGAGACCGTTGAAATCTCTACGGTGTATTCGCTTTTGCAGATCATTGATAATCCCCGGCAGGATGTGCCGCTGATCGCTGTGCTGCGATCGCCCCTGTACGGCTTTACCCCGGATCTGCTCTCCCGCATTCGCAGCTGCGCCAAGGGGGACTTTTACGAGGCCTGCTGCGCCTGCGGCCAGGAGCCGGTGCAGGCATTTTTGCAGCAGCTTTCCCAGCTTCGGGACCTGGCGGCGGAGCTGCCGGCGGATCAGCTTTTATGGCAGGTGTATGACAGGCTGCACATTCCGGGCATTTTCGGAGCTATGGAAAACGGGGAGCTGCGGCGGAGCCGACTGCTGAATTTGTGCCGCTATGCGGAGAATCTGGCGGGTATGGGAAAAATCACGGTGTTTGAGCTGACGGACTATCTGCGCAGTCTCATGGCCCGGGGCAAGGAACCGCAGATCGCATCGGAGCAGAGCGCCGGGGGCGTGCGCATTATGAGCATCCACCGCTCCAAGGGATTGGAGTTCCCGGTGGTCATATTGTGCGACCTGAATCGGAAATTCAACAAGGACGACATGAAGCGGCCGGTTTTGGTCCACTCCCGGCTGGGACTGGGGGCAGAGCGGGTGGATCCGGCCCGGCGGGTGCGGTATTCCACGGTGTCTAAAACCGCTCTGGCCCTGGAGATGGAAAAGGAAATGCTGTCGGAGGAAATGCGGCTTTTGTATGTGGCCATGACCCGGGCTCAGGAGAAGCTGATATTGGTAGACTGCATGAAAAAGGCGAGGAGTCAGGTGGAGAGCCTGGCGGCACTGACGGACCTGCCCGTGCCGCCGCAAGTGGTCCGAGGGGCGGCGAACATGGGGCAATGGGTACTGCAGACGCTGCTGTGTACCACTCAGGCAGGGGTGCTGCACACCTGGGCCGGGGTGCAGCCGGAGCTGCGGCAGGACGCGCCGGGCTGGCGGGTGTATCTCCATGAAAACCCGAAGAATACTTCCTGCGCAGAGGAAGAAAAGAAACAGGAAGAACCGGAGCCGCCTCTTTTTCCGGAGCTGCTGGAGCAGCGGTACGGGCACATGGACGCATCCCGGGTGCCGTCTAAGGTTACGGCCACCCAGCTCAAGGGCCGGGAGGTGGATCAGCAGATCGCCGAAGGAACCGGCCAGCACATGCCCCCCCGGAGCGACTTTCCCGCGCCGAAATTCCTGCAGCAGCGGCAGGGGCTGACCCCGGCGGAGCGGGGTACAGCCACGCACCTGGTGATGCAGTACCTGCCCTTTGACACCCCGGCCCGGGCGGATGCGGTGGAGGAATTCGTGCGCCGGTTCGTGCGCCGGCTGGTAGAACGCCGACTTTTGACGCCGGAGCAGGGGGCAAGCGTTAATACTTTACAGATCGCAAAATTCCTGGCATCTGACCTGTGCGCACAGATGCGCTCGGCGGAGCAGATTTGGCGGGAGTTCCGCTTTGCCCTGCTGGTGCCTGCGGAGGTGTACGATCCACGGGTCCGGGGAGAGGAGATGATGCTCCAGGGTGTGGCGGATGTGTGCTTCCGCACGGAGAAGGGCATCGCCGTGGCGGACTTCAAGACAGACTACCTGCATCCCGGGGAGGAAAAGGCTCGGGCGGAGCGCTACCGGGCCCAGCTGGAGGCTTACAGCCTGGCCTTGAGCCGGGTGTTGGAGGCGCCGGTTTGCCGGAGAATTCTCTATTTCTTTTCCACGGGAGCGGAAGTGGAGATCTGATGCAGTTTTTAATGGATTTTGGTAAATGTCAAGAAGAAATTTGACAAAGAGTAACACAAAAGCAGCTGCAGCGGGGAGGCCAGGAGAGCGGAGGCGTGTTACATGGCGGGGCGGTGAGCCGCTACGGCGGGGACGGAGGAACAGGGTGCGCCTATCGGCGCGATGCACACACAATATCCTAAGAGTCAAGGACGGAAGAAATATTGCAAGCAATATTTCTTCGCAAGTGGCCTAACGGCCATCCTTGACACTACGGATATTATGTGCAGCGGAATGGACACAAGCTCGCGAGCGAGCTCTGTTTCCACCATTCTAAATTTTGGGAGGTTCCGCTGCTATGGAGAAAATGTACTTCTTGACGATTAACGGCATCTACTGGGGCGTACATACGGAAAGCTACTGCCGAGCCTACTGCAAGCAGTTCGCCGCAACACAGCACATCAATGCAACCGAGCTGAACGCCTCGGAGATGAAGCAAGGTCAAGATCAGGGATTTTGGACGCTGACACCGAGACGCGTATAACCAAAACAAGACAAGCAGAAGCCACGGGAGTATCCCGTGGCTTTTGTAACACAAAATCGGCGCCGGGCACTTGCGGACGATCGGGGAATCGTGTTACAATGGGCACATCCTACGAGAAAGCGGAGGAATGAGCATGGCACAGCACTACATGACCTACGAGGAGCGCGTCCGGCTGGAGACGCTGCTGGGGGAGAAAAGGTCCGTGGCATACATAGCCGGGAAGCTGGGCTTCTCCAGGCAGACCATTTACAATGAGATCAAGCGCGGCAGCTACCTGCACACCATGGATTACTGGGACGAACAGCGCTACTCTGCCCAGAAAGCGCAGCAGGCCACCGACTATGCACAGACGGCTAAGGGTAGACCGCTGAAGATCGGAAACGACCATGCCTATGCCTCCTATCTGGAGCAGAAGATCCTCCGGGACCGTTTTTCCCCTGCGGCAGCTCTGGCAGCGGCCCGGAAAGAGGGCTTTGACACCAGCGTCAGCGTGAACACCCTGTACAGCTACATTGACAAGCGTGTTTTCTACGAGCTGGGCAACAAGCACCTTTGGGAGAAATGGAAAAAGCGCCCCAAAGCCCAGAGGCCGGAGCGCCGGGTGGCACACAAGAAGCTGCCCAGCATCGAGGCCAGGCCGGATTCCATCAACCAGCGCCGGGAGTTCGGACACTGGGAAATGGACCTGGTTGTCAGCGGCCAGGGAGGAAAAAGTGTTCTGCTGACCCTGACGGAGAGGCTGAGCCGCCAGGAGATCATCCGAAAATTACCGGATCGGAAAGCTGAGACCATCCGCAGAGCCATAGATCAGATCGAGCGAAATACGCCGGGATTCCGGCAGAAGTTCAGAAGCATCACCACCGACAACGGCAGTGAGTTTCTGCAATATGAGAAACTGCGGAAAAGCTGTCGGTGTAAAGGGGAACGCTTTGACATCTATTACTGTCACTCTTATTCTGCCTGGGAGAAAGGCAGCAACGAGAACCACAACCGCATGATCCGCAGATTTTTACCCAAAGGCACCAACTTCGATGAGATCAGCAGCCGGGAGATCAGGAGGATTCAGGACTGGATGAACCATTATCCCCGGAGGTCCCTGAACTGGTCAACTCCGGCAGAGATAGCGGGGTAAACGCAGGGGCCCCGCGCGGCTAAAGCCTTGGCGCGGGGCCCCGTGTAACACAAATCACTGGCAGCGGAGAGCCGGATCAGCGCCGCAGCCGGATCAGGTTGTGTTACTTTCTCAGTTTCTTTTGATTTCTCCGCCATCTTCGGGACGGCTTAACCACGCCGTCCATGTTGGCCTGCTGCTCATTTCGGCGCAGGGCCAAAATCTCATCCTCAGATAGCATATCTCCGGCCTTAAAGGATTTTTGCAGATTGCCCACACAGGCCAGGGTGTTATAAGCGGCATAGTCCCGGTCCAGCACAAACCAACAGCGGCGGGACAGGGGCGTTAATAAACTGGCATTGGTAGCGTTTTCCATCTCCCAGGCGTCATAGAGGCTTTGCCGCTGGAAGCGCCAGAGCTTGTCACAGTCCACCACATAGCTAGTCACTTGCCGAAGCAGCGCATCCACATGGCCAAAGCGCTGGGCGGTATAGTAAAGGCTGATATGGTAGTGTCGGCAGGTCAGCAGGGTGTTAAGGAACAGCGGATCGATGTTGCTTTTAAAATTCCGACTGTTCATCTGCACACTGAATTCATCGCCCAGAACCAGGGTCACGGTAAGGGTATCGTGCTCCTTGTCATAGTCGCCGTTCTTCTCGGCACAATGGACCACCTGCTGCAAGGAAACGAAGTCGTCATAGGGGATATTCAGGGCCACATTAGAGAGCACCTTCACCCTCTGCTCCACCCATTTGCCCCGATCCTTGTCATAGACGGCTTTGCCGTTATATTGGCAGTACATGGAAGTGACCTTGTGAACGGCGGAAAGGGTCTTGCCCTTGCCGAACAGGCCCACATAGGCCACCAACTCCCCGGTCTTGCACTCATTCCAGCGCTCATATTTTATGTACTGAATCAGGTCCTTAACGCCGTAGCGCACCAGGGCCACCGGGTGCAGCACAGCACAGCGGAGAGTGGGGAAACTGAAAAAGCAGACTACCAGGATAAGCAAAACGATCCAGCCCACTTAAAACCGCCCCCTGTCCACAATGGTGGAAGCGATCACGCCGATCAAACGGAACACCACCGCCACCAGGACGACACCCACGAAAAAATTAAGCAGATACGGGATCAGCTCCTGCATATTGGTGGGAGCCGTCACATTAGGGCCAAGGAGCCCGAAAAAAGCACTTACGGCCTGAGCCATTCAAACACCCCCTTTATAATCTTCCAGAGGAACACGCACACGCCTAGCAGCAGGAACAGGAGTAGAAAACCCTCTGTGACCGTGTATTCCTCAAATGGTTTCGTAAGGAACTCACTGACAGCACCGTTTACCGTGGCAGTGACGGACGGATCATCGGAATAGCGGAGAGAGCCATCCGAGTTAAATACCGTGACCGCAAAGGCCGGGACGATTAGGGCGGGCAGCAGCACCAGGGAAAAGAGAAGTTTTTTCATCAGTTCACCCACTTATCAATTAAGAATACGACCGCTCCGGCCACAATCAGGAAAAGGAAAATCTGCCAAAACGAAAAGGTAAAGCCGGAAATAGTAAATTCCATTTGAAAAATACCCAGCACAGCGGTAAGGACAGAGGCAAGCTCGCTCACGATCCAATCACCTTCTTCCGTATAATCAGCCCCACCACCAGAACAATAAGGGACGCCTCTACAATAGCGATCCACTCCGGGGGCAAGAACGGGAACAGCAGTTTACCCAAATTTACCAAGGAAGTGAAAAAGCCCTGAATAACAGAAGTGGCATGGATCACCAGGCCGTCAATGGAATCCAGCCCATCCAGGAGATTGACCACAAAAGTGACCGCACCCACGATGAGGCCATTAACGATACTGAGAAGCATATCCACCAGGCCGGATAAAAGTTTAGTTAATGCTTCCATAGAAACCTCCGTAACACAAGATTACTGCAGCAGCCGGCGCCAGGAACGAGAAACCGTGTTACGCAAAAAACAGCTTCCGGCCGATGACGCCAATAAACACGCAGACAAAGGAGAAAGTCAGGGCCAGCTGGAACTCCTGGGGAAGAATGCCCCAAAAGCCGGAGAGCCAGGAAGGATAGTCCCCGCCGAAGCCGGTGATCTGCGCGGTGAGGTCCGAAAACCGGGTAATAATATCGTTCAGCCCGGAAAGCATCTTGTCAAACAGGCCGATGATCCAGGAGATAATTTTTCCGGCAAAAGTGCCCAGCTTTGAGAACAGCTTGACGATGATCTTAGAAAGGCTGGTATCGCCGTAGTCAGAGGGCGCGCCGTCCCCGGCGTAGTCGCTGTAAGTATCGCCGCAGCGGGAGCAGGTATAAATGTCATAGCCGGACTGAGTGACTTCCCCGGTATCCGGGTCCGTGACGGCCTCCACATGACTTGTACACTGCCAGTCATGGCCCAGGGCGGCAAGAATTTCCGAGTAGCTGTCTCCGCACTGGGAACAAGTGGAGACCTGGAGGCCCGGCAAGATACAAGTGGGGGCCTGGGTCACATCCTGGGTGTAAGTGTGGTCACAGCCGGATTCCCCGCTGGTGGTCTGAAGCTGCTCAATGATGGTGTCCAGCCGCGTGGTGACGGATGTGAGGTCAGCGGAAGCACCGCCACCGGAAGAATTGATAGCATTTATAACACGATCAATTTGTCCATAGACAAAATTGGTGAAGCGAGACGAGAACAAAACAAGGTAGGAGCCGTGGGTGCAATCATGAGGGGTGAAAGGGTCGGAACAAACGGAATAAAAGTAAAGATAAGGTTCCGTACCGAACATATTCGAGTTAATATCGGTAGCCCGATAAAAACGGGGCCAAGACACAGAGTAATCGAGAGAATAAGACACAGAATCAAACAAACCTAAAGTGAAGCCCTCAATCGTATTGCACGACAAATCATTGGGGTCACTCCACACGGGTTCAATAATTGTATCAAGCGTAACGGAATCATCGCCAAATGTTGCCTCAACAGTTACATCGAAAATATCAATAAAAAAAACATTTAT
>OQVT01002595.1_pt1 | contig 11656 bp, 8 predicted proteins | sample 1691561 | NCBI WGS metagenome assembly OQVT01 (sample SAMN03418260, study PRJEB22391) | human gut metagenome | biome: human-gut; feature: organic feature; material: feces | host: Homo sapiens | place: Tanzania | collected 2013-01
GCTGATTCGCAAAATTGTACGGAAGTCGTTAAAAAAGGCGCATGTGGAAGATGGAGTCGTTGTTTTTACGGATTCCCTGTTAAAAATCATTCTGGTATTTGCGTTAATTGTGATTGTGGTAGGGACATGTGGCGTTGAAATCAGCAGCTTCCTTGCTGTCCTTGGGTCAGTCAGTGTCGCAATTGGTTTTGCATGGCAGGGAAGCCTGAGTAATCTTGCCGGTGGAATGCTGCTTTTAATTCTGAAACCATTTTCCATTGGAGATATGATTCTGGATGAAAAGGGAAATGAAGGCATTGTTGATCAGATTGATATTTTTTACACCAGAATTATTACGCCGGATTATAAAGTGATTGTATTACCCAATGGCCCGTTGGCAAATGGAAGCATTACCAATTACTCCCGATGCGGGGAGCGGCGAATTGATATTAAGGTTGGAATCAGCTATCAGGCAGATATCCGTAAGGCAAAAGATGTTTTATTGGATATGCTTTCAGAAACGGAAGGCGTACAACAAAATATGGAGAAAACGGTTTTGGTAGATTCTCTGGGAGATAGCAGTGTAAATCTTATTGTCAGATGTTTTGTGAATAAGGAAATTTATTTTCCGATGAAGGATAAGCTGACCCAGAGTGTAAAAGAGACATTGGATAAAGCAGAAATTCCAATTCCTTATCCACAGATGGATGTGCATCTCGGATAATTCTTTTCGAAAGAACTTGCAAAAAGGGAAAGAACTGTATATAATAAATTTTGTTTGCAAGATGCTACTGTGGCTCAGTTGGTAGAGCAGCTGATTCGTAATCAGCAGGTCAGGGGTTCGAGTCCCCTCAGTAGCTTAGGCTGTCGTACTGAATCAGTACGACAGCTTTTTTTTGTATTGATGTTCCAGCCATTGCAGCAACTGGTACAATCCCAGTGCAATTACACATAGAATAATAATAGAAGTAATTACCATATTTAACTGGAAGACCTGGGAACCATAGATGATTAAATAGCCTAATCCACGTCTGGCAGCAAGAAATTCGCCGATGATAACACCAACCAGTGCAAGACCAACATTAATTTTCATATTGCTCAGAATGTTCGGAATGGAGGAAGGGAGAATTACTTTCGTATACACATCAAATTTATTTCCACCAAGAGTATAAATCAGTTTCGCACGTTCGCTGTCGACCTGTTTGAAGCCGGTATACAGACTTATGACGGAACCAAAAATGGCAACAGAAATACCGGCAACAATAATGGTGTTAATTCCGGTGCCCAACCATACAATCAGAAGTGGTGCAAGAGCAGATTTGGGAAGACTGTTCAGTACAACAAAATATGGTTCTGTAATTTCAGACAATGATTTGGAACACCATAACAGTGTCGCAGTAAAAATGCCGAGAATACAAATTATAAAAAAGCTGAGCAGCGTTTCCAATAAAGTGATACCGGTATGCATAAAAAAAGAACCATCCGAAAGCATCTGCAAAAAATAATGAAATACCATAGAGGGACTACTGAAAAAAAACGAGTCGATGATATCAAACCGGGAGCAGAATTCCCAGAGAAAAAGAAATGCAAACAGAAGGATAAAACGCATCAGAGTAATTACATGATGGTGTCTTTTATGAGATTTTCGAAATTGCTGTTGTGCCAATGATTCATTTTGCATCTGATATTTCCTCCCATAAAATAGAAAAATAGTTGTGAAATTCCGGAGCATTTCTGGCAGCGAGCAGACTGTCATCCGGAAGCGTAAGCTGGATATCCAGTTCTCTCGTAACTGTACCGGGCCGCTTGCTTAAAACAATGACACGGTTGGCAAGAGCAACTGCTTCTGAAAGGTCGTGAGTAACCAGAATGGCGGTAATGCCAAGACGGCGGATAATGTTACCAATGTCAGCAGAAACCATCAGGCGTGTCTGGTAATCAAGTGCACTAAAGGGTTCATCCAGAAGAAGAACATCAGGTTCCATTACCATGGTTCGTATCAGTGCTGCGCGCTGACGCATACCACCGGATAATTCGGAGGGCCGTTTGTCTTTGAATGCAGACAGACCATAGTCTTTTAATAACTTTTGTGCCAGCTCTTTTTTCTGAGGGGTAAGCTGCTTGTTGATTTCCGGTCCTAAAAGAATATTTTCATAAATTGTTCTCCAAGGAAGCAGATTATCCTGCTGAAGCATATAACCAATTCTGGGAGAAGCATGGGAATATTCCAGAGTTCCGTGTTCTGCTTTTAAAAGACCGGAAATAATCGATAATAACGTAGATTTTCCACATCCGCTCGGACCGACGATAGCAATAAAATCATTTTCACGGACATCAAAGGAAATGTCATGCAATGCCTTTGTTTCACCGGTTAAAGAGTGATAGGAATAGTCTATATGTTTTAGACGAAGTAAAATCGGATTCATAGAATTCCTCATTTCTGCATAGTTTATAGGATACATAAATTATAATATAAATTATGAATTCCATTGGATTTGTGTGCTTAAGGATTGAAAAGTATTTGGAAATATGATAGTATCAAATTCAGATTTAATAATTGGAGGATTATGTATATGGCTCAGCTATGGGGCGGACGCTTTACAAAGGAAACGGACAAGCTGGTTTATGATTTTAATGCATCCATTTCTTTTGATCAGCGTTTGTTTGAACAGGATATCGAAGGAAGTATTGCTCACGTTGTGATGTTAGAAAAACAGGGCATTTTAACCTGTGAAGAAAAAGATGCAATTGTAAAAGGCCTTAGTGAGATTCGGGAAGATGTAAAAAACGGAAAACTTGAAATTACTTCGGAATATGAGGATGTTCATAGTTTTGTGGAGGCAAATCTGATTGCAAGAATCGGAGATGCAGGCAAGAAGCTGCATACCGGAAGAAGCAGAAATGACCAGGTGGCACTTGATATGCGTTTGTATGTACGTGCCCAGGTGCTTGAAGCTTCCCAGCATATATACAGTTTACTTGAAACATTACAGAAAACGATGGAAGAGAATACAGAAACCTATATGCCCGGGTTTACCCATCTGCAAAAGGCACAGCCGACAACACTTGCACATCATATGGGTGCTTATTTTGAAATGTTTAAAAGAGACCTGCTTCGTATGGAGGATATCTATAAACGAATGAATTACTGCCCGTTGGGAGCAGGTGCTTTTGCGGGAACGACATATCCGTTAGACCGAAACTATACGGCGTCCCTGATGGGATTTGAAGGACCAACCTGGAACAGTATGGATTCTGTATCAGACAGAGATTATGTTATTGAATTCCTGGCAGCATTAGCAACGGTGATGATGCACTTAAGCCGGTTTTCCGAAGAAATTATTATCTGGAATTCCAATGAGTATCGTTTTGTGGAAATTGATGATGCTTATTCGACCGGAAGCAGTATTATGCCTCAGAAAAAAAATCCGGATATTGCAGAACTGGTAAGAGGAAAAACCGGACGGGTATATGGAGCACTGATGTCTGTTCTTACGATGATGAAGGGAATTCCGCTTGCCTATAATAAAGACATGCAGGAGGATAAGGAAGTTACATTTGATGCAATTGATACGGTTAAGAATTGCCTTGTCCTTTTTGACGGAATGCTTGAAACTATGAAATTCCGGAAGGATGTAATGGAAAAGAGTGCCATGAATGGATTTACCAACGCAACGGATGCAGCAGATTATCTGGTTGGAAAAGGAGTTCCGTTCCGGGATGCACATGGAATTATCGGACAGCTTGTTCTTTACTGTATCGAAAAGAATTCAAGCATTGATGCACTGAGTCTGGAAGAGTTAAAGCAAATCAGTCCAGTTTTTGAAGCAGATATTTATGATGCCATCAGTTTAAAAACCTGTGTTGAAAAACGACTGACCATTGGTGCACCGGGACCTGCGGTAATGAAAGAAGTAATTCAGAAAAATCGTGAGTTCCTGGATGGCGTATGGATTCGAAAGGCACAAAATTAAGTATATGGGACGGAAAGGTCTTTTATATAAAAATTAAAAATAAACATTAGATGAGGAGAAGAAAAAATGAGTGACAAATTAAGAGTTGGTATATTAGGTGGAACCGGAATGGTAGGACAGAGATTTATCTCTTTACTGGAAAATCATCCATGGTTTGAGGTGACTACAATTGCAGCAAGCCCACGTTCAGCAGGCAAGCGTTATGAAGATGCAGTCGGAGATCGTTGGAAAATGGATACGCCAATGCCGGAAGCAGTAAAAGATATTGTTGTAATGAATGTAAATGAAGTAGAAGAAGTTGCTTCTCATGTTGATTTTGTCTTCAGTGCAGTAGATATGACAAAGGATGAAATCAAAAAAATTGAAGAAGAATATGCAAAGACAGAAACACCGGTTGTTTCCAATAATTCTGCACACAGATGGACTCCGGATGTACCTATGGTAGTTCCGGAAATCAACCCGGAACATATGAAAGTAATTGAATTCCAGAAAAAGAGACTTGGAACAAAGAGAGGCTTCGTAGCCGTAAAGCCAAATTGTTCTATCCAGAGCTATGCACCTGTTTTAACAGCATGGAAGGAATTTGAACCATATGAAGTAGTTGCAACTACGTATCAGGCAATTTCCGGAGCCGGTAAAACATTTAAGGACTGGCCGGAAATGGTAGGAAATATCATTCCTTATATTGGCGGAGAAGAAGAAAAGAGTGAAAAGGAGCCACTTCGTATCTGGGGTGAAATTAAGGATGGTGTGATTGAACCTGCAACAAGTCCTGTTATTACCTGTCAGTGTATCCGTGTACCTGTTCTGAATGGACATACCGCTGCTGTTTTTGTGAAATTCCGCAAGAAACCTACCAAGGAACAGCTGATTGAAAAGCTTGTAAACTTTAAGGGACTGCCACAGGAATTACAGCTTCCAAGTGCACCAAAGCAGTTTATCCAGTATTTGGAAGAAGACAACAGACCACAGGTTCAGCTTGATGTAAATTATGAGAACGGAATGGGAATCAGTGTAGGACGTATTCGAGAAGATTCCGTTTATGATTGGAAATTTGTGGGACTTTCCCATAATACAGTACGTGGTGCAGCAGGTGGTGCAGTTCTTTGTGCGGAATTATTAAAGGCACAGGGCTATATTACGAAGAAATAATAGAAGCGGAAGGTTTTTAAGTTATGGAAGAGTTACGTTACCAGGTTGATTTATTAAGTGCAAAAAATCAACGACTGGAGAATGAAGAACGGATGTATCGTCTGATTTGCTCCACTTCCAGCTGTGCACTTATTTACGTCAATCTGGTAGATGGATATATAAAAACTTTGGGAAATTGGGAAAGTTTTTTCCCGGATATTGTCATTCATGATGCGAATGATTTTACAAAATTATATTCTAAAGTAGAAGAAAAGTATGTACTTCCATTCCGGAATCTTCTGTTTCTGGAAAATACGCAGATGACAGAGAGCAGTGAAAGCTTTAAGATGAATGACGGACGTACCTGGCTGGAGTGTGAAGTAAATATTATTTATGACCATAAAGATACGCCTACCGATAAAGTCATCCGGTTTAAAGATATTTCAAAGCTGAAAAATCAAAATGATGAATTGACCTATATGGCATATTATGATGTGCTGACCGGTCTTTATAACCGTAATTATTTTGTGCGTCTGCTGGCAGATTTTGTACGAAAAGCAGAGGAAGAGAATAACATTGTTTCTGTCATGTTTGTGGATATTGATGATTTTAGCAAGGTGAACGACGGATATGGCATGATTGTCGGTGATGAGGTGGTTCAGCAGCTTGGACAGTTCTTGGGTGACTTTTCTTCAGACAGAGTACTTGTTTCCCATTTTAATGCGGATATTTACTGTATTGCAATTTATGAGCCGACAGGTTACCACAGTGTGGAGTTTTTGTATCAGGCAATTAAGGAGCGTACCAAGCAGCCATTCCACTTAAGTGATGGACAGGACGTAAAATTAACGGTCAGCGTTGGTGTTGCGGAATATCCGGAGGCGGCACAGAATACACTGGAATTGATTAACTGTGCGGAAATTGTAATGTTCAAAGCAAAAAAGAAGGGAAAGGATTCCATTCAGTATTTTGATGCTGCGATATTAAATGATTTCCTGCATAACATTGCGATTGAAACGAAATTGAAGGAAGCGGTATTTACCCAGAATTTTACGATGAATTTTCAACCGCAGTATTTTACGGAGAGTAAGAAACTCCGTGGGGTAGAGGCACTGATCCGCTGGCGTGATTCCGATGGAAAAATGATTAGTCCCGCGGTGTTTATTCCTATTGCGGAAAAGAACGGAACCATCATACCAATTGGAAACTGGGTAATTGATGAAAGTATTAAAATATTTTCACAGTGGAAATCATCTTACGGGACCGATATGATTCTTTCGTTGAATATATCAGCGATACAATACAATCGTGAAGATTTCGTGGATACCATATTGGGAAGCCTTAAGAAGTATCAGCTGGACCCCAGGGCGTTGGAGCTGGAGATTACAGAGAGTGTATTTATTGAGAATTTCAAGGAAGTAACGGAAAAGCTTCATCTTCTCAGAGACTATGGCATCCGTATTTCATTGGACGATTTTGGAACGGGGTATTCCTCATTGTCCTATTTGAAAGGATTGCCAATTGATACATTAAAGATTGATAAAAGTTTTATTGATACAATAACCGTAGACGAAAATACCCGTGTCATTACGGAAACCATTATTTTTATGGCAAAAAAACTTGGGTATGAAACGATTGCAGAAGGTGTAGAGGAACAGGAACAGTTCCAGTATCTGGAAATGCTGGGATGTGACTGCATCCAGGGATTTTTACTGGGACGACCTTCTTCTGTGGAGGAGATTGAACATTTATTGCTTCGAATAAAGGAGCATGAGGGGTAATCAATAATGTTTTTGGGACGTACGTCAGAATTAAAATATTTAAATACATATTATGACCGTGAAGGAAGCCAGATTATGGTGGTTTACGGGGAAAAGAATATTGGGAAAACGAGTTTTCTAAGACAGTTTGTTCAGGATAAACCATGTTACTATTATTGTGCCCGTTCCGCGTCTGACCGGGAGCAGCGATATCAGTGGGGAAGAGAACTTGGCAATAAAGAGATTAAGGTCTTAAAATATCCAACGTTTACAGATATTTTTAAATCCCTTTTAAATGGAGAACAGGGCAAGAAAGTAATCATTATTGATGAGTTTCAGAATATTGTGAAATCCAGTGATGATTTTATGAAAGAACTGATTAATTTCGTCCATAGTTATTGGCAAAGCTCTCATGTGATGGTAATTCTTTGCAGTTCTTCGATTGGCTGGGTAGAAAACAGCATGGTAAATAAAATCGGGGAAGCAGCTTATGAATTGTCCGGTTTTTTGAAAATCAAAGAGTTGGGATTTGAACAGATGCTGGAATTTTTCCCCGGTTTTTCTATGGAACAGTGTATTGAAGCATATGCGGTGCTTGGCGGAATTCCCGGCTTATGGATGCATTTTAATGATAAGCTTTCCATCCGGGAAAATATCTGCAAATATATTTTGGACAGAAACACGTTCTTATATGGGGAAGGACAACGGATTGTCGAAGAGGAACTTCGGGAAACCGGTGTGTATAATACGATTCTTGCATCAATTGCAGCAGGAAACCACAAATTAAATGACCTTTACCTGCATACAGAGTTTTCAAGGGCGAAAATCAGCGTATATCTGAAAAATCTTATGGAACTGGAGCTTGTTGAGAAGGTCTTTTCCTATGATACCGAAGGAAAAGCAAATACCCAAAAGGGAATCTATCGCATCAGCAATCACTTTGTACATTTTTATTTTAAATTTATATATCCGAATATCAGTAATCTGGAACAATTGCAGCCGGCGGAGTTTTATAAGAAATTTATTGCACCGTCCTTTAAGACTTACGTAGCGGAATACTTTAAAACAGTATGTAAGCAGCATATCGAGAAGTGGAGTAAATGGAATCAGCTGCCGATTGAAATTGACCGGATAGGCGAGTGGGTTGGAAAGCTTGGAAATATCGATGTAATTGCACAAAATGAAAAGGGCGATACGATTGTTGGTATCTGCAACTGGGATAAACCCATGATGCGGTATGATGATTATGAATGGCTGCTGTTTTGTGCAGAGAAAGCAAAAATCAAAGTGGATTACGTGTATCTGTTTTCGGTACGGCGCTTTGATGAAAAGCTGAATCTGGAAGCGAAGGTAAAGCAAAATCTTAAATTAATCAGTTTGGACGATATGTAATGGGAAAAAGTTTATTCATTGCGGAAAAACCAAGTGTTGCACGTGAATTTGCAAAGGCACTGCAGATTCATGCGAGCAATAAGGACGGATATATGGAATCCGAAGAAGCAGTTATTACCTGGTGTGTGGGACATCTGGTAACGATGAGCTATCCGGAGGCTTATGATGAAAAGTATAAAAGATGGTCATTGGATACTATTCCGTTTATTCCGACCGAATTTAAATATGAAGTTATTGACGCGGTAAAAAAACAGTTCATGACGGTCAGCACGTTGTTAAACAGAGAGGATGTCGATACCATTTATGTCTGTACCGACTCGGGACGAGAAGGAGAATACATTTATCGTCTGGTAGAAAAGCAGGCAAATGTACATGGAAAGGAACGACGTCGTGTCTGGATTGATTCGCAGACCGAAGAAGAAATTAAAAGAGGAATCCGTGAAGCAAAAGATTTATCGGAATATGATAATCTATGTGCCGCAGCATATTTACGGGCAAAAGAAGATTATCTTATGGGAATTAATTTTTCCAGGGTATTAACTTTAAAATATGGAAATTCTGTAAAAAATTATTTAAAAATAGATCGTGCAGTTGTGAGTGTCGGACGTGTCATGACCTGCGTACTTGGAATGGTAGTGAACAGGGAACGGGAAATCCGGGAGTTCGTAAAAACTCCTTTTTACCGTATCATGGCGACCGTTTCTTTGCAGGATCGTAACTGTGAATGTGAGTGGCGCGCAGTCGAAGGCTCGGCGTACGAGAAATCACCGTTACTATATAAAGAAAATGGATTTAAAGAACGGATTCATGCAGAAGAATTGCAGAACAGACTATTACAGCCACCAATGACTGCAACCGTGCATTCGGTAGAGAAGAAAAAAGAAAATAAGAATGCGCCGCTGTTGTATAATCTGGCAGAGCTCCAGAATGACTGCTCCAAGTTCTTTAAAATCAGTCCGGATGAAACACTGCGTATTGTACAGGAATTATATGAAAAGAAAATGACAACGTATCCAAGAACCGATGCGAGAGTATTATCAACGGCAGTTGCCAAGGAAATTGATAAAAACCTGCGGGGATTGCTCAATTTTCAAATGGTCAGAGAACTGACCAATGGAATTTTACAATCCGGTTCTTATAAGGGAATTGCAAAAACGAGATATGTGAACGATAAGCAGATTACAGACCACTATGCGATTATTCCGACCGGTCAGGGATTAAATAACCTGAATTCTTTGCATCCGACATCTGCAAAGGTTTATGAACTGATTGTCCGCAGATTTCTCAGTATATTTTTGCCGGCGGCAGTATATCGCAAGGTTTCCCTTTGCGTACAGTCAAAGGGAGAATATTTCTTCGCAAATTTCAAGGTGCTTGAAGAGGAAGGATATCTTCAGGCAATCCGATATTCTTTCCGGAAGAAAAAGGACGAAGGTGAAAGTGCGGAAGAAAGCGGCAAAGAGGAAGATGGCGGAGAGCAGAATCTGGATGCATCCCTTATGGCGTTTTTGCACCAGCTGAAAAAGGGTACGGAACTGCCGGTTACGGATGTTCAGATAAAAGAAGGAGAAACGTCTCCTCCGAAACGATATAATTCCGGTACGATAATTCTTGCCATGGAAAATGCAGGACAGCTTATTGAAGATGAAGAACTTCGTGCCCAGATTAAGGGAAGCGGAATCGGAACGTCTGCAACAAGAGCCGAAATATTGAAAAAACTGATTCATATAAAATATCTTTCCTTAAATAAAAAAACACAGATTATAACGCCTACCTTGTTGGGAGAGATGATTTATGAGGTAGTGGCACAGTCAATTAAACCGTTGCTGGACCCGAAACTGACGGCGAGCTGGGAAAAAGGGTTGACCATGGTGGCGGAAGGTACTATTACCGAAGAAGAGTATATGAAAAAGCTGGATGATTTTGTGAGCCGCAGGACCAATATTGTAAAACAGATGAATAACCAGTCCATGCTGAACAGACAATTTCAGAAAGCAGCTAGTAATTATAAAACCGGGGGTAAATAATTATGGAACAGTTTACCATTGAGCATTTATACACATTGAATGAAACAATTGCCGATGCATTATTTGCCGAAGCAAATATGTAATTCGGCGGATAATTCAAAAATCATTTCATCAAATGACGACCAGGGTTTTACTTATCGTGGGCGCTTTGAGGAGCCTATGCAAGCATGCGGCATTGGCTTGGAGGTGAGCCAAAAAGCCCATGCTGCTCTGCGCTGGCTACTGGCCAAACAAGGGATGCATGAAGGCTCCATGTATCTCGTCACATGGGCAGTAGACGATAATCCCAAGATCCCTAAACCTAATGTCAATACCTTCGAACTGTATTGCGACGAGGAGATGGAGGAGGATTTCATCCCGCCCGATACGGCAGAGGCTGCAGCACATGCCTTAAACAAACTCATTAATGGGTATAGCGCAAGGCTAAATGCAACGGGATTGTGCTTGATTGTTCTTGATGCTGCCACATGCGGATGCCTTGCAATCAAAACGTTCCGCGACCTGGAGGAATCTATCTATTTTGCAAACATCCGCAAATGGCATACGGAATGTGCTTGGTTGCAATTTTGTGGAAAGGACAAAAAGTCGGGGAAGGAGATTCGATTCTACGGGGCACCCTCACCGCGAGATATCGCAAAAGCGGCATGCGGTCCAATGAAGGAGGATGATTCGCGAATAAAGAGCATTGTATCCCGTCTGCTCCCGTGTATCATTGACGGCACAAGAGTTCCGCGTGACATCCTTGATGCTGTTGTTCGTCGTGCGTCCCACTTCGAATCGGCGGAATACACAGCCTTCAGAAGGAATCTAAGCATTGCTTGCGCACTTTACAGATACAACAATCCAATCAATCCAGAAGGAGGAAGTTACAAAATGTCACTAGATCAGAACTTGAAGTCCAGGGACTATCTCTACGGTCGTCTTCTGGCGATTGCTGACTACCTTGAAAAATCAGCAATGTCCGATGCAGAGCAATCACGTCCGACAAATGCAATGCGTCTTATGGCCTGCTTCTCAGAACACCCCTATTCTACTTGGCGCAATCTTTACAATCAGCTAAATCCGTATAGGGTAAGACTTGCATCGAACAATCCTGGCTTGTCGGTCATTCTTGAGAAGCTGATGTCTGAGGTAATCAACCTTTTCAGCCAAGAAGACTACTCGTCCAATAGGCCGCTTTCAGGCGAATATCTACTTGGTTTCTACTGTCAGAAGCAGTCATTCTACACAAAGAAAACATCGTCAACAGAAGTTGTCGACAACAAAGAGGAAAGCGAACAGGAATAACAAGGAGGGTTCAGAAGATGTCTTTAAGTAACAAGATTGATTTTGCAGTTGTTTTTTCCGTGGACCACGCGAACCCAAATGGGGATCCCCTCAACGGGAATCGTCC